>Ga0318519_10000195_pt1 | contig 13944 bp, 15 predicted proteins | sample GRESIP178b2f15_FD_203510 | JGI IMG/M metagenome (GOLD analysis project Ga0318519, IMG submission 203510) | Tropical soil microbial communities from Luquillo Experimental Forest, Puerto Rico - GRE.SIPMG.178b2f15 | ecosystem: Environmental > Terrestrial > Soil > Tropical forest > Bulk soil... | reverse complement strand
CCTCGGTTGCTGCCCGATCAGCGTGATCCGCAATCACGCCGAGGAGGTGAGCGGGCTGCTGGGTCTGCCGGACCATGTGTTCCCGATGGCGGGTCTCGGCGTCGGCATACCGGCCGCGCCGGCGTTTGTCTCGGCGAGGCTGCCGCTCGGCCTCACGGTGCATCGCGACCGCTACACGGATGCGACGGACGAGAGGGTGCGCGCCTACGACAAGCGCCGCAATGGCATCTTCCCCTACCGCGCTCAACGCAATGTCGCCCGCTTCGGCGCGGCGAAGGAGTACGGCTGGAGCGAGGATAAGGCCCGTCAGTATGCCGTGCCGGAGCGCGAGGATTTCGGCGCCTATGTGAAGCGGAGAGGGTTCAGGCTGGAGTAGTGCGCGCTGAGCTCGAGCCGGGGGGAAACATCCGAGGCTGTTGCGTGCGGTTCGGCCGCGCCGCCTTCCGGTCGGTTTGATTCAGCATTCCGCACCCACATGCGTCACCCGCGGGCTTGACCACGCAAGTCGGATTCATCCGACTTGCGCACTAAGCGCCCGAAATCGGGTAGGACCCGATTTCGGGTGGTCCATCATTCTTCGCAAGAACTTTTGCGAAGAGGATGGATTGCCGGGTCATAAGCGCGTTCACGCGCGTCTTCCGACGCGCTATGCCCGGCAATGACGAAGTGGGTCAAGACGACCGGAATATGGTCTAGAGAGCCAGACCCGGCCGATTGCGAGCGCAACTGCGGCGGCCTAGTTGCCGAGGATCCTGAGCGCACCGTCGCGTAGCCTCGCGGGATCGCGCTCGCCATCCTTGGCAAGCTGGATGATGGCCTTCGCGGCCGCCGTCGCCAGGGGGTCTTTGCGGTCGGTCAGCCCGAGCCCGGCCAGCGCGGCCTCGAATGCCGCCGTCAAGTTGGCAATGTCGTCTGGACCAAACGAGTGGTCGTTTTTGAGGATCGCTCCGATTGGCACGTCCAGCCCCGCAATCGCACGCCGCACGCGAGACGTAACATATTTTACCGCGGCGGTGTGAAAGACTGACGACCAATATTGCGCGGGGCACGACAGCGTCGCCGTGTATTTCACTGACGAGATCCTACGGAGTGGGCACCTACTGCCGCAGCGGCGCAACAATGTGGTAAATGGGCCGTGCGCTCATGGCGTCGTTTGCCCGATGCCGTGGGTCAAGGCGTCCCCGGCGAGCCCGGCGGTGCGCCCGTTCCGAAAGGAGAAGCGCTTGATCGATGCCACGAGCCCCGCGAGCGGGGAAACCTCCTCGGCAAGTGAGGCCCCGTTGGCCCAACGTCTCGGCCGCCGGCTGCTGCGCTACGGGATCGTCCTGTTCCTTCTCGGGCTCGCCACGGGTCGGCTGGTGGAGTCCGTTCCGCTCCCCCGCATGGGCCTTTCCAGCCACCTGCAAGGCGTGATGAACGGGACGTTCCTCGTCGTCCTGGGCCTGGTCTGGCCGCAGCTTCGACTGTACGCCCTGCTCCTGCGGGCCGCCTACTGGCTGGCCCTGGTGGGCACCTACCTCAACTGGGCGGTCACGTTGGCCGCCGCGGCCTGGGGGGCGGGTGGCACGACCATGCCGCTTGCCGCCGGCGGCCACCTGGGCACGCCCGACCAGGAGCTGACCTTGCTCATCGGCCTGCGCGCCCTCAACGTTGCCATGTTTGCCAGCTGCTTGCTGGTGCTGTGGGGCCTGCGCGGGGAAGGCCCGCCTCGGCCCGGCTCCCGCTCGCCCGGCTGAAATCCGCGGCGTCCTCTGCACCCGACCCGACTCGCGGCACTAAACCACGGCTTCAGGTGAGACGTTGAAACGAACCCAGCTTCGGCTGATCTTCAAAGCTCAGTTGCCCTAAATTCCGATGTCTTAGTTACCTATCGGCGTTAAATAGCTGCAAGCGTGAGCGAGCGGCCTTCTTCACTGATTCCACTGCGAACGGCAGGACCTTATAAGGGACGACTTCGTGCGGCTGTTCGGCCAAGCCCTCCTCCAAGCCCTGTCTCCATGCGACCCGCAGTTCAGTGTTGACGTGGATGATATTGATCCCCGCGGCGATTGCCTTGCGCAAATCGTCGTCGTCGGTTCCCGATCCGCCATGCAGGGTCAGCGGCACGCGCGCCGCACTCTTGATCTGGGCGATTCTCTGGATATCCAAGCGCTTGCGCGTTTGTCCCTCCACCATGCTCTTTAGCATCCCGTGCATGTTGCCCACGGCCGGAGCCAAGATATCCACCCCTGTAGACTCAACAAACTGTTTTGCTTCTGCGGGAGATGTTAAGCCCTTCGACAAGTCGGGGGCCTTTTCATGAATTTCAGACCCGGTTCCAATGTCGCCGATCTCGCCCTCCACGAGGATGGCAGAATTGATTGTTTTGAGGGTTTCGACCGCTTCTTTGGTTTGGCGCACGTTCTGTTCGAATGGCAGCGCGGAAAGATCGAAGACGATGGCATCAAACCCGGCCCTGGCCGCTTCTACGGCCTTCGCCAGGGAATGGGTATGATCCGCGTTGAGAAAGATTGGGCAGTCGCATTCCTCCCGCAAGCTGCGCACCAGAGCCGCAATTTGCCGGACGCCGAAAAACTCCCGTTCGCCCTCGGACGCACCGACCACCACCGGGACTTTCAGTTCCTGCCCGGCTGCCAACACCGCCTTCAATAGAACCCAGTCCGCGACGTTGAAATGGCCGATTGCCACTCCATCTTTCTCACTTTGCTCCAAAGCATCCCGTAACCCACGCATGCAAGTTTCTCCTTGCAAATTTTTCGCAATTTTTGCTCCACGTCATGACTGGCAATTACGTGGTAACCCCGTTGCCTCTTGCAAGATGCGAATCAGGAGCATTTAAGGAACCGAAGCAAACACGTTGTTCAACGTGAGCGTCAAAGCCTTTGACTTAATAAACGCTAGTCACGCAGTCCTGTCTCGACCCTCTCATATTTTACCGCGGCGTCGTGAGAGACTGACGACCAAACTCAAACCAAGGCGCGCACGGCTCGCGTTCCGAGCTTGCGTACGCTTCGCCAACCTCGAAAGCTGAGCGCACGCGCTCGGGTTCAGTCCCGCAGCCGCGTGAGCCGCCAATGCGCGAGCATGCGCAGGCCGATCGCCGCCGCGAGCCCGACGCCGATGGAGAGCGCTTGCTGGAGCATCGTATGCCGCGTGTAGAACGCCGGCACCAGAAACACGCCCAGCAACGCCGCGACGCCGAGGTTGTTCCAGAACGTCGCAGCCAACTTCACCTGTTGGGGTCCACGTGGCCTGCTGGCGGCCTTCTTTTTTTGGCTACAAATCGTATATATTACTTGACTTCTTATTGAAGCTATGCTACATAGCGTCCCATCCTCGCTCATTGAGGGGCGTCTCCGGAGACATCCTGAAGGCGGAGCGAGGAGTGGCGTCCTGCGGCGGCGGCTTGTAACCGTTCGCCCCGGGAGGCCCGGGACCCCGCCCGCCAGGCACTACGACCTGGCTGCGAGGAGCTCGCTGCACGGATCCGAAGGCAACTGCCCGCCGTTGTAGGACGGCGGGCGCCCAAGGAGACGGAAGCGCGGCCCCGAGGCCCAAAACCGCCACGGTGGAGCGCCGAGAGGCGAGCGTCCCGCGTCATAGCAAATTGCCGCTCCATCGCGCTCCATACAGGTCCACCTGCCTGGGCCGAACGCATTGGAACCCCGCAATTATCTCTACGAGACTCTATTGCGTTCTATACGGCTCCGCTCCTATATCTCGGACACGTACCGGACACCGCAGCTGTTATGCGCAAGCCACGCGCCGCCAGGCTCGAGACTCCGACAGCCCGCCGTCGCCTTGCGGTGCGCAAGAAACCCTACTGGACGACGATCAGCCCCGGCATCGCGCTTGGTTACAGACGCAACGCGGGCAGCGGCACGTGGTCGGTCCGCGTCGCCGACAGCGGTGCGGAATGGATCAAGCGCATCGCGGTCGCCGACGATCTCGAACCTGCCAGTCCCCCCGCCGTCTTGAACTACTGGCAAGCAATCGACCAGGCGCGGGCGCTCGCGCGGCGGCAGCCCGGCGAGCCCATCGACGAAAGTCGGCCGCTCACTGTCAGCGAAGCGCTCGCGCTCTACGAAAAGGATTTGGTCGCGCGCGGCGGCAGTCCCTACAACTCGCGGCACGCGCGCCTCCATCTGCCCGGCTCGATCCTCAGCAAGCCGGTCGCGCTCTTGGGCGCTACCGAGCTGCGTAAATGGCGCGACAGCCTCTTGGACAAGGGGCTCGCGGCTGGCACCGTCAACAGGACAAAGACGGGCCTGCGGGCGGCACTGGAACTCGCGGCGGCGCACGACCCGCGCATCGCGAACCAGCGCGCCTGGAAAGTTGGGCTCGCCGCGTTGCCGGACGCGCACCGCGCCAGAAACGTCATCCTCACCGACGACGAAGTCCGCCGCGTCGTCGCGGCCGCCTATGACCATGATCGCGCCCTCGGACTCATGACCGAAGTGGCGGCGCTGACCGGCGGGCGACTCTCGCAACTGGCGCGCCTCGAAGTCGCCGATCTGCAAGCCGAGGGGACCGAGCCTCGACTGTTGATGCCGTGTTCGGCCAAGGGCCGGGCGCGCAACAAGCGCCACGAACGCCGCCCGGTGCCGATCACGGCTGCGCTGGCGGCGGTGCTCAAGCAGGAAGCCGCCGGGCGATCGAGCGAGGCACCGCTCCTGTTGCGCGCCAACGGTGAGCGATGGGGCCACGGCCGCCGCCGTCATCATCGCAATGACTTCCGCGCAGTCATCGAGGCCGCCGGGTTCGATCCCGATCACGTGACGCTCTACTCGTTACGTCATAGCTCGATCGTGCGCATGTTGGTCGCCCACGTGCCGATCAGGATCGTGGCGACCCTGCACGATACAAGCGTCAAGATGATCGAGGCCAGCTACAGCCGGTTCATTGCCGAGCATAGCGATGCGATTGCACGCCGCGCGCTGCTCGACACCGCCCGCCCGGCCCCCGAAAACGTCGTCGCGCTGCCGGGGCAGCGATCGTGAGCAAGCCCCGGGAGCCCTCGCCGAAATTTTCTCCGCACAAGTGGGGGGTGATTTTGGAGGTCGCGTTTGCCCGGATCGAGGCCGTCGTCGGAGCTGTTCTTGCCGAGGACGAGATCAACGAGGGCCTGCGCAGTGAACGGCTGAAATCGGGGGAGTGGCAGATTTCGCCCGATAGCGAACGGACGTGGAGGCCTCTCAACTGGTCAGATTGGGCGCAACGGAGGGTGCGGATTCACCGCTCGATGCTCCCTCCTCGTACGGAGACGTACATCGAGGGACCCGAGTTCACGGGGCAGGTCTTCATCTGCCGCGCCGACCTGGACGAGTACTATCCGACAGCTGCGCCGCCAACGACAACGCAATCGAAGGAAGCCGGGCCGCCGGAGCGCCGCCCAGGGCGGATCCTAAAACACGAGTGGATCGCCATCGCCGGCGAGATCGCTCGCCGCTGCATTGATTCCAAAACCGGCCGGGTGCTGGTACCAGAAAACGAACGGAATCTCGCGAGGCAGACGCTCGATTGGTGCCAGCAGAAGTACGGGAAAGAGCCCGCAGAAAGCGCGATGCGCGAGGCGGTGAAGGCAATCTGTGCAGCGCTACGGACGGCGTACAAATAAATTCCGGCCAATTCCGGCCAAAACCGGTCACATAAATTTCCATCTGCATCTAGGCTCCTCCGCGATGTTTCAGATGGAGCGCGACGATGTCTGCCGATTCTGCCGTTGAGACCGCCGCCAGCGGAAAGGCCACATCGGACTGCCGAGAAGAAAAAGACATTCCACGGCCAAAACAGAAGCGCCCCGTCGATCCCGCAGTGGTCGCCGCTCTAGCGGGTAAGTTCACGCCCAATCCTCATAAGTCGACCAGCTTCCCCAAACCCACGCACGAGGTGTCGATGCCGCGCGGGCCGCCGCCGCCACCACGAGCGGCATTCACGGTCCCAGAGTTCTGCGAAGCCCACCGAATCTCGCAGGCCAAATACTACGAGATGAAAAAAGAGGGATGGGGACCGGTCGAAATGGAAGTCGGCCGTCGGCGATTGATCTCGTACGAGGCCGCAAGCGTGTGGCGCCGCGAGCGCGAGGTCAAGACCGCGGCCCCTTCGACTGCCTGCTGAATAGACCTGGTCGCGTTCGCCAGTGTTAAGGGGCGCAAGTATGCGACGGCCGGCGGCACCTATGGGCACCACCGGCCGAAAACTGAAGAGCCAGGTCTGCCAGGACCCGAGCAACCGAGAAGGTTGTTGCCGTGCAAGATGCCAATTTTCTGGTCGAAAATCAAGCCGCCGAGGTTCCTTCGGCCTCACCTTATTGCCCCTTAATACGTATCAACGACGTGGCCACCCAAGCAGCGGCGCGCCTCAACCTGACCCGTGGGCGCGACAATATATGGCGCGGGCGCTGCCCCGCATGCGGCTACGCCAAGCCGACTTTGGAACTCGCTGTGCAGCGCGATCGGATTGTGGTCCGCTGCACCGCCTGTGGCGCCGATGCGAGCATCGCTCGCATGATGGGTCTCCCGAGCGAACTCGTTGTCGCACCGACGGCGCGACCGTCAAAGGTCGCCCGAGCCCTTGGCGCTTGGCGCAGCGCGATTTCAGCGACCGGGACCTTCGTCCAAGGCTACTTGCAAGGTCGCGGCATCGTAAGTCCGCCCCCGGCCTCGATCCGTTTCCTCCCGCGGCAGCGAAACTGGATCGACGGCAAGACATATCCCGTGATGATCTCTCTCGTTCAGCGCGTGCCCGGCGCCGACGAGCGCAAGCAGAACGGAGCCTTGCTGATTGATGCGGGCGCTCACTTTACGTTCCTCCAGGCCGGAGGAGTTAACGGCCCGGTGCGCAAAGCCGCTACGAATTCCTGCAAGCTCACGCTCGGGCAGCTTCGGTATGGCGGCGTCTGGCTCACGCCGGTCAACGAGATTGACGAGCTCGCGGTCGCCGAGGGCATCGAGACCGCGCTCTCCGTTCAGCAAATTACCAACCTACCAACAGTCGCGGCACTCAGTGCGGCGGGGATGCGATCGGTGCGATGGCCTCCCCGGGTCAGGCGCCTGTGGATAGCGGCAGATAATGACGAAGTAGGTCGAGGGGCAGCAAAGGTCCTGCTCGAGCGGGCGCTGCGTGCAGGCTTGCAGGCGCATATCAAACTCCCCGCTCGGGGAAAGAACGACTTCAACGATCTGCTCTTGGGCGCGTAGATGTCAAAAGCAGCGTCCGACGGATTCAGGGAAACGCCAGACAGCGGGTTGGAGGAGGAGGCTGTCAATCATGATAGCGACGGCAGCGCTGAGGCCAAGAGCAACGAAGGTGCCACCGAATCTGACCCGTTCGCAGGCGGCGCCGAGGACCTGGCGGCGAAGGAGACTAGGCGCAAGATCGAGCTATTCGAATGGGCTGATAGCGTACTCGGCCGGAATGAGACAGAGCTGGAGCTAGCCCTCGACGATGCTGTGAAGCGTTTTGGAATGCAACGCAGGGCTTTAAAGCGCATCATCGCCGCTCGCCGCGCGGAAAAATTGAAGGCTAAAGCTAAAGAGGAGCGCAGCCGCACAGAGCCCAGGGACAACGAGAACAACGTTAAATACTACTCCCCCGACTTCAAGGTTTCAGATCGCGGCGTATTTGCAAGGAAGTTCGACGACCATGGCCACCCATTTTGGGACAAGGTCTGCACGACGCGGATAGATTTAGCAGCCCTTACCAGGGACGTGCGCGAGGAGAACTGGGGCACTTATATTACCATCACGAACCGCGACGGAGGAAAGAAGAAGCTCGCAATTCCTCACGCCCTCACCGCAGCAGACAAAGTCGCGGACATCGCCGCCCGGTTAGCTTCGCTTGGCGTCGGAATTGTTCCGTCCCGCCAGGCTCGTCAACTCCTGGTGCAGTTTCTCACGCTTGAAGTCCCTGAACGCATTACGGCCGTTGCCCAGATCGGCTGGCATTGCAGCCGCGGCAGTTGGCTATTTGTGCTGCCCGACGAAACCATCGTGCCACACGGATTCGATGGTCCACAGCCGGTCCTACAAACAGCGAGCCTCCACGTGCAGCACGGCCTCGACGTATCCGGCACCGTCGAGCAATGGCGCAATCAGGTCGCCGCTCCTATGGCAGGAAACAGTAATGTGCATTTGTGCGTCGGCACAGCCTTTGCCGGGCCCTTACTCAAGTGGGCGAGTGAACCGCCCGGCATGTTCCACCTCTGGGGCACGTCAAAGATAGCTAAATCGCTGAGTGGTGCCATCGGACAGTCAATCTGGGGGCGACCTAAGGTGCCTGGAGAGCCCGACGCCTTTGGCGCGAGCTGGACCGCGACCACCGTCGGCCTCGAACGCTACGCCGTCTTGCGAAGCGATGTGGGCGGCTACTTCGACGAGATCGGGGAAGGTGCGCCGAAGGTTATTCGCCCCGCGGTCTACGTCCTGGCCAATGGTTCGTCGAAGCTGCGCGGTACGCCGGATATCGACCTTCGACCGATGGAGAGCTTTCGCATTCTGGGCATCTCCACCGGCGAGCCGACTATCGAAGCCTACCTCTCCTCGGGCGGCGAGAAGGTGCCAGCAGGCCTCAAAGTGCGGCTCCTCGACGTGCCGGCCGAGGTGCAAGCTGAGAGCGCGTTCGAGACTTGCTCTGCAGACGGAATTGAAGAACTCGGTAAGGCGTTCTACCCGCTTACGCTGCGGCTGCACGGGGCGGCAGGGCGGGCCTGGCTGCAGCACCTCGTCGACCTTGGATCTGACGAGATAACCGCCCGACTGCGTCGACATCGAGACGAATGGCTAGCACTGCTCGCCGTCGCTGCGGTGCGAAAGACCGCTACCGCGCAGGTGCGTTCGATCCTCAACCGGTTCGCTTTGATCGCCGCGGCGTTGCGGATGGCGATCGAGGCCAATCTGCTTCCCTGGTCCGTCGATGAGACTGATTGCGGCATCGCGGCCTGCATGGCGCGTTGGCTTACAAGCAGAAATGGCCGCCTCGATGTCACCGGCGAAATGCTCGGCGCAACCGAGCAGATTCGCACCATTCTCGCCGCAAGCTTCCACGGCCGCTTCATCCATCAACGCCTCATCGACGGGAAGCTTGATTACGCCGACCCGGCCGACGCCAACAAGCGGGACACGCTGGGCTATGTGAAAGCCGGCCGCATCCTGGTCGACCCTACGGGATGGCGGAGTGTGCTCTGCGCCGGTTATGACCCTGAGAAGACGGCGCGGCACCTCAAGAACGAGGGATTGCTAATAGCCGACGAAGGCAAGCTGACGCACCAAGAGAAAGTGAAGCGGGGCGGCGACGTTGTGAAGGCCCGGTTCTACGTGCTCGACCCCAAGATACTCGACGACGCGGCGGGCACTGGGCCTAAGGAGACGTCGGCGTGATGTGCAATTCCATCTTCACTAGTCCGCTGGACCTTTCTTCCGTGGGACCGGTGGTACCGGTGGTACTGCACAGGATTTGGTGCGAGCAGGCGGTACCGGCGAGTGGGACCGGTGGGACCGGCATTGCCAAGGGTTCATGCTGCTCGCGCGGATCGGCAATCTTTCATGGTGGTCCCACCGGTCCCACCCATTGGTCCCACCAAAAGTCTGCAGAACGGCCTGCAGTACCACCGGTCCCACCGGTCCCACCCGCCTAGCATGACGGTCCTGTCTCAAGGATGAAAAAGGCCTTTAGCCGAGTAATAACCGATGAGTGCGCCATGAGATCACTTTCCTGGGCTTCTATCTTCGAGCAACTCCAGGCGATTGGAATTGAGGTGCCGGCCACGGTGCCGCCGGGAAATGACGGGCCAGCAGCGCGTCCCGAGCATGCACCACCTTCCTCCAAGCCGGATATGGCGGATGTCCCGCCGTCCCGGCAGGCGGCGCCACGCGCGGACAAGCCCGCTCCAGAAACAATAACGACGATCCTGGCGGCCGCCCAGAAGGCCGGCGTGAAATTCATGGAGCGGGTGACCGATGGCGAACTTATTGTTGAGGGTTTGGATCAGCTAGCGCCGGTTGAGTGTCAAAAGCTGCAAGCCCAGTGGGACAATCTTCGCCGTGAGCTTCTGCCTGATAGCACCTCGACTGCCTCCCGCGATCTTCTGGCCAAGCTCGGCGTTGAGCTGGTTTACATCGACACGGAAGGCCGGGCCGCCGCCGAGGTACAGCGGCTATGCGGATCGGGAACGAAGCTTGGCCTCGATCTGGAGACCGCACCTCGGCCGGAGTTCCTTCCAGTAGCATGGCCTATAGCCATCACCAAGGACGGCAGACGCTCAAAAATACAGATGGCGATGGAGACGTTCGCGGCGCTCGATCCGTTCCGAGCCGAGGTGCGCCTGCTGCAAGTGGCGGCAGAGATCGAGGGAAGGATGCTGGTGCTTGTGATTGACTTGCGAAACGTCCCACTGGGCAGTCCCGCCCTGGCGCCACTATGGTGCTGCAAGCTGGTCGGGCACAATCTTGGTTTCGACGTCAAGATGCTCATGGCGAACGGCGTGGAGATCGCCGATGAGAACCTGGTTGATACCATTCTCCTGGCGGGCCTCGCGCTGCGCGGCGTCGAGGACGCGCGCCGGGCGGGGTCACGGCGACCATCGCTTGCCGACGCCGTCAAGGAGGCGCTCGGGGTTGACTTGCCAAAGACATCTCAGGTCTCGCCATGGTGGCGCGATCGGCTCACCCAAGAGCAGATCGCGTACGCGGCACTCGACGGCGTGTTCGCGCTCAAGCTTGAGGCTGCGCTGACGCCGCGGATTGCAACCCTAAGCAAAGGGCCGGACGGCAAGACACTGCAGACCCGTCTTTGTGAAGCAGTAGGTCCAGTTGCCCGCATGGAACTTGCCGGCATCACGGTGGACCGCGAGTCATTGGAGAAGCAGGCCACCGCCTGGGAGCGCGAGCTGACCGCGCTGAAGGACGAGATCGCTGCCAAACTCGGAATTATGAACCCTTCGAGCGCACCCCAGTTGGCGGCATGGCTCAGCCGCGAGCTGGAGCGGCTTGACGCAACCAACTCGACGAATTTGGGGTCGAGCTGGCCGCGCACCCCCAGGGGGAGCCTCTCGACGATGGCCAAACACTTGCGACGGGTTGCCGACCAATTGCCTGGCGCCGCCCTGCTCGTGCGATTCTCAGCCCGTGAGCAGCTCCGTTCGAATTTTGGGGATAGGCTTCTCGCTCGCATCCGCCCGCAGACGCGTCGGCTGCACGGCAGCTTCCTGATCGCGAAGGCAAAGAGCGGGCGCTTCTCCAGCTCCAATCCCAATATGCAGAACATCCCCAGGGATGAAGCGATTCGCTCGGTCTTCGTCGCCGCACCCGGCCAACAGCTCGTCGTCGCGGACTACTCGCAGCTGGAGCTGCGGGTGATGGCACAGATCGCCAACGACCCCGTAATGACTGACGCTTGTCGCAAGGGCATGGACCTACACGCTGTCACGGCTGCGGCAATGCTCGGTATGAAGCCGGATGAGTTTGATCCCGAGCGGCCGGAGCACAAGGACGTTCGTCAGAAGGCCAAGGCGGTCAATTTTGCGGTGATCTATGGGTCGGGCCCCTCGGGCCTGAAGGAGTTCGCCCGAAACGAATTTAATCTGCAGCTCACAGTGGAAGAGGCCCGCGCGTGGATCAACCGCTTCCTCGCTACTTACCCGGGCGTAGCTCGCTGGCAGCGTGAGCAGGAAGCAAGGACGAGGGAAACCAGAGCCGTCTCGACCAGAGGCGGCAGAGTGCATCGCTTTGTCTGGGAGCCAGACGGCGAGTACTCTAGGAATCTAGCCCTTAATCTCCCTATCCAAGGTACCGCCGCAGAAATTGCCGTTGAGGCGTTGATCCGCATCGATGCGCGATTGCGCGCAGACCTGCCCGGGAAGGGGCAGCTCGTGTTGCAAGTGCACGATGAATTCATCGTCGAGGTCGAAGGCACTGAAACCGCAGTGTTGGCGGCTAAGAGCATAGTGGAGCAGGAGATGGTGGCCGCCTTCGAGGCATTACTTCCGGGTGCGCCAACGAAAGGCTTGGTCGTTGTCCGTTCCGGTTCAACTTGGGCGGCGGCCAAGGGTTGAAGTAGTGGCCCAACGCGAGTGTCCTATTGCGATGGCGCGACCTTGGAGCCTCGGGACCTGTCCATCAAAGGGTGGGGGATCGGCTTCGGCTCCAACTCCGGTGTGGGCCTGTGCACCAGCCCTAACCGACTGAAGGAGAACGTATGCAAACTGAGTTGTTAGACAAGGCCGAAGTTTGCCGACTATTCGGCGGCACACGGCCAATTAACGCAAGTACGCTCTATCGAAATATCAAGTTGGGCAGATACCCGAAGCCCATAAAAGTTGGCCCCAACTCTAGCCGATGGCTGCTCGCAGAGTGTCAGGCTGCGCTCCGGGCAATGGTGGAGGAACGGCGATGACCCGGCGAATAATCAAAGTAGCGGGAATGACTGGAATGAACCGCAAGCAGGTCAAGCTAACTAATGGTGTGGCCAACTGCCTAGTCCGCAAACATGGCATGTGCTTGGACTGTGCCATCAAGTTTTCCGTAGGGTTCGTGTGGGGCCAAGATCGCCCAGAACATAACCCGATGCAAATCGGACCGCTCTGTTCCGCAGCTTGCAGCGATGCGTTGGTGGAGTTCTTCGAGGAAACACTTGGCAGCAAGGGAGAGGAAGTCACTGATCCAGACGAATTGGCGAGGCTAAATGGCTATCGATGGGGCAAGGTCTTCAGAAAAAAAGCGCATCGCCCGACCCGACGAAAACGTGCAATCATCACAGGCGAATAGTGGCAGTATGCTGTCCGGAGCTAGGCGAGTTCATCCAGTGATCGTGGGCTGGTCGACCGCAAATCCCCATCAATGATGATCCCGCTGCCGCATGGCCCCGGGCAACTCCCGGGAGAAACTGAAATGGCTGCGCATTCGCGGCCGACCCCCCTCACATCAAAGTGGGCATTCTCTTGTATGAACGTCAGCGCCTGAGGAACCAAAGCAATTCGTCGCTTGACGGTGCGCCACCACTCCAGGCACGATCGTCGTGCCAGAACTCAAAATTAAACTCGCCGACGCCAGAGATCGCGCCGACAACGCCGCCAACGGAGTTGGCGAGGTCGTCGTGGGCGCCGGGCGCGTAGTCGATGCTGTCGCGGCCCGCGCGTGAGACCCGCCGTTCCAGGCCGACGATCTGGGCGATGAGCCGATCATGGCGAGGCAGCACGATGCGGCCGCTGTTCAGCAATGGTAGCAAGTCGCGATAGAGATCGGACTTCGGCGACTTGCAGACTTCGTAGCTGATGCCGTGCCGGCGGAACGGTTCTTTCACGAACTCGCCGCCGTAGTGATCGCCAACAACCTTGCTGATGCAATAGCTCTTGAGCAGAACGACGAAGTCGTCGACCACGGCCGATGGCGAGAACGGCGGCCGCACCTCGCGGACAGCGTCCACGATCATTCGTTCATCCGGCCTTGTGCTCCTGTGCGCAATGGCCAGAGTCATGGCGTCCTCGCTGCCGCCACTCGGGTCGATGAAGGCGAAATAGTTGACGCCCGCAGCCGGCAGCATCTCGCGATAGCCACCGACGCAACTCTCGACCACCTCGAGCGCGACGAAGCCCTCAACATCGGTGCGGAACTCGGCGAGATATTCAGCCGTCGCGCGGGTGCGGTCCTTCTCCAGCGCACGATCGACGACGCGCTGCGGCAGGGATGGATTGAGGGTCCGGCTCGCACCGTGCGCCACGAGGATGAGCGGGTCGCCACCTGCGCCGTAGTGGCGCTTGAACACCTCCCACAACACGCCGCGTCGCGCGTGCGGACTGGAGGCCAGGATCAGCGGACCACCGGTCGTCGTCAGGCCGGGCTCAACTGCGTTCAGGATCTCGACATCCGGATTTGCGTAGGCTGCGTCCACATACCAGAAGGCAAGCTCGTCGGCGATTACCGCAACATAGGTCGGGCCGCGCAATTTGCG
>Ga0318519_10000182_pt1 | contig 14322 bp, 13 predicted proteins | sample GRESIP178b2f15_FD_203510 | JGI IMG/M metagenome (GOLD analysis project Ga0318519, IMG submission 203510) | Tropical soil microbial communities from Luquillo Experimental Forest, Puerto Rico - GRE.SIPMG.178b2f15 | ecosystem: Environmental > Terrestrial > Soil > Tropical forest > Bulk soil... | reverse complement strand
CGTCATATACTCGGAATGCTTGGAATGGCCGCGCCGTTGGCGCATAAGGATGCCCGCTACGCGAGGCTGAACTGAGGCGGTCGGTCAAGCGTTCGGAGCAATCGAGGGCGACGGCGCACGATCGAGCGATGGTCAAGTTCATCAGGTTTCTCTTCGTCTGCGCGGTCGTCCTGGCGATTGCCGGTAGCGGCTTTGTTGGCCTCACGATCTGGTATTTCGGTCGCGATCTGCCGGACTATCAGCAACTCGCGCATTACCAGCCGCCGATCACGACCCGGGTGCATGCCGGAGACGGCCGACTGCTGGCCGAATACGCGACCGAGCGGCGCGTCTTCATACCGATCCAGGCTATCCCCAAGCCGGTAATCAATGCCTTTCTTTCCGCCGAGGACAAGAATTTCTACCGCCATCACGGGATCGATCCGCTCTCAATGGTGCGCGCCGCGATTACCGACGTCAGCCGGCTGCGGGCGAACCGACGCCCGGTCGGCGCCTCGACGATTACTCAGCAGGTCGCCAAGAATATGCTGCTGACCAACGAGATTTCGGTCGAGCGCAAGATAAAGGAAGTTCTGCTCGCGACCCGCATCGAAGCGGCGCTACCGAAGGACCGCATTCTCGAGCTCTATCTCAACGAGATCTATCTGGGTGCAGGCGCCTACGGCGTGGCAGCCGCGGCGCTCACCTATTTCGACAAATCGCTCGACGAGTTGACGCTCGGCGAAGCCGCTTTTCTGGCCGGGCTGCCGAAGGCGCCCAACCACTACCACCCAAAGGTCGTCCCCCAAGCAGCTCAAGCCCGTCGGGATTGGGTCATCGACCGCATGGTCGAAGATGGCGTAGTTACCCAGGCGGACGCGGCGCAAGCCGAACGGCAACCGCTCGAGCTGCGCCGTCGGCAGGAAGCCGGGCAGGCCACCGCTCCCTATTTCGCCGAGGAGGTAAGACGCGAGTTGCTCACCCGCTACGGCGACAAGGTGCTGTACGGGGCGGGGCTGTCGGTGCGCACGAGCCTCGACGAGCGATTGCAGGCGGCTTCCGACAAGGCGTTGCGCGACGGGCTGATCGCCTATGATCATGGCCACGGCGGCTGGCGAGGAGCGATCGCCCGGATCGATCCGAAGGGCGATTGGGCGGCGCACCTCGCCAAGGTGCAGGTGCCCGGGGTCGCGCGCGATGTCGGCTGGCGCCTTGCGATGGTGATTCGCGGCGACGCCGATGGAGCAGCAATTGGCTTTCGCGACGGGGAGACGGGCCGAATCCCGTTTTCCCAGATGCGCTGGGCGCGGCCCTGGCACGGTGCCAATAGCTTCGGACCCTATCCGCGCAGCGCGGCAGATGTCGTCAAGCCCGGCGATGTGGTGATGGTCGAGCCAATCCGAGGGTCTGCATCAAAGGGCGAAGAGGCGGGCGCCAAGCCGCCGGGCTTATTTACCCTATGCCAGGTCCCGGAAGTCTCCGGCGCCCTCGTCGCGATGGATCCGCACACCGGACGCGTGCTGGCGATCAGCGGCGGCTTCAGTTTTGAGATCAGCCAGTTCGACCGCGCCACACAGGCGAAGCGGCAAACCGGGTCAACGATAAAACCGTTCATCTTTTTGACTGCGCTCGATCACGGCTTCACTCCGTCGACGCTGATCGACGATTCACCGATATCGCTGCCACAGGGCCCGGGACTGCCGATGTGGACGCCGCGCAATTACACGAAAGAAGGCCAGGAGGCGAAGTATCACGGGCCAACTCCGCTGCGCATCGCCATCGAAAAGTCGATCGATACGATGACGGTGCGGGCGGCCACGATGATCGGGATCGAGCCTGTCGCCGCGACGGTCGAGGCCTTCGGGCTCATGGATCACATGCCGCGGGAATATTCGATGGTCCTCGGCGCCGGCGAGACGACGCCGCTGCGCATGACGGCCGCTTATGCGATGCTGGTCAATGGCGGCAAGCGCATCACCCCGACCTTTATCGATCGCATCCAGGACCGCAATGGTGCGACGATCTTCCGCGCCGATCATCGCCGGTGCGACGACTGCGAGGAGATCGAGTGGCAGAAGCAGCGGATGCCGGTCATCCCGGACAGGCGCGAGCAGGTGGCCGATCCCGGCTCGACCTTTCAAATCGTGACGATGCTGGAGGGCGTGGTTCAGCGCGGCACCGGCACGGTCGTCAAGGCAGTCGGCAAGCCGATCGCCGGCAAGACCGGGACCACCAACGACTGGCGCGATGCGTGGTTTGTCGGATTCACGCCCGACCTGGTGGCAGGAGTCTATGTCGGCTTCGACGACCCGGATAGCCTCGGTGACGACGAAACCGGCGGACATGTCGCAGCGCCGATTTTCCGCGATTTCATGATCGCGGCGCTGAAGGATGCCCCCGCGACGGCCTTCCGCACGCCGCCGGGGATGCGGCTCTATCGCGTCAGCGCCGCAACCGGCCTTTCAGTTGGCGGCAACGAACCCGCGATATACGAGGCCTACAAACCGGGCACCGAGCCCGGGCAGAACCGCAATCTCGGTACGGGGAGCGAACCGAGCGACGAGGAGATGCCGGTCGCGTCCACGGGCGGGGCCGAGGGAACGGCGCTGCCGACTCAGTTGCCGTTGGCAACGCGTATGCCGTTACCGACACCTGCGCCGCTTCGCGGGGCTCCAGGGAGCGGGACGGGCGGGCTATATTAGAGCGGGCTATATTAGAATCGAGACGGACCGACGGAGTCACTCATGCGCGCCGAGATCCAGGCCGTTGCCGACGACATCAGCAAGTCGCTGGCGCTGCTGAGGAGGCATCTTTGACTGGGAGACCGCGACTAGGCGCCTCGCCGAGCTAAATGCGCAAGCCGAAGATCCACACCTGTGGGACGATCCGGGGAGCGCGCAAAAACTGCTGCGCGAGCGCACTCGGCTCGACGAGGCGATCGGCGGCTATCGGCGGATCGGGCGCGAGGTCGCCGAAGCGCTCGAGCTGATCGAGCTGGGCGAAGCTGAGGGCGAGGCGGCAATCGTCGCCGAGGCCGAGGCGGCGCTCCAGAAGTTGCAAGTGGAGGCGGCAAGACGCGAACTCGAAAGCCTGCTGTCGGGCGAGGCCGATGCCAACGACTGTTATCTCGAAGTGCATGCCGGCGCGGGCGGTACCGAGGCGCAAGACTGGGCCGAGATGCTGCTGCGGATGTATGTGCGCTGGGCGGATGCACGCGGCTATAAGGTCGAATGGCTCGAAGAGAGCGGCGGCGAGGAAGCGGGGCTCAAATCCGCCACCGTCACGATCCGCGGTCGCGACGCCTATGGCTGGCTCAAAACCGAAAGCGGCGTGCATCGGCTCGTCCGCATCTCGCCGTTCGATTCGAACGCCCGGCGACACACAAGTTTCGCCTCGGTGTGGGTGTATCCGGTGGTCGACGACAAGATCGAGGTCGAGATCAACGACAAGGATCTACGCATCGACACTTATCGCTCATCGGGAGCCGGCGGGCAGCACGTCAACAAGACCGATAGCGCCGTCCGTATCACGCACATGCCGAGCGGGATTGTCGTGCAGTGCCAGAGCGAACGCTCGCAACATCAAAATCGTGCGCACGCCTTTGCGATGTTGCGCGCCAGACTCTACGAAGCCGAGCTGCAGCGGCGTGAGGCGATGACCGAAGCGATGAACGCGACAAAGACGGATATCGGCTGGGGACACCAGATCCGGTCCTACGTGCTGCAGCCTTATCAGATGGTCAAGGACCTCCGCACCGGCGTCGAAACGGGGAATACGGGCGCCGTGCTCGACGGCGATATCGATCGTTTTCTCGCCGCCGCCCTCGCCGCCCGAATCAAGGGTGCCGACGCCATTGCGGTGAACGCCTGATCGCTTCACCCGGCAGAAAGGCCGACGCCATCGTCGTGCTGGGCTGCCGCCCCTCGGCAGGATTGACCCGGCGGCTCGACCTCGGGATCGGCCTGTTTCGCGCGGGCGCCGCGCCGCTGCTACTGCTCTCGGGCGGCGGTTCGGGGCCGGTGTCCGAAGCCGAAGCGATGCGCCGGATGGCCCTCGCTCGCGGCGTACTGGATGCGGCGCTCCTGGTCGAGCCCGGATCACGCGACACCGTCGAGAATGCGTGGGAGACGGCGCGGTTGCTGCGTTCCCGCGGCGGGCGCAGTGTCTTTCTGGTCAGCGATCGCGCCCATTTGCCGCGAGCGGCGCTGTTGTTCCGTCTCGCCGGCCTGCGCATCTCGGGCTGTGCCGGGGTGCCGCCGCCTTCGCTCTCCTGGGAGGCTTGCGCCGCAATCCGCGAGTGTGTGGCGCTGCCGAGAAGCCTGGCGCGGGCGTTTCTGCGGCCGGCCCACGCTGATTGATGCGGCGCCCTCGGGCTCCGCACCGACCAGCATGAAGGGCGCAGGCAGCGATCCCTGGGGCTTCTCTGTTTGGTGGATCAGGTTCCCTGTTCGGTCGATTTAATTCCCTGTTCGGCCACTTAGGGAACTTGCTCAACGAAGTGGCCGAGATCAATCGCTTAGCGGCGCCGATTTGCTCCCGAAAGGCTCGCCGATCGGGCTTTTCCCGGTATCTTCCCGTTCATCAGGGAAGTTAGACAACCTGCTCGCGGCGCAATGCAGCGATCTCCGCTTTGTCGTAGCCGAGGTTCCGGAGGATCTCGTCGGTATGCTCGCCAAGCAGCGGTGCCGGGCGGCGGTAGGTGCCCGGGGTTTCGGAGAGTTCGATCGGGGTCGGAGCCAGCGGCAGCGTCTCTCTCAGCCCTGGGTAGGTTACCTCTTCAAGAAGGCGCGCGGCGCGGATGTGCGGGTCGTCGAGCGCTTGTTGCGGCGAATAGACCTGGCCCGCCACGATGTTTGCCTCTTCGAGTGCCGCCAGCGCCTCGGCGCAGCTGCGCTCTGCGCACCACTCGCTCATCCGCGCCGAGACGATCTCGCCGTGGTCGGCGCGGGATTGGTCGTCGCGAAAACGCGGGTCGGCGAGCCAGTGCTCCTCGCCCATCATCCGGCTCCAGCGCCGGAACATCGCCGGGCCGATCACTGTCGCGACAATCCAGCCGTCCGCGCAGCGAAAGATGTCGGCCGGGGCCGAGTTGAAGCCGCGATTGAGCGTCGCCGCACGGTTGACCCCCGTCAAGGCCTGCTCGATCAGAGTCGAGTTGGCAAAAGCGATTGCGGTGCGCAGCAAGGCGCCCTCGACCTTCTGCCCACGGCCGGTCTTGCCGCGCTCGAGAAGTGCCGCGAGAGTGCCGAACGCCGACAGACACGCCGTCCCGAAATCGACCCAGGGCAACTTGATCGCAATCGGCTGCTCCGGCATCCCGGACAAATATGCCGCACCGCTCATTGCTTGGCCGATGCCGTCGAAGCCATGCTTGTGACTGAGCGGTCCACCGGCGCCAAAACCCGTGACCGTGGTTAGGATGATGTCCGGCTTGGCGCGCCGCAGGCTTTCGAGATCGAGGGCCAGCTCGCGCAATACCTTGGGCGGCAGATTGGCGACGACGACGTCGGTGGTCGCGACCAGCTTGCGGACGATCTCGCGGCCCTTAGGTGCCGCCGGGTCCAAGGTCATCCCGAGCTTGTTGCGGTTCATCGCCAGGAACATCGCGCCACCGACTTCGGGCCCGGCGCCGACGGGGATGAACGGGCGATCCTCCCCGCCGCCCAGCCGCTCGATGTGGATCACCTCGGCGCCAAGGTCGCCCAGGAGCGCCGCGCAAAACGGCCCGGCGATGTAACGCCCGAAATCGAGCACGCGAACGCCTTCGAGCACCCCGGACAACGCTGCCTCCTGCCGCTTTACTGCCGATCCCGTCTCGAACCTTAGCAGACAGTCCGCTAAGGTGGAGCCCCGCCCTCGGGTCAGGTGGTCGCAGAGATGAGCGATGGAATGATTGTCTCGACAATCGTCGACCGTGTCATTCGTGACCGCGCGGCGCGATGGCTTGGTCGAGCGGGAGCGAGGCTACCGACCTTCGCGGAGCTCGCGGCCCCATCCCGTATTCCCGAAGCCCTCAGGAATGCGCTGCGGTCGGTCGACCCCGATCGTCCCGAGCCAGCCAATCTCTTCCGCCTGCACTGGTACAACGACCGGCTGCGCACTGGTTTGGCTGCGAACCCGGGCTATCTCGTCTTGTCGCCGTCGCTGACCGGGGTGCGCTCTCCGATCGTAATGTTGCTGGGATGCTTCTTCCCGATGATCGGCGCACACAAGGTGCTGGCAGCCTATGGCTGTCTGGTACCCCGTCTGGTTACCGGCCGTTTCGACCCGTCTGTTCATAAGGCGGTTTGGCCGTCGACCGGGAATTACTGCCGAGGCGGGATCGCGATCTCACGGATCCTCGATTGCCGCGGCGTTGCCGTGCTGCCGGAAGGTATGAGCGAGGAGCGCTTCGAATGGCTCCGCGCCTGGGCGCTCCAGCCCGATGATATCATCCGGACCCCCGGCTCGGAGAGCAATGTCAAGGAGATCTATGACAAATGCGCCGAGCTCGCACGCGACCCCGCCAATATCGTCCTCAACCAGTTTGCCGAATTCGGCAACTATGTCTCCCATTATGCCTGCACCGGCGCGGCGCTCGAGCATGTCTTTGAAGCTTTGCGCGCAGACCGGCCGGGCCTAAGGCTGGCGGCGTTTGTCGCGGCGTCGGGGTCGGCCGGAACATTAGCGGCCGGCGACTACCTGAAAGAAAAGCACGGTGCCCGCATCGTCGTCGCCGAGGCCAGCGAATGCCCCACTTTGCTGCGCAACGGTTTTGGCGAGCACAACATCCAGGGCATCGGCGACAAGCACGTGCCCTTCCTCCATAACGTTATGAACACCGACATTGTGGTCGGCATATCGGACCGATGCACCGGCTCGCTCGACCTCCTCTTCAACAGCGAAACCGGCCTTTCTTATCTGGCGGGCCGCCGTCATATCGATCCGGAACTGCTCGCCGGGCTGACGCTCGTCGGGCTTTCCGGCATCGCCAACCTGGTCGCGGCGATCAAGACCGCCAAACGTCTGGAACTCGGCGACCATGACATGATCCTCGCCGTCGCGACCGACAGCGCGGCGCTCTACGGCAGCGAACGGCGGAAGTTCCAGGCGGCCAACTATCCCGACGGCTGCGACATGGTCAGCGCGGCCGAGATTTTTGGTCAGCATCTGCTCGGCGCCGCCGACAATGACGTCCTCGAATTGACCCACAACGAACGCTCGCGCATCTTCAACCTCGGCTATTACACCTGGGTCGAGCAGCAAGGCGTGCCCCTCGAGGCTTTCGAACAGCGGCGTGCCCAAGGGTTTTGGGCAGAGCTGCCCAAAGCTGCGCCGGCCTGGGACATGCTGATCGCCGAGTTCAATGCCGTGGCCGGCCGGGAGAGAGGTTGTTGACGCTCGCTTACAACGAACTCCGCCGCCGAACTGGAGAGCGGGACCGCAGCCTGCGCGAAAAGGTGATGTCGCTCGAAGCGGCGGCTGCACTCGTCACCGACGGCGCTTCAGTCGGCATCGGCGGCAGCACATTGTCGCGCACACCGATGGCGATGATCTGGGCATTGATCCGCGCCGGCCGCAAAGATCTCGTCTGCTCCCGCAGTATCACCTCGAGCGAAGGCGAGCTGCTGTTCGCCTCCGGAGCGAGCCGGCACATTCTGACGAGCTGGTTCAGCCAAGGCATTGTCTGGGGCGTCTCGCGCGTCATGCGCCTTTACACAGAGACAAACCGCGCACGCTTCGAGGAATGGAGCCACATGGCGATGGGCGTGCGCTTTCGCGCCGGAGCGATGGGAGTTCCGTTTCTGCCGATGCGCTCGATGATCGGCTCGGATTTGATTGGGCAATTGCCTGACACGAGGCGGATCGACTGCCCGTTCACCGGTGAAAAGCTGGTGCTGGTTCCGGCACTGAACCCGGATTTCGCGCTGATCCACGTCCAGCGCTGCGACGCTTACGGCAATGCGCAAATCGACGGTCTGCCGTTCATGGACCTTGATCTCGCAATGGCGGCGAACCGGGTGATCCTGACGACCGAGCGCGTTGTCTCGAATGACCAGATCCGCCGTGCGCCAGACCAGACCAAGATCCCCTTCCTCGCGGTAGAAGCGGTCGTCGAGATCCCTTTCGGGTCGGCGCCGCACGAGTGCTATGGTCTCTACGAACCGTTGTTCAAGCATCTCGACGACTACGCCGCGCAGACAAGGCAAGACCCCGATCAGGGTGTCGGGGCTTACCTCGAACGCTATTTCTATAGTCCGAAATCGTGGGTCGAGTATCTCGATCTGCTCGGGCTCGACGAACTGCTCGATGCGAGCCGTCGCGGAAAGAGCATTTATGACGACTAGCAAGACACCCTACACGGGGAGCGAACTCCTAGGGGTAATGAGCGCACGGCTGCTGCGCGACGGCCAGGTGGTGTTCGCCGGCGTCGGCATACCGTTATTGGCGGCGACCTTGGCGCAAAGGCTGCACGCTCCGGACCTGACCATCCTCTTCGAGGGTGGCACGATCGGAGCGTTCGTCGAGCCGGGCAAGCTACCGCCGTCGACCAACGAGCAGCGTTGCACCCGCCGAGCCAACATGGTGCTGAGCAGCACCGATGTGCTGTTGCTCCTTCAACGGGGCTACGTCGATATCGGCTTTATGGGCGGCGCGCAGATCGACCAATTCGGCAATCTCAACAGCTCGTTTATCGGCGATCCGCAGCACCCGACGAGCCGCCTGCCGGGAACCGGCGGTGGCAACGACATCGCCAGCCTGACGCAGATGATCGTGGCGATGAAGCACGAGAAGCGACGATTTGTGAAAGCCGTCGATTTTGTCACCAGCCCCGGCTTTCTGACCGGCGACAACAGCCGGTGCGATGCCGGACTGATCGCCGGGGGCATGTACCGCGTCGTTACAGATCTCGGCTGGCTCGGCTTTGATGAGGGCTTGAAACGAATGAAGCTCCTGGCGCTCCACCCCGGCGTCACCGCCGACCAGGTGCAGCAGAACACCGGTTTCGAGCTGTTGATCGCCGCTGAGCTCCCAGTCACCGACCCACCGACCGAGAACGAGTTGGCCGTGCTGCGGCATCTCGACCCCGACCGCGTCTACACGGCCTGAGGAGCGTCGCGGTGACGATCTTTTCAAATACCTTTGGCCTTGCGATGCGCAACTTCACGACCTATCCGGAGATGCCGGATCCGCAGGCGTTGATCGCCTATGCCACCAAGGCCGAGGAGCTGGGGTTCGATTCGGTCTGGGTCTGGGACCACATCTTTCTCGGGGTCGATCCGCCTTTCCCGGTGATCGATTCGTTGACCCTGCTGGCGGCAGTCGCTGCGCGGACGATCAGGATCAATCTCGGCACCGGGGTGCTGGTGTTGCCATTGCGCAATCCGGTGGTATTGGCCAAAGAGCTGTCGAGCCTCGATCTGATTGCCGGGGGCCGGCTGCTGCTCGGGATGGCTTCGGGCTGGTACAAGCGCGAGTTCGACGCGGTCGGGGTGCCGTTCGATCAGCGCGGCCGAATCATGGACCGGAATCTCGAGATCCTACGGCGCCTGTGGACCGAGGACCAGGTCAACGCCGAATATGCGCCGCACCGCCTGCGCGGCTCCAACATGTCTCCGAAGCCCGCCCGCCTGCCGGTGATGCTGATCGGCGGTTATGTCGAGCGAGTGTTGAAGCGAGCCGCGCTCACCGGCGGATGGCTGACCTATTTCTACACCCCCGCCGGGTTTGCCAAATCCTGGGCCAAGGTGTGCGGCTTTGCCGAAGCGGCGGGCAAGGACCCGGCGACACTGCTCAACGCGAACCAGCTACCGATCTGTGTCGGGCCTTCGCGCGCAGCGGTCGAGGCGCCGATGATGGAATGGCTAGGCCAGGAGTGGGATTACGCGGCGTGGAGCGACTCGACCAAGGAAGCCGCGATCTTCGGCACGGTCGACGAGTGCATCGCCCAACTCCGCGCACAGCTCGCGGTCGGCGTCCAGAAGCTGATCTTCATCCCTTACAAGTACCGACCGGATCAGGTCGAGATCATCGCTCGCGAGATCATCCCGCGGCTGCGAGGCGAACAATGAGACGAGGCGACCGGGAAGTCCTTCTGATTGTCGATGTGCAGAACGATTTCTGCCCTGGCGGAGCGCTTGCCGTGCCGCGGGGCGACGAAATCGTTCCGGCGGTCAACCGGCTAGCCGCCGAATTTACCCATGTGATCCTGACCCAAGATTGGCACCCGCGCGGGCACGCCTCGTTTGCCAGCTCGCATCCCGGCAAGCAGCCTTTCGATGCGGTTGACCTCTCCTATGGCGTGCAGATCTTGTGGCCAGACCACTGCGTGCAGGGGACGCAAGGGGCCGCCTTTCACCCCGGCCTCGACGTCCCGCACGCCGAGCTCGTGTTGCGAAAAGGCTTCAGGAGCACGATCGACTCGTACTCGGCGTTCCGCGAAAACGACCGTCGCACGCCGACCGGGCTCGCCAATTATCTAAGAGAGCGCGGATTCGAGCGTATCACCGTGTGCGGGCTCGCCACCGATTTCTGCGTCTTCTACTCGGCGATCGACGGTCGTGAGGCTGGCTTCGCAGTCGATATCGCGACCAGTGCCTGCCGCGGCATCGACATGGACGGCTCACTCGCCCTGGCCATGCGCTCGATGAGCGAGGCCGGCGTCACAATCCGCGCCGAATAAAGGGTAGGCCCGCTCAGCGGCGCGGTAGCGAGCGGCGTTCGACCTGAAAGGTAGACGGCTTTCTGGGGGTCATGTACGGCACGAAATCGCGAGCCGTACTCTCACCCTCGCCGACCGCACGCGTGACCAACCGCAGAGAAGACCGCCGCGGAGGAGTGGGTCGCGCCGGTTTAGGCGCCTTTGCCGGGCGTTCGCTGATCCGTACGTCGAGAGTAAAGCCGTGGACCTGAGTGCCGCGCAGCGCGGCAACGGCAAGGTTGGCGGCGCGCGCGGTCGCGATATCGACAAATCCGTAACGCAGTCGTTTTCCGGTTGCCGGATCGCGGGCGATTGAAGCGCTCAGGACAATCCCGAAGGAGTCGAAGGTCTCGGCGAGTTCGCCGTCAGTGAAATCCGGAGGCAGGTTCGCAACAAAAATATTGCCTCGGGAATGATTTGCTCTCATCAGCCGCGTCCTTCACACTCGGTTATTCGGCATTCGTGGGTTGTACGACGAAAATGTCCGGCAACATGGCCGTTGGGGAATGGCCAGTTCTGCATTGCTGCGTTGCAGCATAGCTGGATTGCATCCCGCTCACCTGGGCCTTGCGGCTCACCAATTAGGAACCCGGGGTTGCATACATAACCGCCGGACAAGAAAAACTCGTTCAGCCAGGGAAAGAACAAGAGATGGCGATGATTCCACGTGAACGTTGCGACTATTCGGCGATCATCGACCGGCCTTCGCTCAAGCTGCCGAACGGGGCTCGTCTCGTCGTATGGACGATTGTCAACCTCGAATTCTGGTCGATCTCGCGCGCAATGGCGCGGCAAGTGCTGCCGGCGCCCACCGGCGAGGTCCTGGTGCCGGATGTCCCGAACTGGTCCTGGCACGAATACGGCATGCGGGTCGGCGTCTGGCGCTTCTTCGATCTCTTTGCACGCCTGGGGATCCGTCCGACCCTGTCGATCAACGCGCGCGTCTGCCGCGAGTACCGCCGCGTCGCCCGGGCGGCGCGCGAGGCGGGCTGGGAATTCATGGGCCATGCCTGGGAACAAATGCCAATCCACAAGGTCGACGATCAGGCTGAGATGATCGCCCGATCGTTGGACACGCTCGCACGCTTTGCCCGGACGCGCCCGGTCGGCTGGCTCGGTCCGGGATTGACCGAGACCTACGAGACTCCCGATCTGCTCGCCGCCGCCGGCGTCAAATACATCGGCGACTGGGTTTACGACGACGAGCCAACCGAGATCCGCACGACCTATGGCCCGCTGATCACCCTCCCTTACTCGGTCGAACTCAACGACATCCCGATGATGCTGGTGCAGCATCACGAATCGGCATATTTCACGCAGCGCTGCATCGACAGCTTCGAGCGGCTGTATCGTGAGGGAGCCGAACGGGCGAAGATAATGGCGATCGCAATCCATCCCTATATCAGCGGCCAGCCGCACCGGATCAAATACCTGGAAGCGGTCTACGAGCACTTCAGCCGTTATGAGGGTGTCCTGCACTGGAACGGGGTCGAGATCCTCGACTGGTACCTGTCAGCAAGAGCGGAGCCTTGACTATCAAAGACGGCGTCATGCTGCCGTCCGAGCGTCTCGATTTCTCGCCGATCGACCAACGGCCCGGCCGATGCCGCGCACTGTGCTGACGCCGCCCGCCGGCGGCGCGCCGATGCCCGACATCCCGAACTGGGCGTGGCACGAATACGGCAACCGGGTCGGGCTCTGGCGCATGCTCGATGTGCTCGACCATTTTCAGATCCGCGCGGTCCTCGCGATCAACGGCTCGGCGATCACTCGCTACGAGCCGATCGCGCGGGCGGCGCACGACCGCGGGTGGGAGTTCATCGGCCACGGCTTTACCCAGCAAAGCATGCAGAAGGTTGCCGACGAGCGCGACGACATCCGCAGAACCGCGTCGGCGATCGCCGCTTTTACCGGCAGGCCGCCGCGCGGCTGGCTCTGCCCCGGTCTGACCGAAACCTGGGAAACGCCTGACCTCCTGGTCGAGGAGGGGTTCGATTACGTCTGCGACTGGGTGCTCGACGACCGGCCGGTGTGGCTCAAGACCCGCACCGGGCCGATCGTCAATCTCCCCTACACGCAGGAATGCAACGATGTGGCGATGATGCTGATCCAGCATCACAAGGCCAGCGAATACTACGATCGGGCGATCGACCAGTTCGACCAGCTCTATGCCGACTCGGCCCAATCCGCGCGGATCATGGCGCTCGTCGTGCACCCATACATCATGGGGGCGCCGCATCGCCTCAGATATTTTCGCGATGCGCTTGCCCGCATTCGCGAGCATTCCAACGTGCTGTTTTGGACCGGCGAAGAAATCCTCGACTGGTTTTTGACTCAGTAAAGCCCAGCGTGACGAGGCCACGCGAGCCGCATTGGCGCATGCACCACCGCCTCGGGGTGTTCGACGATCACCATGCAACCAGCGGCCGGAACCCAAACCAGCTCGGCGTCCGCAATGTGGCCGGATCCAGTCTGCAAGGCCCCGAAGTTCCTTTCCCAGTAGCTCGGACGGGGTTTGCATCGGTATGCCGCCAGACGTTGTCGTCGGCCTGAGACGATAAGGGCGACCGAGTAGCCTCCCGGCCGATCAGAGTGGAAGCCATTTTCTTTTGCTCCGGTGTGGAGTTCGAGAAATAGCCCGGCTCGGCCGCACCGGAGTGTGAAGCCCATCACAGTCCCGAAGGTGATGCTTTCGTCGTAAACCGAAACTCAGAACTCGCCGCGCGACGCACACAATCCGACGCAAAAAGCAACGGACTCTCTCGTATGGAGATGGTCGCCGGCCGAACCGAGTAAATTAATTCCGGCAGTCGAGGCGCCGACTAGCGCCGCCATCAGTAGATTGGAGTTTACCGCATGACCCACGATAACAAACCCGATCAAAGCGCGCGCTACTGGCGCTATCAAGCCGTGCGCGTCAATTGTCGCGAATATCCGGATGATCCCGAGCTCGTCATTATCGAGGTCTACCTCGATCGCACCGACGACTCTCTCTGCGCGTGGAGCGCAGAGCCTGTCGGCAAACGCCCGAGCGGCGAAACCATCGAGGAGCTGATCGAAGAGCTGACCCGGATGTTGCGGGACGCGCGGGAGTGGAAACCTGTCGACTTTGACGACCTGCGCGTCGGCATGCGGTTCGAACGGACCGAGGCCGAGAACACGGCAATACGTGGTTTCGGGTGAGGACTGCTCTCCTTTACCATCCATATCATATCGCTTTGAGGCGCTATTGTCAATTTGAATAAATACGATTATGGTACACATATCGATGCGATATCGCGAATACGGCGATCCGCGATGTTCGGCAGGTTCTCCCTGCTTCTTCCCTCAGGAACCTTTCGGCCTCCCTCAGAAGTCTCCCTGAAAGGGGGTCGGCGATAAATTTCTAAACTATTGATAGATCACGCAATTTTAGCGGCCGGAAGGGCGATTTCCGGGGTCGAATAACTTTTTCTCCCTGCTCTGAGGGAGGTGCGGTCAGAACCAGCGGGCCTTGTCGACGAGGTTTCGCAGCGGCTGTCCCGCGAGAAAGCGGCGGCAATTGTCGAGAATGATCTCGTAGCGCCGGTCGTCGAGATAGGGGCCGTAGCCCGCGGTGTGCGGGGTCAGCAGCACCCCCGGCAGAGTCCATAGCTTGTGGCCGGCGGGCAGCGGCTCTTCTT
>Ga0318519_10000172_pt1 | contig 14537 bp, 17 predicted proteins | sample GRESIP178b2f15_FD_203510 | JGI IMG/M metagenome (GOLD analysis project Ga0318519, IMG submission 203510) | Tropical soil microbial communities from Luquillo Experimental Forest, Puerto Rico - GRE.SIPMG.178b2f15 | ecosystem: Environmental > Terrestrial > Soil > Tropical forest > Bulk soil... | reverse complement strand
AACTAAGATTATGGGCGAATTAAGCGAAAATTTTTTCACTCTACGCATTCGAAGAGATAGCCTCAAAGAACTCTCAATGTTTCCTTCGCGCTGACGCTGCGCGATCCGAAGAAGGTTTGGAGATTGTTGAAAAAGACGGTGTCTATCTGCATTCTGATCGTGACCGTTACGCTCGTCTTCCGAGCCGGTAATCTTTCGATCGACGCGCGCGATTTTGTCCAGGATCGGCTGAGTGAGCTGAGAGTCGTGCTGCAGCAGAATTGACGCAGCGCCGAGCAATGCGCTAACCGAATCCGCGCGATGACGAGATGGGGGATCGTATGGGATCGAAGTGCCTACTTTTGGGTGCAGCGCTGTTGGCCAGCGCCACCGTCACACCTTTTACGTTGGCTCCCGCGGCCGTGACGGATGCGCAGTTTCCGCCCAACAATGTGCGCGATCTGATCGCTATTTGTGCGCCGAGCCCAGACGATCCGAGGATGACAGCGTCGGTGAATTTCTGTCATGGATTTGTTGAGGGCGCGGTAATTGTCGAAGAGGCACACGAGGACCAGAAGGGCGCGCGCAAGCTGTTCTGCCTTCCATCACCTCGGCCACCTAGGGGCTCCGAACTGACCAATTTCATCACATGGGCAAACGAGCAGCCGGGACGGCTCGATATGCCCTCGATCGACGGCGTATTCGTATACCTGGCGGAAAGATTTCCCTGCCCGGCGGAAGCCGCCTCCAGCAGGCGGAGGGCGCGATGAGAAAGCTCATTCTCGCGGTGGCGGTGGCGGCGGTGCCGCTGGCGGGGTGTGCGGACATGACCGCGACTCAGCAGCGGGCGCTGTCCGGTACCGCGATCGGAGCCGGTGGCGGCGCTATTATTGGCGCGATCGCCGGCAATGCAGGTCTTGGTGCCGGTATCGGTGCTGCCGCGGGTCTTGCAGGCGGGCTGATCTTCGACAAGGTAAAGCGAGATCAGGCCTCCTCCTACAACGCCGGATACCAAGCCGGTGCCACAGGGCAACCAGCGACCCCGCCGCGATAGACCGTCTTCGCGCTCGAACTGCCGGCGCGGATCACCCGGATGGTCACAACATGCCGAGCTCAAGCCGCGCTTCCTCGCTCATCCGCTCGGGACCCCAGGGTGGCGTCCATACGAGCTTCACCCGAACATCGTCGACGCCGGGGACGGTACGAATTGCCGCCTCCACCTCGCCGGGCATGCTCGCGGCGACCGGGCACGCTGGTGTCGTCAATGTCATCTCGACATAGACCGTGCCACCCTGCTTGACGATCAGCTCGTAGATCAGCCCGAGCTCGACGAGGTCCATCGGGATTTCCGGATCTCGGACGGTCTTCAGTGCCGCGAGAACCGGCGCCATCAGTGCCGGATCGTCTTCGCCCGCTTCCGGGCGGTCGACCTCCGTCTCGGCAGCGGCCCCCTCCGGTGCGAAGTCGAACAGATCGCGATCCATCTTGCTACTCCGTCTTTACCGTGGCGCCCACGCCGCCGCCCTTCAGCGCGGCCTCGAGCGCATGCCAGGACAATGTTGCGCACTTGACCCGGGCCGGGTATGCCTTGACTCCAGTCAAGGGTTCGAGCCGCTCGGCCTCCTCAGCCAGCGGCTCGGGCAGTTCTACGAGCTCGCCGCCGGTCACCCGGGCATGAAATTGCGTGAAGAGGGCCCGGGCCTCCTCTACCGTCTTCCCCTTCAATACCTCGGTCATCAGCGAGGCCGCCGCGGTAGAGATCGCGCAGCCGCGACCCTGGAACGCGACATCGGCGATGCGGTCGCCGTCGAGCGACAGGTAGACCGTCACCCGGTCGCCGCACAGCGGGTTGTGACCCTGGGCAAAATGGGTCGGATGCTCGATCGTGCGAAAGTTGCGCGGGTGGCGCCCGTGGTCGAGGATGATGTCCTGGTAGAGTTCGCGCAGATCGATCATCGCCGGAACATCTCCCGAGCAGCCTCGATCGCTTCGGCCAACCGATCGATGTCGCGGTCGTCATTGTAGACGCCGAGCGAAGCACGGGTGGTTCCGGCCAAGCCGAACCATTCCATCAGCGGCTGCGCACAATGGTGCCCGGCGCGCACGGCCACGTGATGCTGGTCGAGCACCTGAGCGACGTCATGCGGATGCACGCCCTCCAAGTCGAAGGAAAGAATACCGAGGCGCCGCTGGCCGGCGTCGAGCAACCGCAGACCCGGGATGCGTGACAGCCGGTCGACGCCATAGCCGGTCAGTGCCTCCTCATGCTCAAGGATGTTGTCGCGTCCGAGCTCCTCGATGAAGTCGACCGCGGCACCGAGCCCGATCGCGCCGGCAATGTCCGGCGTGCCGGCCTCGAACCGGTGCGGCGGCTCCTGGAACTCGGTCTTCTCGAGGGTGACGCGGAGGATCATCTCGCCGCCGCCTTGCCAGGGTGGCATTGCGGCGAGCAGATCGTAACGTCCATAGAGTGCGCCAATCCCGGTGGGTCCGTAGACTTTATGACCCGTCAGGGCGTAGAAGTCACAGCCCAACGCCTGTACGTCGACCGGCAGCCGTGGCGCTGCCTGGCTACCGTCGATAAGCACCTTGGCGCCTCTCTGATGCGCCAGCTGCACAATCGTTTCGACCGGAGCGACCGCGCCGGTGGCATTGGCCACGTGAGTGATCGCGACGAGCCGCGTGCGTGGCGATAGGCGCGCCTCGAAGCCGGCTAGATCCAGCCCACCCGTCGCGTCCAGCGGCGCTACGACCAGCTGGATACCGATCCGATCCCGCAGCAGCTGCCAGGGCACGATGTTGGAATGATGCTCGAGTATGCTGATCAATACCTCATCGCCGGATCTGAGGGACGCGGGCCCCCAGCTCTGAGCAACAAGGTTGATCGCCTCGGTGGTGTTGCGCACAAACACGATCTCGCGCGGGTCGACGGCATTCAGAAAACGCCGCACCTTCTCGCGGGCTTCCTCGAATAGCTCGGTCGAGCGGGCGCTCAGACGGTAGACCCCGCGATGCACGTTGGCATAGTCGGTGCGGTAGTAGTCGGCGATGCGATCGATGACCGAGCGCGGTTTCTGAGCGCTGGCGGCGGAATCGAGAAACACAAGATCGGGGTTGTTCGCAAAAATCGGAAATTCACGCTTCAGCCGCCGCGGGTCGAAGCCACCAGGCCCCGGATAGACGCTGCGCAAACTCGCCGTCGTCATCCTCATTCCTCCAACATGGCCAAGCGACGGGCGAGCCGCGACAACAAGTGCTCGCGCAGCTGCGGCGAACCGACCAGCTCGACCGCCTCCCGGACAAAGGCCTCGATCAGCATGCGTCGCGCCTCTTCGCGCCCGATGCCGCGGGTTCTCAGGTAAAAGAGCGCCGCTTCATCGAGATCGCCGACCGCGGCGCCATGGCTGCACTTCACGTCATCTGCGTAGATCTCGAGCTCGGGCTTGGTGTCGATCGCGGCGCGCGGGCTCAGCACCAGGTTGCGGCTGAGCTGGTGCGCATCGACCTTTTGCGCGCCCGGCCGAACCGCGATGCGGCCCTGAAAGGCGCCGTGCGCCCGCCCTGCGGCGACCCCTTTGAACACCTCGCGGGTTTCGCCGGCCGGCGCTGCGTGGTCGACCGTGGTGACGATATTCGCCTCTTGGCGCCCCGACAGCACAAAGGCGCCGTGCAGCGCGCAACGCGTCGCCTCGCCCTCGCTCCGTACCGTCGCCTCGTGCCGCACCGTCCGGCCGCCCAACAGCATGACAAAGCTGGCGAGCCGCGAGGTGGGTCCCAGTACGGCCAGCATCTCGCTGATATGCAGAGCGTCCGCCGCTTCTTCGACGAGCGCCACCCTGGCAAGTTCGGCGCCAGCAGCGAGCCGGAGCTCGACCACATCATTGCGCCAGTAGCTGCGGAGGCCGGCGAAGGTCTCGAAAACCGAAGCGCGGCTGCCTGCCCCGACCGCAACGAGGCTGCGCGTGTGCAGCGAGCCGCCCGTCTCGCCCGATGCCAGGTGAACGATCTCGATCGGTCGATCGAGCTCGACCCCCGGCGCTACATCGAGGACGAAGCCGTCGGCAAAAAACGCGGCATTGAGCGCGGCGAACGGCCGCGCGGTGTCGAGTGCCGGTGCTTCGATCGCGGATCGTACCAGACCCGGTCGCTCGGCAATCGCCGTCGCCGTGCCACCGAGCCAGACGCCCGGAGACACTCCCTCGACCGCGGAGAGCTCCGGCGCGAGCCGCCCGTCGACGAGGACGAGGCGATACGCCGCTTGGGAGAGCCCGACTTCGGCGAGCTGAGCGCGCGTTGCCATTCCGGCAACAACGCGCATCGCGCTGGCCGGAAGCATCGGGGCCTCTTGGAGCCCCCGCAAATCGAGATAACGCCAGGCCTCGCTGCGGCGGCTCGGAAAACCGAGCTCAGCAAACCGCGCGAGGCTGCGCTTGCGATGCCCGGCGAGCCAGTCCGGATCCCTGGCCCGTCGGCCAGGATCCCCACTCCCGAAGGCATCCAGGTAAGGTCGCGCTTCGGGCTTGACCGGGAAATCGACGACGGTGCTCATCGGGATTATTCCGCAGCGGTCACGCGGCGTCGCCGAGGAGACCGTAGCCGCTCCGCTCGAGCTCTACCGCGAGATCCTTGTCGCCCGACTCGACGATTCGGCCGCCTTGCAGCACGTGTACGTGATCCGGCTCGACATAGCCTAGCAGGCGCTGGTAGTGGGTGATCATGACGATCGCGCGATCGGGTGCGCGCTGCTGGTTGACGCCGTGCGCCACCACCTTCAGCGCGTCTATATCCAGGCCGCTGTCGGTCTCATCGAGGATCGCCAGGCGCGGCTCCAGCATCGCCATCTGAAAGATCTCGTTGCGTTTCTTCTCGCCACCGGAAAAACCGACATTGACGGCCCGTTGCAACAGATCCTGGTCGATCTCCAAGAGCTTGAGCTTCGCGCGCACCGCCCTGAGAAATTGGCCGGCGTCGAGCTCGGGCTCGCCGCGATGGCGGCGCTGCGCGTTGATCGCGGTGCGCAGAAAATACATGTTGTTCACGCCCGGGAGCTCGACCGGGTACTGGAAAGCGAGAAACAGCCCCTCGCGCGCCCGCTCCTCTGCCGGCATTGCGAGGAGATCGCGGCCGAGATAGGCGACCTCGCCCGCGATGACCTCGTAGCCGTCGCGGCCGGCGAGCACGGCGGCGAGCGTGCTCTTGCCGGAGCCGTTCGGCCCCATGATCGCGTGCACCTCGCCGCTGTTCACGGAGAGATCGATGCCCTGCAGGATCTCGCGTCCGTCGGCGAGTTGCGCGTGCAAGTCCCTGATCTCGAGCATTGGCACTACTGCCGTCATGGCGCCGCCCTCAGCCGACGCTGCCTTCGAGGCTCACGGCGAGCAGCTTTTGTGCTTCGACCGCGAATTCCATCGGCAGCTCTTTGAGCACTTCCTTGCAAAATCCGTTGACGATCAATGACACGGCGTCCTCGGGGCTCAATCCGCGCTGCCGACAATAGAACAGCTGGTCCTCGCCGATCTTCGAGGTCGTCGCCTCGTGCTCGACCCGGGCCGACGGATTGCGCACCTCGATATAGGGCACGGTGTGCGCACCGCAGCGGTCGCCGATTAGCAACGAATCACATTGCGTGTGATTGCGCGCCCCCTGTGCGCGCGGTTGCACCCGCACGAGACCGCGATAGGTGTTCTGCCCGCGGCCGGCCGAAATCCCCTTCGCGACGATTGTTGACCGGCTGTCCTTGCCGATATGGATCATTTTGGTTCCGGTATCGGCCTGCTGGCAATTGTTGGTGATCGCGACCGAATAGAACTCGCCGACCGAATGGTCGCCTTCGAGCACGCAGCTCGGATATTTCCAGGTAATCGCCGAGCCGGTTTCGACCTGAGTCCATGAGATCTTGGCCCGCGCCCCACGGCAGGCGCCGCGCTTGGTCACGAAGTTGTAGATGCCGCCACGCCCTTCGGCGTCGCCCGGGTACCAATTCTGCACTGTCGAATATTTGATCTGGGCGTCCGCGTGGGCGATCAGCTCGACAACGGCGGCGTGGAGCTGGTTCTCGTCGCGCTGCGGCGCGGTACAGCCTTCGAGGTAGCTGACATAGCTGCCGGCGTCGGCGATCAGGAGTGTGCGCTCGAACTGCCCGCTCTTGGCCGCATTGATCCGGAAATAGGTGCTGAGCTCCATCGGGCAGCGAACGCCGGCCGGTACGTAGGCAAAAGAGCCGTCGCTGAAGACTGCCGAATTCAATGCCGCGAAGAAATTGTCGTTCTGCGGGACTACTGTCCCGAGATAGCGGCGGACGAGATCAGGGTGCTCGCGCACCGCCTCGCCCATCGAGCAGAAGATGATGCCGAGCTTGGCGAGTTCTTCCTTGAAGGTTGTCGCTACCGAAATGCTGTCAAAGACCGCATCGACGGCCACCCCAGCGAGCGCCTCGCGTTCGCGCAGCGGGATCCCAAGCTTTTCATAGGTGCGCAGCAGCTCGGGATCGACCTCGTCTAGCGATTTCGGCCCTGTGCTCTTCTTCGGCGCGGAGTAATAGGTGGCGGCCTGATAGTCGATCGGCGTGAGATGGAGCTTTGCCCAATTCGGCTGCGTCATCTTCAGCCACGCGCGGAAAGCTGCGAGGCGCCATTCGAGCAGCCAATCCGGCTCTTCTTTTTTGGCCGAGATGAAGCGGATCGTGTCCTCGTTGAGGCCGGGCGGAGCTTCGTCGGCTTCGATATCGGTCACAAAGCCGTATTTGTAGCCCTCCTGGGAGAGCGACCGGACGGTCTGGACGGTGTCTGTTGACGCAGTCATGCGGAATATCTGGGCTCGTCGTGTTCTGGCGAAGTGGTGCGCGTGGGCATTCGGGGAACAAAGGCAGCCGGGGTAACCATCGCTTCGAGCGAAACCGCCGCCAACGCTTGTCCCACCGCGCGGTTGATCGCCGCCCAATGCGGCCGGGTCGGGCAATAGGTTGTGCGCGCGCATTCATCGACATGCACAGAGCATTGGGTCAGGCCGATATCGCCATCGATCGCGGCGACGACCTCGGCGACCGAAATCGCTTTCGCCCCGCGGGCCAGACGGTATCCGCCGGAAGCGCCCCGGGTGGCCGTTACCAGGCGCGCATGCGCCAAGGCCTTCAATAGCTTGGCGACGGTCGCCCGGGGCAGCCGAGTCGCCGTGGCGACCGCACCGGCGGTTACCTGGCGGTCGGGAAATGCCGCGAGGTGGGTGGCGACAATGACACCGTAGTCGGCGAGCTTGCTCAGGATGATCATCGCTTCCTCGACGCCCGATTTGGAACGGGTACCAAATTCGGACTGATTTGGTACGTTATAAATCGTGCCCGATCCGGCGGGGTCAAGCCCAAAATCTTAACTGGGCCGCCTGACCCGCTTCCGGCGCCGGTGAGGGTGGTGTATTCGGTCCCCCTGCTTGCTCGCTGCGCTCCTGGACACCACTTCGTTGTCGGCGCCCGGAACCGACGCCGACATAAGGATGCGATGAAGCTACTAGTCGTCGAGGACGACCGTGAAACGGCCCTCTATCTGGTCAAGGGCTTAGGTGAGAGCGGCTACACCGTGGACCAAGCGGGCGATGGGCGCGAGGGGTTGTTCCTCGCGACTTCGGGCAGCTACGACGCGATCGTCCTCGACCGTATGCTTCCGAGCATGGACGGTCTGGCGATGCTCGGAGCGCTGCGCGCGGCGGGGATCTCTACGCCGGCGCTGATTCTGAGCGCGCTCGGCAGTGTTGATGACCGCGTCAAAGGCTTGCGCGCCGGCGGCGACGACTATCTGGTCAAGCCCTTCGCGTTCAGCGAGTTGCTCGCGCGCCTTGAGGCACTGCTGCGGCGCGGGGCGGTGACGGCGGCGACGACGAAGCTGCGCGTCGGAGATCTCGAACTCGATTTATTGACGCGGACGGTCAAGCGCCGCGACAAGCCGATCGAAGTATTGCCGCGCGAGTTCCGGCTCCTCGAATATCTGATGCGCAATGCCGGCCATGTCGTTACCCGGACGATGCTGCTCGAGCACGTCTGGGATTATCACTTCGACCCGCAGACCAACGTCATCGACGTTCACGTAAGCCGACTGCGGCAAAAGATCGACAAGAGTTTCGATAGCCCCTTGCTGCACACGGTGCGTGGTGCCGGCTACTGTCTGCGCGTGTCCGGACCATCTGCGTCCCGATGATCGCTGAGAAGCTTTTGCTGCCCGCCCGGGGATCGTGGACCGCTCCACGTCGGTTTTTCGGTAATGCGCAGCGGCTGCTCCGAACCCATGCTTTCCGCCTCGCTGCTCTTTATTTCCTGGTCTTCGTCGTCTCGGTCTTGGGAGTTCTGCTGTTCGTTTATTGGACGAGCGCGGATTTCGTCGAGCGCCAGACCGAAGCGACGCTCGACGCCGAGATTACCGGGCTCGCCGAGCAATACGCCCAGCGCGGTTTGAGCGGCCTCATTCAGATCGTCGCGGCGCGCAGCGCCGGCGATCGCGGTGATGGAATGCTGTATCTGGTGACCGATCCCGGCGGCAGGCCGCTCGCCGGCAACATCGCTGCGTGGCCGGCGGGGGTCCCCACCCATGCGGGCCGGCTGTCCTTTACGACCGCGGCACGCGTCAAGGAACGGGTCGAGACCCACCCCGCACAGGGCGCATTGTTTATCATCCCCGGCGGTTACCGCATGTTGGTCGGCCGCGACGTCAGCGACGCGACGGCGTTCCGCAACCGGGTCAAGACTACCCTGTTGTGGGCCGGATTGGTTGCTCTCGGAGTCGGTCTTATGGGCGGGACGGCAATGAGCCGCAACCTGCTGCGACGCGTCGAACAGGTGAACCGGACCAGCGAGCGCGTCATGGCCGGCAATCTATCGGATCGTGTTCCGCTCGACGGCACGAGCGACGAATTCGACCAGCTCGCCGCTAATCTGAACCGCATGCTCGATCAGATCGAGCGTCTGATGATCGCGATGCGCGAGGTCACCGACGATGTCGCCCACGATTTGAAGACTCCCCTATCCCGCCTGCGGGTCCGGCTCGAATTGGCGTTGCTCGGTCCGGCCGACGGCTCCGGCCAAACCGAAGCAATTCGCTCGGCGATCGACGAAGCCGACCGCTTGCTCGCGACCTTCAATGCGCTGCTCAGCATTGCGGAGTTGGAATCGGGAATGCGCCGCGACGAGAGCGAGGTGTTGGACCTTGCGGAAGTCGCCCGGTCGGCAGCCGAACTCTATGAACCGGTCGCCGAGGAAAAGGGGTTCGTCCTGTCGCTCGCTACCGAGCCTGGCGTCAGAATTCGCGGTTCGCGACACCTGTTGTCTCAGGCGCTCGCCAATCTGCTTGATAATGCGCTCAAATATGCCGGCGGCGGCGAAATTCAGATCCGGGTCCTACGGGGTGACGGCCGGGCCGCGCTTGAGGTGACCGATCGGGGCCATGGTATTCCAGAAGCGGATCGAAAGACAGTGTTCGACCGGTTTGTTCGTCTCGAGCGGAGTCGCAGTACCCCAGGAAACGGCCTCGGGCTCAGTCTCGTCCGAGCCGTCGCGCGACGACACCGGGGCACGGTCGAACTCGCCGACAACCGGCCCGGGCTGCGGGTCCGGCTCGAGTTCCCGGAGCTGGGAACGTGACTTTCACGCTCCCTCATCCTCGCCCGGATCGCTCCGCCTCTCTCGATCCTCGATGCGGCGAGCTGTTTCCATCATCATCTCGCGGAGCTCTTGCAGCTCGAGACCGGCGCTGCGCAGTACAGGCTCCATCACCTCGTCCGCGAGCAGATCTTCGAGGCTCGGTTCATAGCGGCAGCATTCAAAGCGCCCGTCCATGATTCCCCTCCTTACCTTTCAGAATGTAGGCACTCTCGCCGCAAAGCGTGACCGCTTTGTGTCGGCGGATCGAAGATTTTGCGGCGGTCTGTAAACCTCCCGCGTAATTCTCGCGGGGGCTGCGTCAAAACAGCGTCAAGACAGCTGCGCTGATGCTCTTACAATAACCGTCGTGCTCTAAGCGCGGCGGTCAGAGTGCCGTCGTCGAGATAGTCGAGTTCGCCGCCGATCGGGACGCCCTGGGCGAGCCGCGAGACGGTGATCCCGCGGCCGGCGACGCGGTCGGCGAGGTAGTGCGCGGTGGTTTGACCCTCGACTGTCGCGTTGAGCGCGAGGATCAGCTCCTGGCCTGGTTTCAACCGGTCGAGGAGCCGTTCAATGTTGAGATCGTCGGGGCCGATCCCGTCGAGCGCGGACAAGGTTCCGCCGAGCACATGATAGCGGCCGCGGAAGGCTCCTGTGCGTTCTAGCGCCCACAGGTCGGCTAGATCTTCGACGACACAGATCGCTCTCTCGTCACGTTGCGGGTCGCGGCAGATCGCACAGGGCTGGATCGTATCGAGGTTGCTGCAGATCAGACAGGGGCGGACTGCCTCCGCCGTCTTGGCAAGCGCAGCGGCGAGCGGCTCGAGTAGGCTCTCCCGACGCCTGACCAGGTGTAACGCCGCTCGCCGCGCCGAACGCGGGCCGAGTCCGGGCAATTTGGCAAGGAGCTGTATCAGCGTGTCGAGTTCGGACATCGGGTCGAGAGTCGGCGTAGCGGCACGCCGCAGCGGTCAGAACGGGAGCTTGATACCGCCGGGTAACTCTAGGCCGCCGGTAAGCTTGTGCATCTCTTGCTCGGCGTGAGCGGATACTTTCCGCCTGGCGTCGTTGAATGCGGCAACGATCAGATCCTCCAATACCTCGACTTCTGCGGGATCGATCAGCGTCTTATCGAGCTTCACCTTCTTGAGATCACCCTTGCCGTTGAGCGTCAGCTGAACCGTGCCGCCGCCGGCGACGCCGATCATCTCGACAGCCTCGAGCTGGGATTGCATCTCGGCCATCTTCTCCTGCATCGCCTGCGCCTGCTTCATCAGCTGGCCGATATTCTTCATATCTCATCCTCTTCCATGATCGTCTCGTCGCCCGCCTCGGAACCCGAGCGAGGCTCACCTGGTTCGGGTTCCGCCGGCGCGAAGCGGTCCCGAACCGCAGCGATCGTCGCTCCCGGGAAAGTCTCGAGCACCGCCCGGACCAAAGGATGCTGCACCACCTCGTTCCGCAGGTCGCGTTCGCGGCGCTCTTCTTGCTCGCGCAGCGTGAGCTCTCCCGGAGCCGCCTCCGAACGGGCTACCAGCCAGCGCTCGCCGGTCCACTCGCCGAGCAATTGGCTAATGCGGTTGGCGAGATTGCTCGGCGCCCCTTCGTCAGGACGAAATTCGATGCGTCCGGGCTCGAATGCAACCAGATGCACATGTTCTCGCAAATGCGAGCGGATCACCGCCGCCCGTCGCTTGTCGAACAGTGCCACGACTTCGGCAAAGCTCTGCGGCATCGGATCGTGCTCGACCGAGCTCGTCGGCAACGGATCGATGCGCTCCTCGGGTTCGAGCCGTGGGGCGGCAGCCAACGAGCTGAGTGCGATCGAGCCGGGCGCGACCGCTATGAGGGGTTCCGAGGGCGGCGGAGGTTCCGCGCCACTTGCACGTTTGGCGGGCGGCTCTTCCGTAACCGGGCGGCCGCCGGAAGCGGGCGAAGTGGCAATCGACCGCACCAGCTCGGCCGGAACGGGCAGGTCAGCGACATAAGCAAGTCGTACGAGAACCATCTCCGCCGCCTGAATCGGCGAGGGTGCCGCCTGGATCTCCTCCAGCCCTTTTAGGAGCATCTGCCAAAGCCGGGCGAGTACCGGCAATGTCAGTTTTTCGGCGAGCGGGCAGGCGCGCTTGCGGTCGCCTTCGGCGATCGGATCGCCGACACCGGCCTCCGGCGCGAGTTTCAGCCGTGTCAGGAAATGGCTGAGGTCGAGCAGATCCTGCAGGACCATCAATGGATCGGCGCCATCCTGATAGAGGCGGCCCATCCGATCGAGCGCGTCGGCCGCATCACCGCGCAGCACGCTCTCCAACAGCTCTAGGACGCAGCCACGATCGGCAATGCCGAGCATGTTGCGCACCGCCTCTTCGGTGATCCGAGCGTCGGTCAATTCTGGGCGAAGCTCTGCTTCCCCCGACGCGCCAGGCGCTTCCCTCGGAAGCGCCGAGAGGGCGATCGCCTGATCGAGCAGCGAAAGCCCGTCGCGCACGGACCCGTCGGCGGCGCGGGCGATCAGTGCCAAGGCGCCGGGCTCGGCCTCGACCGCTTCGGCCTCGGCAATCCGGCGGTAGTGTTCGGCGAGCAGCTCGACCGGGACGCGCCGCAGCGAAAACCGCTGGCAGCGCGACAGGACCGTCAGCGGGACTTTTTGAATCTCGGTCGTGGCGAACACGAATTTGGCGTGCGGCGGCGGTTCCTCGAGCGTCTTCAACAGCGCGTTGAAGGCGCTCCGAGAGAGCATGTGGACTTCGTCGATGATGTAGACCCGATATCGCCCCAAATCGGGCTTGCGGTACAGCAACCCCTCGGTCAGCTCGCGGATATCGTCGACGCCGGTGCGCGAGGCGGCATCCATCTCGACCACGTCGCTGTAGCGATCCTCGGCGATCTGACGGCAATTCGCGCACACCCCGCACGGGGCAATGGTCGGTCCGCCCGATCCATCCGGGCCCACGCAATTGAGCCCGCGCGCCAGAATCCGGGCGGTCGTCGTCTTCCCCACGCCGCGCACGCCGGTCAGGATGAACGCATGCGCGACCCGGCCGGTCGTAAACGCGTTCGATAGGGTGCGCACCATCGCCTCCTGCCCGATCAGCTCGGCGAAGGTCGAAGGCCGATATTTGCGGGCGAGGACGCGATACGCGGTCGCCGAATCGTTCATGCGCGGACCTGTCGAGGCGGGAGACCGGACGGACGACCCAGACCGGAACTCGTTACGGCTGCTTCCTTCCGGACCTGACCGGGTTGGCGAGGGGCCTGTCCGCCGCCGGGCTCCCGCAGCCACTATACTCGCTCATTCGCGAGAAAATCGACCGCGCTGTCGATTCCGCTTCCCTCGCGCGTCGTCTTGTCGTCGGACCATCACTACTCGAAGGATCACAGCCATGCCGGAGCTTCAGATCATCGGCGGACCACAAAGCAATTACGTGCGGGTTGCGCGCATCGCCTGCGCCGAGAAGGGTGTTCCCTATACCCTGGTTCCGGTCATGCCGCATACTCCCGAGGTCGACGCCATCCACCCCTTTGGCAAGATCCCGGTCATGCGGCACGGCGACGTGACGCTCAGCGAGTCGCGCGCGATCTGCTTCTACATCGACCACGCCTTCGACGGCCCCGATTTGGTTCCCCGATGGCCAGTCGACGGGGCGCGGACGGAAGAGTGGATCTCGCTCGTCAACACCACGATCGATCCGCTCCTGGTGCGCCAGTACCTCGCCGCCTATTTCTTCCCGCGGACCCCCGACGGCCGCCCCAACCGCACGGTCATCGACGCCGCGCTGCCCAAGATGGAGGAGCACTTCGCGGTGCTCGACCGCGCGGTCGCCAAGACGGGTCACCTGGTCGGCGACACCTTCACCCTCGCCGACATGAACCTGTTGCCGATCCTGTTCTTCATGGACAAAGCGCCGGAAAGCCGCGCTATGCTCGGCCGGAGCAAGAGCCTCAAGGCGTATTTCGATCGGCATCAGTCGCGTGCGAGCGTCGAGGACACCGTGCCGCCGCCGTTCCCCGGCCGCTCTTCCTGGGAGATCGAGGGCTGAGGAGGGAGAACGAGCCGTGCGCTACATGTTCCTGATCTACAGCCGCGAGACCGACATGGCCGGGTTGTCGCCCGCCGATATGGATGAGCTCAGGGCGACGCACCGGGCGGTCATGGACGAGACCCGCGCCAAGGGCATCTTCCAAGGGGCCGAGCCGCTCCATCCCACCGCCACCGCGACCACGGTCCGCATGAATGGCGGCAAGCCGCTGGTGCTTGACGGGCCGTTCGCCGAGACGAAGGAGCAGCTCGCGGGCTATTACATCCTCGACTGCAAGGATCTCGACGAGGCGATCGAATGGGCCGCCAGGATTCCAACGGCATGCAAGGGCGGCGAGGGCTGCATCGAAATCCGCCCGATCATGGCGTTGCCCTCGCGGTAAGAGGGACTGACGCCCGCGTCAGCGCGGAGGCGGTGTTTCGCCATGAGCACGGCCGGATCATCGCTGGCTTGATCCGGCTGTGCGGTTCCTTCGACCGCGCCGAGGAGGCGATGCAGGAGGCACTTGCGGCGGCACTCGCGCATTGGCCCGACCGCGGCATCCCGCGAAACCCCGGCGCATGGATCATGACCGCCGCCCACCGCAAGCTGATCGACATGGCGCGGCGCGAGCGCACGCGGAGCGAAAAGCAAGGCCTTCTGGAGCAGGAAGCCGCGACCGCGGTCTATGAGAACCCGATGCCGGCACCCTCCGCCCTTCCCGACGACCGGTTGCGGCTGATCTTCACCTGTTGTCACCCCGCGCTCAATCACGAGGCGCAGATCGCCCTGACCTTGCGGACCTTAGGCGGCCTGTCGACCGGCGAGATTGCGCGGGCATTTCTCGTGCCCGAAGCCACCCTGGCGCAGCGGCTGGTGCGCGCGAAGCGCAAGATCCACGACGCGGGCATCCCTTACGA
>Ga0318519_10000116_pt1 | contig 16442 bp, 18 predicted proteins | sample GRESIP178b2f15_FD_203510 | JGI IMG/M metagenome (GOLD analysis project Ga0318519, IMG submission 203510) | Tropical soil microbial communities from Luquillo Experimental Forest, Puerto Rico - GRE.SIPMG.178b2f15 | ecosystem: Environmental > Terrestrial > Soil > Tropical forest > Bulk soil... | reverse complement strand
CGGTAGCCGCCGGTCAGACCGAGAAGCGGTAGCTGCAAGTCACGCGCCGACCAGCTCCGGGTGGAATTTGACCGCCATGCGGCGAACGCCGTCTTGCCAGTCGACCGCCGTACCGCCGATGAGTTCGTGCATCCGGGTCACGTCGGTGGGGTTACCGCGCAGCGCCTGCTCGCTCTCCTCGAACACCGGTTCCTTACCGACCAGCGATCCGAGGTAGCGACACCATTCCTGCAGGCTGACGGTTTGGTCGCCGCACCAGTTGACCGTGGTCGCCGGGACCGACGCCACCTCGAGCAGCCCGGGCAGGGTCGCGATGATGTCGTCCTCGTGGATCGGGTTGTAAAAGGCCGGGTCGCCCGGCGGGACCGGGATCGGGATGCCGGCCAGCATCATCTCCATGTGGTAGTACGGCCACCCGCCGTTGTCGCCGTACGGGACGTTGAGGCGCGCGATTGTGGTGGGCACGCCGAGAGCGCGCGCCATCGACCGCGCGACGACCTCCCCGGCGATCTTGGAGATGGAGTAGGTGGGGAACAGAGGCTTGTGATTGTCGCCAAGGGCGGCTCGCTCGGCGCGGGGTTCGTCGTTGGGTGGGTCGTAAACGGCCGCCGAGGAGCAGTGCAGGAAGGCCTTTGCGGCCCGGCAGTGCGCCATCAGCAGCCCGACCGACTCGGCGTTGGCCGCGAGGTCCTTGTCCCAGTTGCCGCTCTTGGCTACCGCCAAGTTGAGGACGTAGTCGAAGTCGGTTGGGAGACCGGTGAAGTCACCGGCCGCCAGGTTGACCGTCTGGCAGCGAATCCCCGCTTGCTCGAGACTTTTCCGCGCCGCGGGGTTGGTGAAGCGGGCGATGCCCCACACCTCGTTGTCGGCCGCAAGGGCCCGGGCGATGGGAGTCGCGAGTTGACCGGTCGGACCGGTGATCAGGATCTTGGAGCCGCGCATGCGCTGATGGTAGGCGACCGCCGGGGCCGGGCATTCGCCTCCGTGCCGTCAGCGGGTGGCGTAGTGTCCTCAGGCCATGGCCGATGCGATCGATTTCGTTCACGCGAATGGGCTGAAATTCGCGTATATCGAGGAGGGCTCCGGGCCGCTGGTCCTCCTGCTGCACGGATTCCCGGACACGGCGCACACGTGGGACGATCTTCGCCCGCGCATCGCCGCCAAAGGGTATCGGGCGGTCAGCCCGTTCATGCGCGGGTACTCACCGAGCGGTATTCCGGATCGCGACACCGATCAAGAGACCCTGGCGCGCGATCCCCGTGCGTTGATCGAAGCGCTGGGTGCCCGTGACGCCATCGTCATAGGGCACGACTTTGGTGCCGCGGCCGCGTACGGCGCGGCCGCACTGGGCCCCGATCGGGTGAAAAAGCTTTTTACGATTGCCATTCCGCACCCGGCGGCACTCAAGCCGTCACCGAAGAAGCTATGGCGCGTGCGCCACTTCGCGGTCTACAAATTACCGGGGGCTCCGGAGCGCTTCGCGCGCAATGACTTTGCCGCGCTGCCGGCGATCTATCGGCGATGGTCTCCGACCTGGAACCCCGATCCAACGGAGTTCGACGCTGTGCGCGCGAGCTTTTCAAACCCGGCGAGCTTGCACGCGGCATTCGGCTATTACCGAAAGCTCTCCCCCAGACCCAGCGCGTCACTCAGGGCGCGAATAAGGGTGCCAGTGGTCGCCTTCGCGGGCCTAGATGATCCCATGGCGGAGCCTTCGGACTATCGGGGCGCCGCCCGCATGTTCGAGAACGAGTACATCGTGGAGGAGGTGCCGGGCGGGCACTTCATGCATCGGGAGCACCCCGACGTGTTCGCCGAGCGTCTCTTAGAGCATTTATAATTGCAGCCACCACAAGCTGGCGCGGCAGTGTCGCCGCAAATCCACTGTTTGAGAGCGTCCAAGCGCGGCTATTTCAATGGTGACAACTATCAGCACCCGTTCGCGTCCGGCCGATGCGCTCGGTGAGCACCGCGAGAGCGAGACGAAGCGATGACCGCCACCCAACCGGCCGCATTTGACCCACCTACGACAAACATTCCTCGGTACTGGCCAGAACCGCTTTCGCCGAGCGGAGAAAAGACGCCCCTCGTAGCCGGCGCCACGATCGCCGACGGCCGGATTCGACTGCTGATCTTCTATGGCGAATCGCCGCATCTCCAGTTCTGGCAGGCTGCCGACACGCTGACGGGACAACATCTGGCCGTCACGGTGGTCGACTCCGAGAACGCTCTGCCGACGGCAACGGTCGACGCGATTCTGTCCCTCACCGCAAGTCTGCGGGGCATCGACTCGCCCGGCTTGGCGAGAGTGATTGACGTGGGCCGCGACCATTGCGGCGGAGTAGTCGTTTGCGAGTGGACACGTGGTGCCACTTTGAAAGAAGTGGCCAATACGCAGCCGTCGCCCCTCGGTGTCGCTGACGCTGTGTTATCGCTGGCCGAGACTGCCGACGTGGTGCACGGGGCCGGGTTGGCGTTGTCAATCGACCATCCCGACCGGATCCGGGTGAGCGTTGACCGGCGCGTGGTGCTGGCTTTTCCGGCGACGATGCCGAATACCACGCCGCAGGATGACCTTCGAGGCATCGGCGCGGTCATGTATGGGTTGCTGGTCAACCGCTGGCCGTTGCCAGGCGAGGTCGCGACCAAGGATTGGGCGAGGGTCGCGGTTGATGGGCAAGGACGAATCCAAGAACCTGCCGTCCTCAACCCACGAGTTCCGTTCCTGATTTCGTCCACCGCCGCAGGACTGGTGCGTGACGGCGACGGTATCCGCAGTGCAAAGACGATTTCGACGTTGCTGCGCGAGGCAAGCGACGACGCCAAGAACTATGCGGCGCCCTCTGCCACTCGCGAACTGCTGGTACCCGCAGCGCCGGGCTGCTATGCCGGCTTTCGCAATTTTGGGCCGCACGAGAAGCTCGAATACGCCCGCCGTCAACTTGTGAAAACGTGTCTCGGGATCGCGGCGGCAGTAGCCCTCGTTGTGTTGATGACCTTCGCCAACACAATCGATCGAATAGTGGGCACCTTCGATACCGACGCAACGATGAACGCGAACAAGCTGGGGCTTCAGACAACGTCGCCGACGCGGTCCCCGTCACCGATGTCGGCTTCGCCGGTCCCCCTGGCAGCACCGCCGCCTGGCCCTCAACCCCGAACAGTGAAGCCGCTCAAAGCCTCGGTGTTTTCACCCGGTGGGGCACCAGATAGCCCAAACTCGGCCGGGCTGGCAATCGACGGTGACCCCGCCACCGCGTGGTCGACCGACACCTACGTTGACGCCGTACCGTTTCCTAAGTTCAAGGACGGTGTCGGACTGTTGTTGCAGCTTCCCGAGCCCACTGTGCTAAGTGCTGTCGCCATCGACCTAGACAGCACCGGCACCGTGGCACAAATACGATCATCGGCGAGCGCGACACCCGCGAAGCTGACTGACACCGCTGAACTCAGCCCGCCCACCCCGTTGGTACCTGGGCACAACGTCATCCCCGTAAATACCTCCACCCCGACAACGTTCGTGCTGGTCTGGATAAGCACTCTCGGCACCACCGGAGGAAAGAGCCATTCCGACATTTCCGAGGTCACACCTCAGAGGGCAGCCCGGCCCAGATGATGAGCACAACGGTGGCTTAGCGGGTCGACGTCCGCAGAGCCGTCGCGTGCCCTAGATTGCGTCCGCGCTCAGCGCCTCGTCGTTAGCGAAGAGGGTCATCTGCAACCGGCGCCTGAAGAGCAGTGACTCCATGTCTTCGCCTGCCACGGGGCGCGAGAACAAGAAACCCTGTGCCCGGTGACATCCATGCTGTATCAAAGTCAGTGCGGCAGTTTGCGTCTCAACGCCTTCAGCGACCAGTTGCAGGCCGAAGGCCTCGGCGAGTACCAGGATGGAGCGAACGATGGCCAGGTCGCTGGCGTTGGTGTCCAAGTCGCGGACGAACCCGGCGTCGATCTTGAGCGTATCGATCGGAAGGGATTTCAGGTGTGACAGGACTGCGTAGCCGGTGCCGAAGTCGTCGATGGCGATCTGGACCCCCACCTCCTTCAACTTCGCAAGGGTTCTGCGAGTGGTGTCGATGTCGCCAACCAATGCGCGCTCGGTGATCTCCAGGCACACCGAGTCGGCGTTGATGTGGAACTCGTCGATGATGTCCGCGACGGTGCGGACGAAACCGGGGATGACCAATTGACGCGGCGAGACATTGATGCGCAGTGTGACGTTTCCGGCCACGCCATTCGCCCGCCACCGGCTGAACTCGGCGCAGGCGCTTCGCATCACCCATCGGCCCAACTCTCCTGCGAGGTTGGTCGTTTCGGCGACGTCGATGAAAGAATCCGGTAGCAGCAGCCCGCGCGTAGGGTGCCGCCAACGGACCAGCGCCTCGGTACCCAGGATCACGCCCGTCACTAAGTCGACTTCGGGCAGGTAATGCAGGAGCAGTGCATCGCTGTCGATGCCCGCTTGCAGATGGAGCTCGATGTCGTTACGGAAGGCGAGGTTGGGGGAGATATCGCCGGTGCACACTGCAACCTGGTTGCCGCCCGCACGCTTCGCCTTCAGGGCGGCCTCATCCGCGCGACAGAGCAGATCCGCGGTGTCGTCGCGTCCCGGCCTGCCCGCCGCCATCCCGATGCTGACGGAGGGAGTGATCACCTCGTTGCCGATCTGCAGGGAACCGCGCAAAGTCGTCTGGAGCCGGTGCGCGAATGATTCCGCGGTCTCCGTTAGCATCGCCCGGTCCGGAATGACGAGGAACTCGTCCCCGCCGATGCGGCCGATCGTGCCCAGCCCTCCCATGCTCGCCTGAAGCCGTTCGGCGAATACCCGGAGGTAAAAATCACCGGCGGCGTGGCCGAAGTAATCGTTGATCGACTTCAGTCGGTCGAGGTCAAGGTAGAAGACCGCGACGGGTCCGGGGCATCCCGCCGCGAGTCTGGCGGAAAGGTGCGCAACAACCGATCGACGATTGTGCAGACCGGTCAGTTCGTCGTGCTCAGCCAGGTAGCGAAGCTTTTCTTCGGCGGCGATGCGGGCCTGAAGCTGTGCAAACAACGAGGCGACCTCCCCGAGCGTGTGCACCTCGGCCTGCTTCCACTTCCTGCCACGAAAGTTAGCGAAGCCGAGCACACCGGTGGTCACCGCCTTTGAAACCAGCGGTGCAACGGCCACTGAGGGCGTCGCGACGCGGCGCTTTCCCGTGGCCTGGCGTCGGAAGGCCTTGTAGGCATAGTTTGTCGAGGCCGGCGGCCGAATCACAACGGGTTCCGTGGGCTGAATCACGAGCGGTTCCTTGCCATGCACGCAAGGGGCGAAGACGTCGTCGGCGCTAGTGAAGTCGACAATCGGCAGGGGATCCCGGTCTGGACCGTAGGGCCGCGGTGGCCATTCGGCGATCAACGTCGAGGACCCGATGGTTTGGTCGTTGTGGCGTAAGAAGCCGGTATCCGCGTCGAACCGCTCGACGAGCCGAGCCAGTACCCGTTCGCTCACCGTGGGAGCGGTGAACGCATTAGCCTCGATCAGTTGGGCGGCAACGGAGGCGGCGAACTTTAGGCTGCGCGCCACGGTTCCTCGATTGGCGCGATGCGGACGATCTCAACCGATTCACGCACGGCATCAGAGAATTCGGCCGATGTCGGCCCCGTCTTATGCGGCGTCTCGGTCATCGCTGGACTCCTCAAACATCCAGGTGGTTGCCCTTGTTCGCGGACGCGGAGACCAACCTAATTACACACGTGGCTAAAGCGATTGTCACGCGGTGACCGTCGCCACGCCGGCACGAGTGACTATAGCCCCTTCTCCGCGCGATCGCTTGGCGGCTTCGGCGAGCCCTTGTCGTGACACCCGAGTTTCGCAGCAACATCTGAGAACCCGAGAACACTAATTTTGAGGCTCCGAAGCACCCGGCCGAGAGCACCCTCGTAGAGAGGTGCGCTCGGTCAACCGGTCTAAGCGGCTGCCCGTATCGGACTCACAGCCCCGGCTGATCCTCGATGATGCCGAGCCATATCTGTGCGACATCGATGGCGACCTTCTCGCTGATGAAGGCGTGCTGGGTGCCGGTGTACATGTCTCGGAAGGCGCGCTCCAGGCGGGTGCCCTCGCGGATCGAGCTGGTCCCGGCAACCAGGTGGGCCCACTCGGCACAGCCTCGGGCCGTGTCGGTGGCATAGACGGCGGCGACCCGCATGTCCGCGCGCAAGGCCGGCGTCAGATCTTCGCCGGCGGCGACGGCGGCCTCGGCAGAGGTGAACGCGTCGATGACCAGAAGGCGGGCGGCGCGCCAGGCTGCCCGGTGATGCGCCAGCCCTTTCTGAAAGGTTGGGCGACTGGCCAGCGAGGCCATGTCGCTCATCCGGAACTTCGTCGCGGCCAGTTCCTGGACGTCGTCGAGCATGCTCTTGGCCACACCCAGCGCCCACGACGCATGACCCGCGGCGGTGACGGGCATCAGACCCATGCGCGTCGCCGGTGACGTCCCGCGGAATGGCCGGCGGACGAACAGCTCGAAGGTGCGGCTGTCGGGGACGAACACGTCCTGGGCGCTATAGTCATACGATCCAGTTCCCTTGAGCCCCTGGACGAACCAGCCGTCGTTGAAGCTGATCTGGTCCCGTGGCACCACTGCGACCCGCATCTCGGGGAATCCCTCGCTGATCCAGCGGATCTCGCCGTTGTCCATGGGCAGAAATCCGGCCGCGATGTATTGGGAGTGGCCGATGCCCGAGCCAAAGTTCCACGACCCGTTCAGCACATAACCACCCTCCACGGCGGTGCCCTGTCCGTTGGGAAAGAACTGGCCCCCCAGGGTGACGCGGTTGTCGTGAGCGGTGAAGACCTCGGCGAAGCCGTCGTCGGGCAGGTATGCCGCGGCGGCAAAGGACGACGGTAGGTTGGCGATGCCGATCCACCCGAATGAGCCGTCCTGCCAAGCCATTTCGATCCAGGTTTCGATCATTTCGGCGAACGACGGCTCCATGCCACCGGCCGCTACGGGATTGAACGCGGACATCAAACCACTCGCCCACATCTCGTCGACGATCGCCGAGGTGAGTGTGCGCATCCGCTCGGATTCCGCGGCCTCGGCCCGCACCAGGTCCCGCATGCCACGGGCCCGTGAAACCACGCGGTCATCCGTGTCGGCTATCGACGTCATTGGCCCATTCCCATCATCGATTACGGTGCGACAACAGCTTCTCGAAGCGTGCCAGATGGCTACTCCTAGTAACTAGCGCCCTACCGTGTGTTTGTGCGGTGGATCGTCGATGGCATGAATGTGATCGGGAGTCGCCCAGACGGTTGGTGGAAGGACCGCGGCCGGGCCATGACGGCGCTGGTGGAGATGCTTGACCGGTGGGCGTCAGTCCAAGGAGGCGAAGTGACCGTGGTGTTCGAGCGGCCACCGTCAACCGCCATCCCCTCGTCGGTAGTCGAGGTCGCGTATGCACCCAGGGCGGCCGCGAACTCAGCCGACGACGAGATCGTGCGGATGATCGGGGCGGACGCGCGACCGGGCGAGATTCAGGTCGTGACATCGGACAAGGATCTGGTCGATCGGGTCACAAGCCTGGGCGCTTCCGTCCACCCCGCGGCAAGCTTCCGTGACCTGATCGACCCGCGCGGCTAACCCTGGCTGGGACGGCTCCTGACGTCGAAGTCGACCCGTTCACCGTCGACCTTGGTGATCCGCATGTGCGCGGTGTACGGCTTGCCCTCCGGGCCGGTGAAATGACAGTCGAACTCCTGGCCGACCTTGGCTTCCACTCCGGAGGGACAGCTCACGTCGGTCGGATGGAACCCCGTCTGGCTGGAGACCAGGTCGACCACAGATTGCGCCGCCCCTTCGGGTTTGACAGTGGTTTTGACGCTGCACGCGGTCAGGGCCACCAGGACTACGAGCATGCCCGCCGCGAATCGCGCGTAATGGTCGGCGTAGCCCCGGACGGCGATGTTGGTCATCGTGTAGCCGCCATTCCCCCATCGACGAACGTGATCGGATCGAAAGGCTAACAGCAACAGCCTCGATACAACAGTTCAGAGCGGCTATTCATATCGCAGTGCAAACAATCGGCCGCCCGCGGTCAGCCCGCCGCCGCCAATGCCGCGTCGTAATTGGGCTCGTGCGCGATCTCGGGCACCAATTCGGTGTATGCGACGTTGCCGTCGGCGCCAATGACCACGACGGCGCGGGCAAGCAGCCCGGCCATCGGACCATCGATGATGCTTACGCCGTAGTCCTCACCGAAGCTGTCACGGAACGCCGACCCCGTTTTGACGTTCTCGATGCCCTCCGCGCCGCAGAACCGGGCCTGGGCAAACGGCAGATCTTTCGACACGCACACGACGGACGCACCGCTTGCGGCCGCGCGCTCGTTGAAGGTCCGCACGCTCGTCGCGCACACCGGGGTGTCGACGGACGGAAAGATGTTCAGCACCACGGGCTTACCGCTGAACTGGTCGTTGCTGACTGCACCCATGTCGGCGCCGGTCAATTTGAACGCCGGGGCCGGAGATCCGACCGCAGGAAGCTCGCCGACAGTGTTGATCGGGTTTCCACGCAAGGTTATCTGTGCCATGGGCACAGTCTGCCAAGGCCGACATGGCCCCAGTAGGCCAGGTACGCATGTCCTAAAAGGTGGGGTATATGGCGTAGACGACATGCCCCGATCTGGCCGACACTTAGGTCCATGGCTCGCAAGGTGGTGATCGTCGGCTTTCCCGGCGTGCAGGCGCTCGATGTGGTGGGGCCGCACGATGTGTTCGCAGGGGCGTCGCTGCGGACCGGGGGCGGCTACGACGTCGCCTTGTCCGCAGTCGACGGGCAGCCGGTCACCACCGCCACCGGCCTGTCATTACTGGCCACCCGGCTGCCGGACCCGAGCGACTCCATCGACACCGTCGTGCTGCCGGGCGGCGACGGCGTCGACGCCGCACGAGCCAATGCGGACCTGGTGAGCTGGATCAAGGAGGTCACCGGAACGGCCCGCCGCATCGTCACCGTCTGCACGGGGGCTTTTCTCGCCGCCGAAGCGGGGCTGCTGGACGGCTGCCGGGTGACCACGCACTGGGCCTTCGCCGGGCGCTTAGCCCGCGAGTTCCCTTCCATCGACGTCGATCCCGACCCCATTTTCGTCCGTAGCTCGGACGCGGTATGGACGGCCGCGGGTGTCACCGCGGGAATCGACCTCGCGCTCTCGCTGGTCGAGGATGACCACGGCACCGAGGTCGCGCAGACGGTCGCCCGCTGGCTCGTGCTGTATTTGCGCCGCCCCGGCAGCCAAACACAGTTCGCGGCACCGGTCTGGATGCCGCGCGCGAAGCGGACCCCTATCCGTCAGGTGCAGGAGGCCATCGAGGCCCAACCGGGCGGCCCGCACAGCATCGGCGAGCTGGCCCGCCGAGCGGCGATGAGCCCGCGCCATTTCACGCGGGTGTTCACCGATGAGGTCGGTGAGGCGCCCGGCCACTACGTCGAACGCATTCGCACCGAGGCCGCGCGCCGGCAGCTCGAAGAGACCGACGACACCGTCGTCGCGATCGCCGCCCGGTGCGGCTTCGGCACCGCGGAAACCATGCGGCGCAACTTCATTCGCCGCGTCGGCATTTCACCGGACCAGTACCGCAAGGCGTTTGCTTGATCGAGGCATAGTCAGAGAGGACAACACCGATGACCCAAATCGCATTCGTGGCCTATCCCGGATTCACCGCGCTGGACATGATCGGCCCCTACGAGGTGCTGCGAAACCTACCGGGAGCCGAAGTGCGGTTCGTGTGGCATGAAGCCGGACCAATCACCGCTGACTCGGGTGTGCTGGTCATCGGCGCCACCCACTCGCTGGCCGAAACCCCTTCCCCCGATGTGATTCTCGTGCCGGGCGGTCCGTCGACTCCGGTGCACGCCCGTGACGAGACGCTGCTCGAGTGGCTGCGTCAGGCGCACCGGACCGCCAGCTGGACGACGTCGGTGTGTTCGGGCTCGGTGATCCTTGCGGCGGCGGGCCTGCTCGAGGGCCGGCGCGCGACGTCGCATTGGCTGGCCATACCGATGCTGAAGGCCTTTGGCGCCATTCCCGTCGCCGATGAGCGGATCGTGCATCAGGACAACGTGGTGACCAGTGCGGGCGTGTCCGCCGGACTCGACCTCGCGCTGTGGCTGGTCGGGCAAATCGCGGGGGAAGGCCGCGCGAAGGCGATCCAGCTCGCGATCGAATACGACCCGCAGCCACCATTCGACTCGGGCCACATGTCGAAGGCGTCGGGGACCACGAAAGCCGCCGCGACCGCCCTGCTATCCAAGGACAGCGCCAAGCCGGCCAACCTGAAGGCCACCACGATGCTCGCCTGGGAGCAGGCGCTGGCTGCGGTCCGTTCGCGCCGGCGCGGGCGCGTCACTCCCGCCACGGCAGTTCCGTCCAGCAAGGCATGATGCCTTAGCCTTCTGCGCGCGGGACGAACCGGACGAAGGGCAAGTGTTGTCCCACGGCGCGGAAGTCTGCGTCTGATCCGTCGACGGAGAATCCCAGTACGCGGGGAAGCATGTACTTGGCCGCCGCGCGATGGTGTGACCCGTAACGTACAAAGACTTCCGCTCCCTCCTCCTTGTCGAGCGGTATTGCCGTCACGGGTATCGTTTGCGTCCCCACCTGGATGGTGACGTTGGGGGTGTGCAGGATGTTGCGGTACCACTCGGCAGTAGGTCCCCACCCCGAGGCGACGACATAGCCGTCGCCGTTGCGTTCGGCAACCTCGAGGACGGTCTGTCGGGGCTTGCCGGAGACCCGGCCGGTGTGGTTGAGCAGCAGAAGGCGGCTTCCGAACAGCCACCCGAGCCTGAGCCGGTAAAGGTGGATGGGAATCCGAAAAACGAATCGGGTCAATCCGGCCGGTGGATGAACGTTCTTGACGATCTTCACACTTGGTCACCTGCGCTGTACGACTTCAAGCCCTTGTGCGGTCAGCTCGGCCTCCGAACGCACCGACGGATATAGTAGATGAGTGCAATTATTGCACATTGCTATTATCGTCACTAGGTGTAGTGCAGGACGCAGCGCGCAGAATCCCGCTGGCGCTGCGCCGCTAGGAATTGGGTTGCAGTATCTCGGTTGAGGCGAGCTGCCCGCCGGCCTGCATCCAGGCCGCGACAACACCGGGCGCGTCTCGGTTTGGGTTGTAGATGTCTTCCTCGCTGGAAAACAAACCGTCACCCGCGTAGACGAGGCGAGTCCAGTTCGGGAACCAGAACGGCTCACCGTTTGGGTCGTTGGGATGGTCGAGCAGATTCTTGATCATCACGACGACGGCGTCGTTGTCCTCGTCGTAGGCAACCCAGTCATTGGGAAAGCGCATGTGCGGGAAGGGCGCCATGACGGCGACGATCCAGTCCCGCACCGCCTCGCGGCCGTGAAAGACGCCGTATTGATGCTCGGTGTAGACGACGTCCTCGGTGAAAAGATCCGCAAAGGGTCGCCAGTCGCCCGACGCGCTGCACCCCTCCACGACGGTTGTGTAGTTCTGTAACGCTTGCTCGATTTCGGCCCTGGTGAATTTGCCCATAGCGGACACACTAGAACGATGAACGTCTTGGACTTGTTCGACTTGCGCGGCAGGAGGGCCCTCGTGACCGGGGCGTCCAGCGGTATCGGCAAAATGGTGGCGCTGGCGTACGTCCAAGCCGGCGCCGAAGTGGCCATCGCGGCAAGGCATTCCGAGGTCTTGGAGGAGGTCGCCGGAGAGCTCGCCGCAGCCGGTGGCAGGGTCGTGCCCGTCCCTTGCGACGTGACCCAACCAGACCAGGTAAGCGGAATGCTGGACCGGGTGACTGCCGAGTTGGGCGGCATCGACATAGCCGTCTGCAACGCTGGGATCATCTCCCTCGCCCCGATGCTGGAGATGCCGCCGGAAGAATTCCAGCGCATCCAGGACACCAACGTGACCGGCGTATTCCTTTCCGCCCAGGCGGCGGCCCGGGCAATGGTCCGGCAGGGACGGGGCGGGGTCATCATCAACACCGCCTCGATGTCGGGCCACATCATCAACATCCCGCAGCACGTAGGCCATTACTGCGCCTCGAAGGCGGCGGTCGTACACCTGACGAAGGCCATGGCCGTCGAGTTCGCCCCGCACAAGATCCGGGTGAACAGCGTCAGTCCGGGCTATATCCTCACCGAGCTCGTCGAGCCCTACGCGGAATACCACGCCCTGTGGGAGCCGAAAATACCGATGGGCCGCTTGGGCCAGCCCGAAGAGCTCACCGGCTTGTACCTGTACCTGGCCAGCGAGGCGTCCAGCTACATGACGGGTTCCGACATCGTGATCGACGGCGGATATTCGTGCCCTTGACAGCCTGTCAGCGGACGATGCGGGGACGGCCGAAGCGGTTTCGGACCCCGGGTGAATAGAGCGCACGCAGGCGCTCGCCGGCGGGTCTCACCGCCGCGGCGTCCAGCAGCTCCTCGCTCAGCTGGACGATGTGGGCCGCGCGGAACGGCCATGGCTCATGCTCGTTCGGCACCCACCAGGTCTTCCCAGCCTTGCGCGTGTGCGCGCCCCAGCGGGCGGTGAGCCAGACCTCCAGGGGCGTCGGTTCGGTCACGTCACCAATGGCGATCGTCAGCCGGCTGCGCAGACCGCGCCGGGGCCACCGGCGCACACTGTCATAGGTGATCTTGTCGCCACGTCGCGTCACCCGCATCCTCGACCACGTATAGGGGACGCCTAGGGCGATCCGCATGGCGGGCACCATGGCCAGGCGAGCGGTCTCCAGTGACCGAAAGAGAACCCCGTGCCGGCCGGCGTCGTCGATCGAGTAGAGCCGGACGTTCGTCTCTGCGAACCTGCCGAAATACGGCACCGGAACTGCGGTGCCTACTTTGGTGCCGTCCATGACAAATGGGACGAGCGCTACGTAGGTCATCCCATCGGCGAACACGTCCGGCCGGGTTCCGGGCGGATAGAGGCTTTCGACGCTTGCCGGCCGCACCGGCCAGTGGATGAAGGTGAGGTCGGCCCACCGTTGCTCGAAGGTCACTGGACCGGGAAGTGGTGGTGGAGTGACCGGATACCCCGCGAGGGCTGGGTTGCCGGCTGACTCGGCGGCCGGCGGGCCGGGCTGGGTGGTCATCTGATCATCGTTTCACAGCGATTGGACCCATTTGACATTGAAAAGTTTGGCAGGAAATTTTTGCAAACATTGGTCATTTGCGGCTTAAAGTATGCATTACGGAGGGTGACTTCGAATGGCGTAGTCGCCCACGGAGTAATGGAGTGCAAATGAAGATCACCACGATGATAATGACGGCCGTAGCGATCGTGGGCATGGCGACCATTTCTGTCACCGGCGCACCGATTGCGAAGTCGGCCTATCCCGTCACCGGCACCCTTGGCAGTGCGTTGTCGATGACTGACTCGGTCGGCCAGGTGCAACTCACCTGGACAGTAAGCGACCTCAAATCCAGCGCCGACAAGGTTCCGGGCTACCCCGTGGCCGGTCAGCTGTGGGAAGCCACCGCGACCGTCAATGCGGTCCGGGGCCCCGTCACCCCCGCCGTCTCGCAGTTCAATGCCCGTGCCGGCGGTGTCAATTACCGGGTCCTCTGGCAAGTCTCGGGTCCGAACACGATTAGCGGGGCCACTATCCCGCAAGGCGCGCAATCGACCGGCAAGATCTACTTCGATGTCACCGGCCCACAGCCGAACACAGTCGCGATGAACAATGGAATGGAAGACCTTCTGGTTTGGGGGCCGTAGAACGGTAGACGAGTGGTAATGCACCCCGCAATCCGCCGATAAGAGCCGAAAGTCAGCCCTCTATCTGACCGGAGATCCCACGCTCGATGCTGGCCTGTGTCGTGGATGGCAGCACGATGAGGCCGTCGAGTTCTTTGCGGGCCAGGTCGAAGGCTTTCTGGCGTTCCTGCGGCGCCGCGCCGGGGTCCGACGCCACGCGCAACAGGCTCTGAGCCCGCGCGATCCGCTGTTGGCCGTCGCGCGAGAAGTCGCTGCGGCGTCTGCGCGTCGCCTCGGCCTCGGCGATGTTGAACGCGGTCACGTAGTCCTCAACAGCGGCCCGATACTGCGTCGCGGCATCCCGGTCGTCGAGCAGATCTTCGGCTTTGACGGGGCGCAGGAAGTCTGCTCGCAGCTTGGCTTTGTGGAAGCCGATGGTGAGCGGATCGCGCATGTCGGTCATCAGCGGGAAGTCGAGGAGCTTGGCGAAGTCGAGTTCATATTCGAGCCAGCGCGCGTCGGTGCGGCCGTGCTCCTCGATGACGCGCCGCAGCGAACGCCATTGAGCCGCTTGGTTGTTCCCCGCCCGCCCGGTGGACGAGGTCGCCACGTCTGCGATCGGTGCCCGATCGGCATCCTGCGGCGCTCCGGCTCGCCGCTTGTAGGCGCCGAATGCTTTTATCCCAGCGATGATCACGCCCGCCAGCGGCAGGATCATGATCAGAAGCTCCGCAAGTCGGAATAGCAGACCCACACGGCCAGGATGCCATCACTCTGGGTCTGCCGGGGTTCCTCTGCCGCTCGCTATTTGCCGCCGAGGTAGGTGGCGAGGTGAGCGTTTCTCGGTGCATACAATTCGCTATGAGCACGATCAAGGAGACCGCCGAGCAGTTCTTCGAGGCTTGTGAGACCGGCAAGGGCTGGCCGGGATGCCAGCAGTACTGCCACCCCGACGCGACCTTCGCGGCGCAGGCCGACGCGCTGGCTGATGTGACCACTCTCGCGGCCTACACCGACTGGATGCGGGGCCTCATGACGATCCTGCCGGACGGTAACGCCGAGGTGCGGTCGTTCGCCGTCGACGAGATGCGCAACAACGTGGCCGTGTTCGGGGTTTTCCGCGGCACGCACACCGGCGACGGCGGGCCGGTACCGCCGACGGGCAAATCCGCCGAAGCCGACTACGTGTACGTGATGGACTTCGACGGCGACAAGATCCGCCACCTGACGAAGATCTGGAACGACGGCATGACGATGCGTCAGCTCGGCTGGGCCTAGTGAGGTTTCGCCTGGTCACACCTCTTCGCGCACACCAGTAGCCCCGGCCTTACCGCCTAGGTATTGGGCGCGAGAGGCCAGGCGGGCCAGCTTGCCGCTAGTGGTGCGTGGGATCGCACCGGCGGGCACGAGACGCACGTCGGAGACGGTCACGCCATGCCGGCGCGCCACCGCGGTCCGGATCGCCTCGATCGCCGGCCGTGGGTCGTCGCGGCTGGTGCCCGCGGCTCGTTCGGCGATGATCACCAGGCGTGGACCGGCGTCAAGAGTCGAGGCATCGCAGCCCGGCAGTTCATTGGCCGGCACGGAGAACACGGTCACGTATCCACGACGCACCATCGGTGAGGCTTCCGCGACGGTGGCCTCGATGTCTTGCGGATAGTGGTTACGGCCCTCGACGGTCACCAGATCCGCGATGCGGCCCGTCACGTAAAGCTCGCCGTCGAGATACACCCCCAGGTCCCCGCTTCGCAGCCAGGTGCCTCCGGCGGTCGAGCCCTCGGCGCGGCTGCCTTCGCCGAGCCGCGACTGCAGCTTTGCGCCGAATGTCAGCTGGGTCTCGTCGGGCAGTCCCCAATAGCCCCGACCAACGTTGGTGCCCTGCAGCCAGATTTCGCCGACCTCACCGTCGGGCAGTTCGGTCTCGGTTCCGGGGTCGACGATCACCGCCCACAGACTGCGGGCCGTCCGGCCACACGACACCTGCGGCACGGCATTGGGGGCATCCGCCGTGACGCGTACCGCGTGACCGGCGCCCAATTGGGCGCGGTCGAGATAGACGACCGATGCCTCCGCGGACGGATCGATGGTCGCGACGAACAGCGTCGCCTCCGCGATGCCGTACGAGGGTTTGAACGCTGTACGCGGTAATCCGTAGGGCGCAAACGCCTTGTTGAATGTCCGCACCGCATCGATGCTGACCGGTTCGGAACCGATGATCATCACCACGTTGCTGAGGTCGACGTCGTCACCCGCCGCTGGTATGCCGCGCTGTGCCGTCCACTCGTAGGCGAAGTTCGGCGCGGCCGTGACCACACGACCCTGCCGAGACCCGTCGGACATTGCATGAATCCACCGCAGCGGCCGACGGACAAACGCGGTGGGCGACATCAGTGTGGAGTGTCCCCCGTACACCGCGGGAAAGCCGATCATCGACAGGCCCATGTCATGGTAGAGGGGTAACCAGCTGACGCCGTGGGTGTTCCGGTCCAGCAGGTCGATCGACAGGATCATCTGCACCAGGTTGGTGCCGACCGCGCGGTGGGTGATCTCCACACCGACCGGGGGTCGCGTCGAACCCGAGGTGTACTGCAGGTGGGAGACATCGTCCATGCCCAGCTCGGTGGGCACGAACTGTTCCCCCATCGAGTCGGGTATCTGGTCGATGACGATGACTTGGGGCCTGCTCGGCCCCGGGACGTTGCTCAGAAAGTTCTCT
>Ga0318519_10000097_pt1 | contig 17477 bp, 18 predicted proteins | sample GRESIP178b2f15_FD_203510 | JGI IMG/M metagenome (GOLD analysis project Ga0318519, IMG submission 203510) | Tropical soil microbial communities from Luquillo Experimental Forest, Puerto Rico - GRE.SIPMG.178b2f15 | ecosystem: Environmental > Terrestrial > Soil > Tropical forest > Bulk soil... | reverse complement strand
ACAGACTGGGGACTGGGCCATCGTGAAAGCGACTTTTGCCGAGCCTTTGCAACCTCCATCCCCCTCCTTTGCTGGCGCTAGGGCCGTGTCTGCTGGCCATGGAGGTTGTTTGCTGGTGTTTGCCGGCGCTAGGGCGTTGCGGGCTAGCCGAAACCATGGCGCCGAAAACCATGGGCATCGGAGGCGCAGGTACAGGCGCAAGGCCCGCAGGGAAGGCGGCGCGCACCTTTGCGAAATACGCGCCTTACCAGGCTTGGTAGGTCAGCGGCCCGACGAGAATCAACGTCCAGATGGCCGTGAGTAGCAGGATTTCGGCGCCGCCGAGAAGCAGGTCTCTCCACACCCGCCGCAATTCGCAGTCAGCATCATCATTTGGCCTTACCATCTCAGCCATCTCAGCCTCCACGGGATGGTCAGTGCGGGGGATGGTCGCCCATGGATGGTCGTTGGCGGAGGGTGGCCCACACCGTCGGCTAACCCAGCCAGCAGCGTCATCGCGCACCTTGCGAAATACGCGCCCTACCAGGCGTTGTAGGCCACCATCGCGACGAGAAACAACGTGAACATGGCCGTGAACAGAAGCAGGTCTCGCCACATCAGCCGGTATTCGCGGTCAGCGTCAACAACTGGGCTTGTCATCTCGGCCTCCTTTTGAGGGCTGGAACCCCAACAGTGTCCGGCGCGGCGGCGACGGCCGCATAGAGTAGGCGGCTACTCCATTTCTGCGGGTGGTTGCCGCGCGGGGGGTGGTGCAGGTTAAAAGCGGCCCGTCAGGATGGCTAGCAGCAGCACTAAGGGCCCGAAGGTGAGCATCCATGCGACCAGCGCGGGTGGGATCGCCCAAAGAATGCGCTCCGACATGGTGTGCTGCTCGGGGTCGGCGTAGGTGGCGTCTCGGCGGAGGAATCGCTGCAGCATGGTGTCGTTCTCGGCGTCCATGAGCGGAGTTTAGACGGGCGCTGGTGTAGCTAGTGGTGTGTCTCGTCATTGGTTGACCGCTTGGAGCGCGACGCGTCCGCGGGCGACCTTGGCGAGGATGTCGTCGGCGGTGGCGGTCCATACGAATGGTTTGGGGTTGTTGTTGTGCGCGGCGAGGTAGTCCTCGATCTTGGCGATGAGGTCGGGTACGGAGTGGAACACGCCGCGGCGCAGCGCCTTGTCGGTCAGTTCCCGAAACCAGCGTTCGACCAGGTTGAGCCACGACGAGGAGGTCGGGGTGAAATGCAGTTGGAATCGGGGATGTTTGTCGAGCCAGGCCCGCACGCTTTCGTGCTTGTGGGTGGCGTAGTTGTCGCAGATCAGGTGCACCGCAAGTTCTTCGGGGACCTCGCGGTCGATCGTGCGCAGGAACTTCAGAAACTCGGTATGGCGGTGCCGGGGCAGGCATTGCCCGATAACTTTGCCGGTCAGCACATCCAGCGCCGCGAACAACGTGGCGGTGCCGTTGCGCTTGTAATCGTGGGTCATCGTCTGTGCCCGCCCCGGCTTCATGGGCAGCGACGGCTGGGTCCGGTCCAGCGCCTGCACGGAGGACTTCTCGTCCATGCACAGCACGATCGCCTTCTCGGGAGGACTGAGGTACAGACCCACCACGTCGATCAGTTTCTCCTCGAACTTGGGGTCGTTGGACAGCTTGAATGTCTCGACCAGGTGCGGTTTCAAACCACGCGCGGCCCACACCCGCTGCACCGTCGCCGCCGACACCCCCGCCTTCGCCGCCATCGTCCGGCACGACCAGTGGGTCTGGCCGTCCGGTGTGGAATGCCTTGTCAGGTACACGATCTCGTCGATCTTGTCCTGCGGGATCGTGGACTTCCGACCACGCCCGGCCCGGACCTTCCCCAGCTTCGCCAAGCCCTCCTCCGCGAACCGGGCCCGCCACGCCCGAACCGTCGCCGGCTTCACCCCTACCTGCGCGGCGATCCTCATGTTCGCCACGCCATCGGCCGCCAGCAACAGCGCCTTGGCCCGCTGAACCTGCCGATGCGGCGCGGTCTGCGACCGCGACAAGGCCTGCAACGCATCTCGTTGACCGTCCGACATGACCAAAGCTGCCGCTGGTGTCATCACGCACGAAGCCTATCGCAGAACCAGCCCACTATTTTGGAGACACACCACTAATGAGGCCAGCCTCGGACCGCCGAGGTGGGCGGTTGGGTTGGGAGCGTTCGTTGCGGTTGGCTGCTGGTTGAGAAGCGGTCCGAGCCTGCCCTCCGACGGTCGCGGCGCCGCCGCGAAGCTGGGCGCTGGTCAGGACTGACTTGGCCGACCAGGCTAACTGTCATGGCTGCGGTAGTAACGGTCAACGATGTGCTCGATGGGCATGTGGGGCTCGATGTTGAGTGTCTGGATCGGATTTATCTCAACGGCTATGTGCCGAACCTGCAGGTGGGTGGGCAGGTGGTCTCGTTTCTGACCGCGCATCTGGGTAATCCGATCCCGTCGCCGGCGATCCTGGAGAAGATCGGCACCGCGTTCCGGCGGGCGGTGGAGCGTTTCGCCGCCGACAATAGGATCCCGGTGGTGCGGTTCGCCAAGAACGACCGCAAGATCGACGTGATGCGCCCATATCTGGCGGGGCAGGCGGCGGCGAGCCGGTCCGGGGTGGCCGCGATCGGGGTCGCGCAGGAGTTCGCGCCGGTGTTCACCGCCACCAAGAAACAGCGCGGCAACACGGTGTGGTTCTGCTTCACCAAGGCCGATCGGCGGGTGACCTGCTACTACCTTTACGTCTGGGACGACGATTTCGGGCCTGCTTTTGTCAAGGTGTGCGCCTATTTCCCGTATCCGATGAAGATCTGGCTTAACGGGCACCAGTGGGCCAAACGCCAGGCGACCAAGGCCGGCATCGCGTTCACCGAGCTGTCCAACGGATTCGCCACCTGTACCGACCCCGTTGCGTTGCAGGCGATCTGCGACCGGCTCGGGCCCGGCGCGATCCGGGTGTTCGCCGAACGCTGGTGGTCGATTCTGCCGCTGCCGCTCACCGAGCACGACCGTGCCGCCGGTTACTGGTGGGAGCTGTCGATGCGCCAAGTCGAGACCTCACGCACCCTGGTGTTCGACGCGCCCCGCCACGCTCGCGGGTTCTTTGAGGCCCTGGTGGTCGACAACCTCGACATCGGTCGCCCGGAGCTCATCGAGCTCATCTTCAAGCGTGGGCAACGCCGTGGTCGGCCGGCGGCCGGGCAGTTCAAGACCAAGGTGGTCACCTATGGCACCGAGGTGAACGTCAACGCCTTCTACCGGCACTCTCGGATCAAGCAGTACCTGAAAGACGGGCGGGCGCTGCGCATCGAAACCGTGATCAACGATGCCTACGACCTGGGCTGCCCGCGCCGGCTGGCCCATCTCGACGAGCTGCAGGCCCGCGCGCGTGCGGTCAACACCACCCTGCTCGATACTGAACGTGTCGGTCAGGGCTGCGTCCTGGCGAGTCCAGCCTTTGAGCGGATCGCCCAGCCCACCCTCACCGAGGATGGCAGGAGGGCCCCGGCCCTGCGGTTCGGCGACCCTCGGGTCCAAGCCCTGGCCGGCGCGTTATGCACCAGCGTGCTCGCCGTCACCGCCATCACCAACAAGAGCCTGCGCGCCTTGATGACCGGACTGCTCGGCGGCACGCCGTACTCGATGAACCAGGCCAGCTACGACCTCGCGCGGCTGCGCACCAACGGGCTCATCACCCGCATCCCGGACAAGAATCGCTACCGGCTGACCGGCGACGGCCTGCGATTCGCCATCTTCTACACCAAAGTGCACGACCGCCTGCTACGCCCCCTGCTCGCCGCCGACCAGCCACCAGCGCCACCGCCGCTACGAAATGCGTTGCGTACCATCGACATTCACATCACCGAAACCATCGACCACGCTCGTTTGCTGCCCAAGGCAGCCTGAAAACTCAAGAGCGGTCTCAACGTTCTACCGACCAAGGGTCCCCAGAGCAAACCACCTAGGACAATAAGCTCCGCTAATTCAGCACATGCGCACTCGGCACAGAGAGGGCGAAATCGACCGTGTCGAAAATCGTTTTCGGGGGTCCGGGCATAGCATCAACAGAGTCCGCAACCGTTATCGGGTGGTCCCGGGCGTGGACGTCGGCGCTGCCCTTGACGAACGATCCGGCGTCGAGCGACATCGTGATGAAGGTCAACATGGCTGGGCCGGCATCTCACCTGGGTGTCGAGTACTACGGCGATGAGGTGAGCCTGCGGCAAGCCTTGATCAACGTCGTACAGGGAAGCATCCTGCAGTGGTTCCTGTTCACCAACATGCTGATTGCCTCTGCTCCCGGCGTCCTGTGGATGAAGCGTGGCGCAAGGCCAATACACGCGAAGGGGCCCTTGAAGGGCCGCCCTAGAAGACGATGGTGTGGATGCACTTGGCCTTCAAGGCCCGGGTGGTGCGGGCTGGTGGCAGAGCACCGGTCGGATCCCCAACGCGCCCCACGGCATGAAGTACGCCGGTGCGGGCGAGGTAGGAGATGTCGTGGCCCGCGGTCTCCGATAGCGGGCCGTCTTGGCCCCAGCCGGTCATGCGCGCGTACACAAGCTTCGGTTTGCGCGCATGACAGACGTCCGGGCCGATGCCGAGTCGCTCGACGCCTGATCACCTACGGTACGAAACACGATGGCCTCAATCCCTTCTCGCACAAGGGTTTGAGGCCATCTTCCCTGTTCGGCACCGTCAACCCACAAATCAACGCGCCGACTTTTTCAGGTCGAAGTAGCTAGGCGCGTCGCTCCAGGCCAAGCTCTGGAGCGAGGGCTGTCAGTACGGGTATCATCTTGTCCCTCTCGACAACCTGCACGGCGACGTGATCGGCACCGGCACTGACGTGCTCCTGGAGACGCGCGACGATCTCAGCAGCAGTCCCGTAGGCGACGAGGGCATCGATGAGCTTGTCGCTGCCGGGCTTGGCGATGTCGGCGTCAGAAAAGCCGAGCCGCTTCCAGCTGTTGAGGTAGTTGTTGAGATTCAGATAGAGCGCCACAGCCTCGCGACCGAGCTCGCGCGCGGCTTCAGCGTCGGTAGAGAGCACGATTTTGTGTTCGGGCGCCAGAAAAGCCGAAGGACCCATTAGCTCACGTGCCCGCGCAGTGTGTTCCGGCGTCGTGAGGTAGGGGTGCGCGCCCGCACTACGCCGCGCGGACAGCTTCAGCACGCCGTCACCAAGCGCCGCGACCACGCGCCGGTTTACGGGTACATCGTATTTATCGAGGTCATCGAGGTACTCCATGAGCGCGTCATAAGGCTTCTTCCACTCGGTGATGACCTCGGGGTGACCGGCCCCAATTCCGAGCAAGAACCGTCCTGGGAACCTCGCCTCCACCCGGTGGAAAGCGTCGGCGACCGGTCCAGCCGGCGAGTTCCAGATGTTGATGATGCCGGTGGCAGCCTTCAGTGTCGCGGTCTGATCCAGAATGGGCTCGGCCCAGCTCAAGTCGCTGGGCGCCGCACTGCTCACCCAGACCGCCCCGTAGCCCAGGTTCTCGATCTCAACGGCCACCTCGGGTGAGACCGGGTCGCCGCCCCACACGCCGAACGTGCCGAGGTTGGGTCTGGTCGTCGTCATGCCAGGGACTCCTTTGAATCGAATTCATCTGCAGCAGAACAACTGCGGGCCATCTCGCCCACAAGCGGATGGTCGTTTGACGCTTTCGCGGCGTTCAGCTCCATCGCGGCGTCCTCGTTGTCGTCCTGCCCGTTCACTGCGATGTCCACCCTCACTCCTGCACGTTTCACAGCTTGGCCCCCAAGGCAGTAGAAGGACGTAGTGCTTGGGTCAGGTCCACGCTGAACTCGTGACACCACGAAACTTCATTGGTCACCCGCAGCCGTTAGTGCGGGCAACTCTGATGCATCTGCTGTACTGTCGCTACAATTCCGAGACGATAATCTTAAAAAGGTGAACGAGAACCGCGCCTGAACTCTGTGCATCACTGCATGTTCGGTGGCGATGGTTCCAATTGGCTCAGCTGATGGTCCAGCCCGGAACGCCTCATACCGTCCGCCAATCGGGATGAGCCATCCAGCGCCAGTGTGCCGCGCGCTTGGTTGCACACCTTACCGGTGCGATCTCGGGTCGTCACCGAAACGAAGACCAGCGTCCGCCCGAGGCGATCGACGACCGCCTCGAAGGTCAGTGGCGGAAAGGCCGGGCGAAGGAAATCGCTGGTGAAAGTCGCAGTGGCCGGCACCAAGCCCTCCTCCAATACCGTCGCGGCGGCGGCACCGAATCCCTGGTCCGCACAGGCGATCACGATCCCTCCGTGGACGGCTCCGGTCGGGTTGAGCCAGTTGGGATCGTCAAACTCCAGAACGACCCGCCCGTGGGAGACCTCGGTGCACCGTATACCCAACTGCGTCGATATCGGCATGTGACTGATCCATGTCACCCAGTCGTGCCATGGCGCGCCGTACGGAATCGCATGCGGGTCGCTTGCCATTGTGGAACCCTCCCGGTCGAGGCGTCTCGATGATCGCGTCGAATCGCTCTCCCGCAAGCGTCTCATATTGAGATGCTGTGTATCAATAGTATGCCGGAGAGTGGCTGTCACAGGTTCTCGAGTTCCAGCAAGACGTACGCGGACACGAAGCCGGTCAACGCTTCCACGCCAATGCCCGACAGGGAGTTGTAGCCCTGGACGGCGATGGTTGGCGCATCACGTCCATCTGTGCCGTCGCTCCGGCCCCCCGGTCCGTGGCCGCCAAGCCGCGTCGTCTGTCCTTGGATGGGACGCCGCAGCACGGCTATGTGGCTCGGATCACAGCAAGCGGCCCACCGAAGAACCTCGCGCAGCGATAGCGCGATGTCAATGACCATTCACAACTCTGTGCCGCTGCATCGGGAATGACCGCTCGGGTAGGTCCGGTATCGCATGCTGAACCAGATTTCACCTGGGATAACACTCAATGACTCTCGGAGTTCTGCAAACTAGACGAGCCTGCATGGGACTTGCCAATGTGTGAACGATCGATCTATTGTGTCGTGGAGCATGCTGCAGTTCGCATCAGCGTCGAACGTGTCCGACGACACGCTCCTGCGGAATGGAACTGCAGGGAACCCGGGGCGCGGCGCTCTGGATTGCATCCGACATAGGAGGCGAAGACGTGGTGTCCCCACCGGTTGTATCGATCATCGGAGCAGGTTCGTGGGGCACAACGGTAGCCTCGCTCGTCGCAGCGAACACACTCACGACAATCTGGGCCCGCAGCGCCGAAACCGTGCGAGAGATCGAACGCGCGCACACCAACAGCGCTTAGCTTCCTGGCGAAAGCCTGCACCCGCAGCTTCGCGCGACCACGCGAGTGGACGATGCGGTGCACTCCGCTGACGTTCTGGTGATGGCAATCCCCTCCAGTGGGTTCCGCGCGGTGCTCGCTGACGCAGCACCGTTCGTGCGGCCGATGATCCCCGTCGTTAGCCTCACTAAGGGCCTGGAACTGGGTACGGGATCGAGGATGACGCAGGTGGTAGCGGAAGTGCTGCCGGGTCATCCTGCTGGAGTGCTGAGCGGCCCGAACATCGCCAAGAAAGTCGTCAGGGGATTGGCCGCAGCGGCCGTGGTTGCGATGCCCGACCAACACATCGCACAGGCCCTGCAAGGGATCTTCCGCAGCCGCCTGTTTCGGGTGTACACATCGACCGACGTTGTCGGTGCCGAACTTGGTGGCGCTTTGAAGAACGTCGTCGCCATCGCCGCGGGAATGGCACAAGGCTTCGGCGCGGGGGACAACACGCGCGCGACTGTGATCGCAAGGAGTCTGGCGGAGATGAGTCGCCTGGGGGTCGCCATGGGTGGTCGCGTCGAGACGTTCGCAGGTCTGGCCGGCATGGGCGATCTGATCGCGACGTGCATCAGTCCGCATAGCCGCAATCGATACGTCGGCGAACAACTCGCGGGTGGACGTCGGATCGAAGACATCACCGAGCAGATGAACATGGTCGCAGAAGGCGTCAAGACGTCGAGCGTCGTTGCGCAACTCGCCGACGAGCACGACATCGATATGCCGATTTCACGTGAGGTGTATCGCGTGACCCACGGTCTGCAGCCGGCTCGGACCGCATTCCGTGGGCTGCTTCGAACCTTGCCGACGACGGAGCTGGCCGCGGGATGAGAATACTGACAACCGATCCGACAGATACTTGGCCGGCAGGCAGGACAGGATCCGCTCTTGTCCTGCGTTTCGACCGAACCCCCGCCGAGCGAGCGGTCCTCGACCGATGGATGAGCGATAACCTCCCGAAAGGTGTTGTCGCGGAATGCTTTTCCGTTGGCGATCTCGACTGGCATCGTCGGGTCGCAGAACAACCGGACGACATGATGATCGTTCCGATACGAATCGCATGGTCGGCGCCGACACAAATGGGGACATCACGGTGGACGGATGCGCTGGCGGCGCTCAATGCCCGCAAGCCATTGGCGGCGGTGCAGAAACGAATCCTGCACGACAATCCGGAACGGTGCACGGTGATCTGCGCAGAGCCCGGTTCGGTCAGAGATCTGCGGTCGCGCTTTCATTCGACAACGAGCGGCGACGGCAGCTTCGAAGCGTTCATTGGCCGTCAGGCGGAATTGGCGCTCGAACGAGCCGAGCGCGCGATCGGTAGTGGCCGATACAAAGTTCCGCGCCTCGTGTCGGAGGAAATCCGTTCCAGTCGCAGTTTCGTGACGGGTGCGAAAATGCTTGCCCAACAGACCGGTCACCGCGTCGATGAGATCGCACGGACCGCGGAAGGCTATCTCGATGAGATGGCAGCAGCGCACAGCAGACTCGCGATCGATCTGTTCGAACGTTTCGGCCGCTTCCTTATGCGCGCGTACGAAGTCGGTGTCGACCCCGAGCGACTCGAAGCACTTGTAGACCTCAACCGCACCCACTCACTTGTCTTCTTGCCCAATCATCGTTCCTACCTCGATCCGTTCGTGGTCAGGTCGATGCTGCTCGCGAACAGGTTTCCCGCCAACCACTGCTTCGCCGGCAACAACATGGCGTGGTGGCCGATGGGTGATTGGACCAGACGTACAGGCAACATCATTCTTCGCAGGTCGATCGGTGACGACCCGGTGTACAAATTCGTTCTCCGCGAGTATCTCGGTTACCTCACCACGAAGAGGCTCAACCTGGAGTGGTACATCGAGGGCGGACGGACACGGACCGGGAAATTGCGACCACCTCGATTCGGTCTGCTCACCTACCTGATCGACGCATTCGACCAACTCGGCGATACCGGCCGTGATGTATACCTGGTTCCGATGTCGATCGTCTACGACGGTCTGCCCGAAGTCGTGTCGCTGACCGCCGAGCAGCGCGGCGCTGCGAAGAAACCGGAGAGCATCGCGTGGCTTCTGCAGTATCCACGGGCAACCGGAAAAGGGTTCGGCAAGGTACACGTCTGCATCGGCGAACCTTTGTCCCTCCGTACTGCGCTCGGGATTAGCGAGGACGAATCCAAACGTCACCGGGTCGAAAAGGTTGCGTTCGAGGTCTGCCATCGGATCAACCGCGCGACCCCGATCACCGCGACAGCACTCGTCACGCTGGCATTGCTCGGTGTCGACGACCGTGCTCTCACACTCACCGAGATCGAGGTTGTCGTCGATCCCTTCGTGGCGTACTTCGCGCAACGAAGCTTGCCGATCACCGCAGATCTGACTCGACGCGGCGAACTTCGTCACACACTCGATTGGCTCAGCGATAACGGCGTCGTCGTTCGCTTCGCCGAAGGCAGCGAACCGGTCTGGGGCATCTCGCCCGACCGCCACCTCGAGGCAGCCTTCTACCGAAACAGTATCGTCCACCACCTGCTCGACCGGGCAATCGTAGAGCTGGTACTCGCCGCTGCAGCCGACGGCGCTATCTCACTCGAGAGCGAGGCCTGGGGCGAGGCGTTGCGGTTGCGCGACCTCCTGAAGTTCGAATTCTTCTTCCCCGACAAAGAGGAATACAGGAACAACCTCAAGTCCGAACTATCGTTCATCGCACCCGACTGGCGAGACCACATCTCCGATCCCGAATACTCCAAACGAATACTCGCCGAAGCCCGCCCGCATTTGGCGCACCGCGCCCTGCATTCGTTTGTCGAAACCTATTTCGTCACAGCCGATCGTCTGGCGGTCCGCTCGCCGTCCCGCAGCATCGACGAAGATGGGTTCATCACCGAGTGTGTCGGAATCGCGCGGCAACGCCGAATGCAGCAACGCTTGCGAAGTTCCGACTCGACCTCCACCGAGGTGTTCAGCTCCTCGCTCAAGCTCGCCGCCCACCGGGATCTCTTGGGGCCCGGCGGAAAGGAGCTCGTCGGGCGGAGGCGTCTTTTCGCGGCCGAATTAGCCGAACTGCTCGCACGAATCCAGGCGATGCGCGCGCTCGCGGCTTCCGAGGTCGAAAGTCGTTATCTCTGATGACGAATGCAGACATCGCAGCCGTACTGGAGAAGATCGACTCTGGTCCCAGCGGTCCCTCGGTGGGTGCGCTTTTCGATCTGGACGGCACTATCGTGCCGGGGTTCACGGCGGCGGCGTTCTACGAGCACCGACTGAGGAAGGGCGACGTCCGGCCCAGTGATCTCGCTCGGACCCTCGTTCTGGCTGCCGACACCAAGCTCGGCGGCGACCAGGGACGGCTGGGAGACGTCGGTGTGGCCGGCCTGGCCGGTCAGGTCGAAGAAGACCTTGTCGAATTGGGCGAACGGCTGTTCGTTCAGCGCATCGGCGCCACCATCAGGCCGCAGGCACGCGAGTTGATCCGGGCGCATCAACGCATGCGGCACACAGTCGCAATCGCGTCGTCGGCCACGCACTTTCAGGTAGACCCCGTTGCACGAGATCTCGGCGTAGCACACGTTCTCTGTTCCCAAGTCGAGACCGAGAATGGGCTGCTCACGGGACGTCTTGCCGGCGGCATGCTGTGGGGTGAAGCCAAGGCCAGAGCTGCGCGGGAGTTTTCGCGAGCACATGCCGTCGACCCCGCCTGCAGTTACGCCTACGGAAACGGCGCCGAAGACGTTCCCTTCCTCTCATCGTTCGGACACCCGCACGCTGTGACGCCGCATTCGGGGCTGCTTCGCGTTGCGGAAAGACTGGGATGGCCAGTGCTTGCACTCGACGACCCTGGACACGTCGGTGTTCGTTCGATCCTTGGAACGGTCGGTGCTCTCGGTGCGCTGAATCTCGGCCTCGCGATCGGGCTCGGCGTCGGTTTGCTGCGGGGCGATCGTCGTCTCGGCGCCGATCTCGCCTGTGCCCTCGGATTCGAAGCCTTCCTTTCTGTTGCGGGAGTCAAGCTCAACGTCACTGGCGCATCAAACATCTGGGCCGAGCGTCCCGCCGTATTCGTCATGAACCACCAAAGTGGCCTGGACGCCATGATTGTCGGAGCACTACTCCATAGAGGATTCAGCGGGCTGGGCAAGGCCGAAGCGAAGCACTCGCCGGCCACGTTCCTTTTGGGCCGCGCGACCGAAGCCGTCTTCGTCGATCGATCCAACTCGACAGCCGGGCTAGCCGGGCAGGACATGCTCGTCGAGCGACTCCGCAGCGGCCTGTCGGTGTTCGTCGCACCTGAGGGCACGCGAAGCGCGACACCCGTGCTTGGTACGTTCAAAACCGGAGCGTTCCATGTGGCGATGAAAGCCGGCGTGCCGATTGTTCCGGTCATTCTGCGCAACTCCTACGACCTGATGCCCGGCTCAGCAAAAACAATCAAACCCGGGGTCGTCGACGTAGCGGTGCTCGAACCCGTCTCGACTAAAGGCTGGACGGCTGATGCAATCCGTGCCCACGTCGCGGACGTCCGCCAACAGTTCGTCCAAACACTCGAGAACTGGCCTGGGGACGCGCGGTGACAGCAGACGAACGTCCGACGAACGAAGCAGGTTGGGCGGCGCTACCCGAGTGGAGCACCAACGTTCGTATGAACGACCTCGAGGCGCTCATGTGGCGCGGCGAGCGACATCCGGAATTCTCCTCGATCGTAATCGTCGTCGAGGTACTCGACTCCGTGCCGGACTGGGACCGGTTCCGTGCAGCGCACGAGTGGGGAACTGCCATGGTCCGACGGCTGCGGCAACGAGTTGTCGAGCCAGTGATCCCGGTCGGACCCCCCGCATGGGTAGATGATCCCAATTTCGACCTGGACTATCACCTGCGGCGAACCAGCCTGCCGCAACCAGCCGGGATTCCCCAGCTTCTCGAGCTTGCCCAATTGATCGGCGAATCACCCTTGGATCGGGGCCGACCCCTCTGGACCGGCACGCTGGTCGGCAACCTCGACGGCGGACGGGCAGCGTACATCCTTCAATGCCACCACTGCCTCATGGATGGGGCCGGGGCCATCCAGCTGTTTTCGAATATGCACAGCAACCGCGCCGATGAGTCGCCGAGCAAACCGATACCCCCAATTACATCGGCAGCGGCAGTCGATCCGGTGACGCTCGCTCTCGACGATGTTGCCGAACATGTTCGACGAGCCCCACGGCTGGCGCTGCAGTCAATCGAGAAGCTGCGAGATGCTATTGCCTCACCGGCGTCGGCGCTCGAGTTTCTGGGATCGATGCGGCGAGTCCTCTCGCCGCCTGCCGGTACGTCCCCTTCTCCGTTGCTCGAGCGGCAGGTGGGACGGGCTTGGCGCTACGGCGTGCTCGAATGCTCGCTGGATGAGCTCAAGGCCGCAGGGCGTGCCGCTGGTGGTTCCGTCAACGACGCGTACATGGCTGCCCTGCTCGGCGGAATTCGCCGATATCACCAAGCGCAAGGAATAGAGCTCGGTGATATTCCCGTCGCCATGCCGTTGTCGATCCGGCGGCCCGACGACCCTCCCGGCGGAAATCGCTTCGCCGGCGCATTCTTCGCTGGGCCGGCAGGAACCGACGATCCGAGCGAGCGCATCGCGGCGATCAGAGGCGCGGTGTTGTCAGTTCGTGAGGAACCTGCGATCGACGTCCTAGGCATGCTGTCGCCGGTCTTGAGCCGGGTCCCGTCCGGACTGCTCGGTCTTGCGCTCGGCAGCGCCGCACCTCGCGTCGATCTCAGTGGAAGCAATGTGCCAGGGCTCACGGCCGACGCATACGCCGCGGGTGCCCGCGTCGATCGGATGTTCGTATTCGGCCCGCTTCCCGGGGCGTCCATGCTCGCGATTCTGGTGTCCTACGTCGGCACCTGTTGTATCGGAATCAACTGTGACGGAGCGGTGTTCGAGAACACGCCGGTGTTGTGGTCGTGTATGCAGGATGGGCTCGACGAGGTACTCGAACTCGGGCGATCCCACAATCAGGCTCAGACGTGCGCATCGTCTACCGGACGCTTCAACCGGACGCGTTCTGTCCAACCGCAGCGGGAAGGCTGACATGGCGGAGAGCGCATCACCGGATCCGGCGTTCATCGACACGAGGCGGTTCTGCGAGGGAGAGATACTCGGACGAGGCCGGGTGTCTCTGTACTGGCGAAGCTGGCTCCCCGTCGATGACCCGACGGCTGTGGTCGTGATAGCGCACGGAGGTCTCGAGCGCGGCGGCCGCTACCAACACGTAGCCAACAGGTTTGCTGCGGCGGGCTTCGCCACCTTCGCGATCGATTTTCGTGGCCACGGCCGGTCCGACGGTCGCACGGGGCAAATACCGCTGTTGGCGGAGGGTGTTTTCGTACCACATAGGCCCCAAGTCGACACTAAATCGCACGACGTCGGATCGGGCTGAGCCCGGTTGCGCAGCGGTCGGTCAGAGTCACTGCGCAGATAATTTGACCGCAATCACGTCGAGTTTTTGGCAGACGATCGGTCCCAGCTAGAGCGACGCGAGGTGGTGTCAGCCGAGGTCGTTCTGGCCCGGCCCCTCGGCTGCCTGCCGGTCGAGTGCACCCACGGCACGGAGCGCCGCTGACTCCAGGAGCTTCTTCAGGTTGGCCGATCGTGGTGCCGCGCCGGGACGCGATCCGTCCGACGTGATGATGGCGTGCGCCGCGCGCACCACGGCCGCGATGTCGGACGTCTTGTTGCCCGGGTAGCAGGCGTCGAGGCAGGCGATCCAGCGGTCGACGTAGGACTTCTGCCGCCGATGGACCCGGCGTTGGTAGGGCTCCGCCAGCGCGTGCTGCTCACGCATCCACACGGCGTTCAGGCGGTGCGAGCTCAAGGAGAACTCCACGTGCCCGCGGACGAGGTTCTTCAGCTGCTCGAACGGGTCGTCCACCTGAGCTGCCGTGTGTACCTGCAGTGCGTCGATGGCGCGATCGAACAACGTCGCAAGGATCTCGTCCTTGCTCTCGAAGTGACGATAAATCGCCGACGGGGTGATGCCTGCCCTCGCTCCGATGGCGGCCACGCCGACACCGTCGTAGCTGCGCTCGTAGAACTCGATCTCGGCAGCCTCGAGAATGGCGTCATAGCGGTTCGCGCGCGACGCGTTGGGCTCGGCCAGCTCGTCAGCCGCATCCGCTGTCCCGGCGTTCACAGCTCCCTCTCCACTAGGTTCGACGTCAATGATCGTTCACCGCCGGAGGCGGCACGGCGAGCGCAACCTTGGCATGTCGGAGAAATGTGCAGACGAGGTCCGCCGGGCGATGTGAACAGCATATGCGAGTTGCACGTCCGCGGGCCCGACCCCGCGAGACCGCCGGCGGCCACAGCCCGGACGTTCCTGCTCACCCTTGAACGGCGATGCCGTCGGCGAGCAGCCCGTCGACACCCGAGACCCCCCAGCGCTCCAAGACCTGCCGGGTGTCGTGGCCGAGCCGACCGGGCGGCCTCTGGATCGCTGCCGGAGTCCTGCTGAATCGCGGGGCAGGAGCGGGCTGGGGCGTGCCGTCGACCTCGACGAACGAGCCCCGCGCGGACAGGTGCGGATCGTGGGGCGCTTCGGTCAGGCTGAGCACAGGGGCCACGCAGGCGTCCGTGCCCTCGAACTCCCGGGCCCACTCGTCCCGTGTTCTGGACTTCATCCGGTCGGCGATCAGGCCCCGCATGACGGGCCAGCCGGAGGGATCCCGGCGATCCTGCTCGCCGAGATCGAGCCCGAGGACGCGCACGAACTCGGCGAAGAACTGTGGCTCGATCGCCCCGACCGCGACGTGCTTCCCGTCGGAGGCCGCGTAGACGTCGTACCACGGCACGCCGGAGTCGAGCAGGTTGACGCCTCGTTCGTCGCGCCACATGCCGGCCGACAGCATGCCGTGGAGCGCGGTGGTCAGGGAGACCGCGCCATCGACGATCGCGGCGTCGACGACCTGACCGTGGCCGGATCGTGCGGCCTCGTGGACCGCAGCGAGGATCCCGACGACGAGGTACAGCGATCCTCCACCGAAGTCGCCGACGAGGTTGAGCGGGATGGCGGGGGCCTCACCGGCGCGCCCCATGGCGTGCAAGGCCCCGGTACGCGCGAGGTAGGAGAGGTCGTGGCCGGCGGACGCCGACAGCGGACCGTCCTGGCCCCACCCGGTCATCCGCGCGTAGACGAGCTTCGGGTTGCGGTCGATGCAGGCGTCCGGTCCGATGCCCAGCCGCTCGGTGACGCCCGGGCGGAACCCCTCGATAAGGACATCAGCGCTGTCGACCATCTCCAGGACCGCAGCGACGCCCCGAGGAGTCCGCAGGTCGATGGCCACGCTGGCCCGGCTCCGACGCATCACGTCCTGTTCGTGGGGGATGCCGCCACCGTTGGGAGTCGGCCGCTCGATCTGGACCACCTCGGCACCCAGGTCGGCCAGCAGCATGGCCGCGAAGGGTCCGGGTCCCATCGCCGCGAGCTCGACTACCCGGAGACCTGCCAGCGGACCCGCCGGCGTGGATGAACTCATTCGCTACTCCTTTGCATCTGTTCGGTCAGGCCTGTGACGGATTCCCGACCCGCCAGGCATCACGATCTTGTGGACGATCACGTCACGTACCGACCATCGGTCCGCACGACGACCCGTCCGATTCCCCGGACGTTCCCCCTCAGGGGTGCCCGGCGTGCGGGACCGCCACGGTCGTCGTGCGGAGCGTCGCGTCGAGGCCACGTTCGTTGCTGGCAAGGCCCGGCGCGACGCACAGCAGGAGGGTGCGCCCGTCATCGTCGCCGAGCATGCACGCGAAGATGTTCAGCCCGTCCGGCGCTGGGATCTCGTCGAGGATCTCGCCGCCTTCACGGATCCGGATGCACCGCGCGTTCTTCGGGTCGGCCGCCCAGATCGCCCCTTCCGCATCGGCGGTGCAGCCGTCGAGCATGACCTCCACCGTCGAGATGAGCTCAGCCATGGACTCCATGGAGGGCGGCGCGGAGAGAGTCGCCCACTCCTGGCGGTCCGTGAGCTTGCCGTCGGTTGCGATGGTGAATGCCGTGAACCGGCCCGCCAGGGTCTCGGCGACTGCGAGACGGCCGTCGTGCAGGATGACCATGCCATTCGGGAACAGGAGATCGGTTGCCGCGACCGCGTGCGAGCCGTCGGCCTCGACGCGGATGACACGGCCCAGTGCTGGGGTGCTCCCGTCGAAGGGATCGAATCCGTAGGTCCCGACGAATGCGCGTCCGTCGCTGCCGACGACCATGTCGTTGAGATCGGAGGTGGTGTCGGAGTTCAGGTCGGCATGCACGCTCACGGTGCCGTCAGTGCTGCGCCGAAACACCTTTCGTGCTTCCTGCCCGACGACGAGCAGGCTGCCGTCGGGCAGGAAGCCCAGGCCCGACGGCTTGTCGCCGTCGAGCGAAAGGACCTTCTCCTCGGTGCCGTCGGGCGTGTAGGTGAAGACGGCGCCTCGATACAGATCGGACACCCACCAGCGCCCGTCGTGCCAGCGGGGCCCCTCGAAGTATTGTCCGCCCGTTGCGAGTGTGTGCAGGGTGTGTAGGGACATGAATTCTCTCCTTGTCGAGTGAACTGGTCGAAGCTCAGCCGTCGGAACGGCCGAGGATCAGGTCGGCGCACAGCACCATCGGGATTGCCGCCGCCTGGGTGCCGCCGATCCGGGCATCCTTGAGGGTGTCGCTGCACAGGTAGAGGTTCTTCACCTTGGGCGGCTGGATTCCCGGGCGGTGGTTGCCGACGTAGCCGGGCGTCTCAGCGATGTTGTAGGTGCCCGCCTGGCGCATCTTCCAGATGGTGTGCTCCTTGATCTCGGGGAAGATCTCGTTGATGTCCTCCTCGAAGAGTTCGAACCACTTCTTGATGTCGGCTCGCACCTTGGCATCTCGCACCTGGAAGAGATCGGGCAGCTGGTCCCAGGAGGCTTGGATGAGGAACGACACGTTGTACTGTCCGACGGACTCGCCATAGGTCGAGAACGGCATCGGCCAAACGCCCATCTTGACGCGGGGTAGCTCGGGGACCCACCGGAAGATCGACTCGTCGAACAGTGGCGCGTCCAGGGCGTAGTTGAGGGACCACACGTTGGCCGTCTTGTGCGCCATGCCCCGGATCCACTCGACATACCATCGCGGGAACTCGTCCTCATTGATGACGGTGAAAAAGTCCCAGAGGGGGAGAGTGTTCACGACTATGGGTGCT
>Ga0318519_10000094_pt1 | contig 17651 bp, 17 predicted proteins | sample GRESIP178b2f15_FD_203510 | JGI IMG/M metagenome (GOLD analysis project Ga0318519, IMG submission 203510) | Tropical soil microbial communities from Luquillo Experimental Forest, Puerto Rico - GRE.SIPMG.178b2f15 | ecosystem: Environmental > Terrestrial > Soil > Tropical forest > Bulk soil... | reverse complement strand
CCGTCATCTTCAATTCCTGGCCGACAAAGGGGATGAAGGTGCCGGCGAGGTTCTCGATGATGCCGACCGCAAAACCACCGAGGACCGCGCCGCCCGGGCTCGACAGCCCGCCGAGGACAGCGCCGGCGAAGCCGTAGAGCAGCACCCCCAGCATCATGTTCGGATCGAGAAAGACGACCGGTGCGATCAATATCCCGGCGACCGCGCCGATCGCCGTCGACAGGCCCCAGCCGAGGGCGATCATCCAGCCGACGCGGATCCCGACGAGGCGTGCGGCTTCCGGGTTTGCAGCGGCGGCGCGCATCGCCAGCCCGAGCCGTGAACCGCGAAAGAACACATAGAGCAGCGCCAGCATCACCAACGTCACTGCGACCATCCCGGCCTGATGGGTGCTGATCAGCCCGCTGCCGAACAGGGGCTTGGTTCCGAACGGGCTCGGGAACGACTTGATCGTAAAGTTCCAGATTTCTCCGTCCGAGCTGTTGAGAATGCTGAACAGCGCGATAAAGGCGACTAGCTGCGAGAGGATCGGGGCGTTCCGCACCGGCCGGAACAGGACCCGGTCGATCGCAACGCCGATGACAAAGGAGATTGCCACGGTTAACGCAAACGCCGCCCAGTAGGACCAGCCCCATTCGATCATCTGCCAGGCGAGAAAGGTCGAGAATGTCGCCAGCTCGCCCTGCGCGAAATTGAGATGGTCGATCGCCTGGTAGACCATGACCACGGCAAGCGCCATCGTCGCGTAGATCGCGCCGGTGGCGAGCCCCGCCACGACTTGCTGCAGCAGCTGCTCCATCGCCGACCCTAATACCCCAGATACGAGCGGCGCACCGCCTCGTCCTTGGCGATCTCCGGCGCCGGGCCGGCCATGACGATGCGTCCGGTCTCGAGCAGATAGGCCTCGTCGGCCAAATCGAGAGCCAACGCCGCGTTCTGCTCGACGATCAGCATCGCGACCTGCCGCTCCCGATTTAACCGACGCAGAATGCCAAACAATTCGGCGACGATCAGCGGTGCCAGGCCAAAGGACGGCTCGTCGAGCAGCATCAGCCGCGGCCGCAGCATCAGCCCGCGGCCGACCGCCAGCATCTGCTGCTCGCCGCCACTCAACGTGCCGGCTTGCTGCTTGCGGCGCTCACGCAGACGCGGAAATATCGAGTAGACCTCGTCGATGTCGGCGGCGATCGCGGAATGGTCGCGCCTGGTCATCGCGCCCAGCCGCAAATTCTCCTCGACCGTCATGCGCACAAAAGTGCCGCGCGCTTCGGGCACGTGGGCGATCCCGAGCCGCACGATGTCCTCGGTGGCGCGACCGGTGATCGGCTTGCCGTCGAAGTGGATCTCACCGGTCATCCGCACCATGCCGCACAACGCCCGCAATGTCGTTGTCTTGCCGGCACCATTGGCGCCGAGCAGGGTGACGATGCCCCCTTCGGCGAGCCCGAAGCCGAGCCCGTGGAGGGCCTGGCTCTGCCCATAAAAAGCGCACAATCCGCGAACTTCGAGCATCATCGGCGGGCCTCCGCGGGATCGCCGAGATAGGCCCGGATCACCGCCTCGTCCTGCTGCACTTCAGAGGGCGTTCCTTCGGCGATCTTGCGGCCGAAATCCAATGCCACGACCTTGTCGGAGACCGACATGACGAGGTTCATGTGGTGCTCGACGAGCAGTATCGTGACGTGTTGGTCGTCGCGAATGCGGCGGATCAGCTGGCCGAGCGTGGCGACCTCCTCGTGATTGAGCCCACCGGCCGGCTCGTCGAGCAGCAGCAGCTTGGGGCGCGCCGCCAGCGCTCGCGCCAGCTCGACGCGCTTGCGAGTGCCGAGCGGCAGGCCATCGGGCGGGTGGTGCGCGACCCCTCGGAGATCCAGGATTTCGAGAAGGGTCCACGCGGCCTCCTCGAGCGCCGCCTCCTGTCGCCGCACCCAAGGCAGGTGAAACGCATCACTGACAAAATCGCTGCGACAGCGGGCATGACCGCCGATGCGCACATTGTCGAGCACCGACTGGCGCGAGAACAGCGCGAGGTTCTGAAAGGTACGGGCAATGCCGATCTCGGCAATGCGGTGCGGCGGGCGGTCGCGCAGCGAGCGGCCGTCGAACAGGATATCGCCCCGATTGGGCGTGTAGAGGCGGCTCAAACAGTTGAACAAGGTGGTCTTGCCGGCGCCGTTCGGACCGATCAGGCCGAGGATCTGCCCCTCGTCCAGGTCGAAGGACACGCCGTCGAGCGCGACAATGCCGCCGAACCGCAGCGCGACATCGCGGACATCGAGCAGCGGCGCGCCCATTCATTCTCCCTGGTTCGTGGCGAGCCTGCCGGTCTCCCCTTACGGAGTCAAGGCGGGTCGCGCGTTGGGTAAACCCAATTCTGGCCTTCATTGCGCACCGTTGTCAGGCTACTCTCGCCGAGGAGCCGTGAAGGGCGAGAAGCATCATGGGCAGCATCAACGCCAGCGTCGATCTCCAACGCGACGGCGAGCTCGCGGTCGTGACCGTCGACAATCCGCCGGTCAATGCCCTCAAGCACGAAGTGCGTGCGGGACTCGCCGAGGCGCTGCGGCAGGCGCGCGCCGATGGCGCGGTCAAGGCGGTTGTTATCTCCTGTGCCGGCCGCACCTTCTTTGCCGGCGCCGACATTACCGAGTTCGGCAAGCCGCCCCAGGCGCCGAGCCTCCACGACGTGATTGCGGCGATCGAGGCGATCCCGAAGCCGGTGATCGCTGCATTGCACGGTACTGCGCTGGGCGGCGGGTTCGAGCTGGCGCTTGCTTGCCATTTCCGGGTAGCCGTCGCTACAGCGCGGGTCGGCCTGCCCGAGGTCAAGCTCGGCCTGTTGCCGGGCGCCGGCGGCACGCAGAGGCTGCCACGCCTGGTTGGACCTGAAAAATCGTTGAAGATGATCGTCACCGGCGATCCGATCCAGGCCAGCGAGGCGCTGACGGATGGGGTCATCGACGAAATCGTCGAAGGTGATCTCACCGCCGGTGCGGTCGCATTCGCCCGCCGCGTCGTCGCCGAAGGCCGCCCGCTGACGCTCGTCCGCGATCGCGAAGATAAGCTCATTGGTGAGGGATTTGCCGACGCCGCCGAGGAGCTGACCCGGCGGCTGCGAGGCCGAGAAGCGCCCGCCGCCTGCGTCGAGGCGGTGCGCAACGCAATCGTCCTGCCTTTCGAGGAGGGCTTAAAGCGCGAAGGCGAACTCTTTCGCAAGCTCGTGACCGGCGATCAATCAAGGGCGCAACGGCACATCTTCTTCGCCGAGCGGGAAGCGGCGAAGGTAATGGACATGCCCGAAGCAACGAAGCCGCGGGCAATCGCCCGCGGTGCGGTCATCGGTGCCGGAACGATGGGCGGCGGCATCGCGATGTGCTTCGCCAATGCCGGGATCCCGGTGACAATCGTCGAGACCGGTCGCGACCTCCTACAAAGAGGTCTCGACCGGATGGCCGGCAACTACCGTACGACAGTTTCGCGCGGCGGTCTCGACGCTGCCGAGATGGAGCGCCGCATGGGACTGATCACCGGCGTCACCGAGCTCGGTGCGATCGGCGAAGCAGATGTCGTGATCGAGGCGGTATTCGAGGAGATGGACGTCAAAAAGCGTGTCTTCGCCAATCTCGACCGCGTCGCAAAACCGAATGCGCTGCTCGCGACCAACACCTCGACGCTCGATGTCGACCAGATCGCTCGCGCAACGGCTCGGCCGCAGGATGTGCTCGGCATGCATTTCTTCAGTCCTGCCAACGTCATGCGCCTGTTGGAGATCGTGAGCGGGGCGGGTACTTCGTTCGATGCGCTCGCCACCGCGATCGCGCTCGGCCGGCGGCTCGGCAAGGTGCCGGTCACGGTCGGTGTCTGCTACGGTTTTGTCGGCAATCGCATGCTGGCGCGGCGGTCGGTCGAAACCGAGCACCTGTTGCTCGAAGGGGCACTGCCGCAGCAGATCGATGCAGCGGTCACCGGGTTCGGCTTTCCGATGGGGCCTTGCGCGATGATGGACCTTGCCGGGCTCGATGTCGGGTGGCGGATCCGACAGGGACGAGGTGAGCGTGCCCTGATCGAGGATGCGCTGTGCGACGCCGGGCATTACGGTCAGAAAACCGGAAAGGGCTATTTCCGCTATGAGGCGGGGTCGCGCATGCCGCTCCCCGATGCAGAAGTCGAAAAGATCATCCTCGACGCCGCTTCCCGCCTCGGCATAAATCGGCGACCGATTAGCGAGGAAGAGATCGTCGAGCGCATGGTGCTGCCGATGATCAACGAAGGCGCGCGAATTCTCGAAGAGGGCATCGCCGCACGCCCGGGCGATATCGACGTGATCTGGGTCTACGGCTATGGCTGGCCGGTGTGGCGCGGTGGTCCGATGCATTATGCCGACCAGTTGGGCCTCCCGCATATCCGCGACCGGCTGCGCTTTTACGCCGACCGGTCGGGCGACGAGACGCTGCGTCCCGCGCCATTGCTCGACCGGCTGGCTGCCGAAGGCCGGAACTTTGCGAATAGTTGAGAGGAGTTCGCGTCATGGATCTCCGCTTCACCCCCGAAGAGCTCGCGTTTCGTGACGAAGTGCGGACGTTCTTCCGCGCCAATCTGCCCAACAGCATCCGCACCAAGCTGGTCGAGGGAAAGCATCTCGCCAAAGACGACATCATCACTTGGCAGCGTACCCTGAATAAAAAAGGCTGGGCGGTCGCCAACTGGCCGGTCAAATGGGGCGGCACCGGTTGGACGCCGGTTCAGCAGTACATCTTCCAGGAGGAACTGCAGCTGACCCCGGCGCCGCAGCCGCTCGGCTTTGGCGTGACGATGGTCGGGCCGGTCATCATCGCTTTCGGCTCGGAAGAGCAGAAACGGCGTTATTTACCGGCGATCGCCAATCTGGACGTGTGGTGGTGCCAGGGCTTTTCGGAGCCTGGCGCCGGCTCCGACCTCGCCTCGTTGCGCACCGCGGCCAAACGCGATGGCGATCACTACGTTGTCAACGGGCAGAAGACCTGGACGACCTTGGCGCAGCATGCCGATTGGATCTTCTGCCTGGTGCGCACCGATCTGCAGGCAAAAAAGCAGGAGGGAATCTCCTTCCTGCTGATCGATATGAAGACGCCGGGGATCACGGTGCGTCCGATCATCACGATCGAGGGCGGGCACGAAGTCAACGAGGTGTTCTTCGACGACGTCAAGGTGCCGGCCGAAAACCTAGTCGGCCAGGAGAACAAGGGCTGGGATTACGCCAAGTACCTGCTCGGACGCGAGCGCACCGGGATCGCGCGCGTCGGCCTCTCGAAAGAGCGCATCCGGCGCATCAAGGAACTGGCCGCGATGGAGCGCGCCGGCGACAAGCCGCTGATTGAAGACGAGCGCTTCCGCGAGAAGCTCGCTGCCGTCGAGGTCGAACTGAAAGCTCTGGAAATGACGCAGTTGCGCGTCGTCGCCGCCGAGCGTCATCGCACCGACAACAAGCCCGACCCGGCTTCTTCGATTCTGAAGATCAAGGGCTCGGAAATTCAGCAGGCGACGACGGAACTGTTGCTCGAGGTCGTCGGCCCGTATGCGATGCCGTACCAGCCCGAGCGCGAGGACGACGAGCGCTGGAACGAGCCGCCGATAGGCCCCGAATGGGCTGGGCCGGTCGCGCCGACTTATTTCAACTGGCGCAAGACTACAATTTATGGCGGCACCAACGAGATTCAGAAGAACATCATCGCCAAGGCGATCCTGGGACTGTAGTCGATGGATTTTGACCTCAGCGAGGAACAAAGGCTTCTCAAGGAGAGTCTCGATCGCTTGCTCGGCGATCGTTACGCGTTCGAGCAGCGCAAGACCTACGGCCAAAACCCGGAGGGCTGGAGCCGCGAACTGTGGGCGCAATACGCCGAGCTCGGGTTGCTGGGGCTGCCCTTCGCCGAGCGTTACGGCGGCTCGGCCGGTGGCCCGGTCGAGACGATGATCGCAATGGAAGCGTTCGGCCGGGCCCTGGCGCTTGAACCTTATCTCGCCACCATAGTGCTCGGCGGCGGTTTTCTGCGCCATGGCGGTAGTGCCGAGCAATGCGCTGAGCTAATCCCCAAGATCGCGAGTGGCAGCCTCACTGCCGCGTTCGCCCACACTGAGAGAGGGTCGCGCTACGATCTCCACGATATCGAGACGAGGGCGGTGCGCGACGGGGCGGCCTGGCGAATTGATGGCGAGAAGGGGGTGGTCCTCCACGGCGACACCGCTGACAGGCTGATCGTCACCGCGCGCGTGGGCGGTGCGCGGCGCGACCGCGAAGGTATTGCCGCTTTCATGGTCGACGCCAACGCCGCGGGGGTATCGCGCCGCGGCTATCCAACCCAGGATGGGCTGCGCGCCGCAGAGATTGCATTGTCGCAGGTGCGAGTTGGCCCGGAAGCGGTGTTCGGCGAGCCCGGAGCGGCATTGCCGCTCGTCGAGCGCGTCGTCGACGAGGCGATTGCGGCGCTGTGCGCCGAAGCGGTCGGCGCGATGGCGGTGATGCACGAGCTGACAGTCGATTACCTGAAGACGCGCCGGCAGTTCGGCCGCGAGATTGGCAGTTTCCAGATCCTCCAGCACCGCGCGGTAGATATGCTGATCGCCCTCGAGCAGGCGCGCAGCATGGCGATGTTCGCGACGATGATGGCAGCCGAGGATAATGCCACGGAGCGCCGCAATGCCATTTCGGCCGCCAAGGTGCAGATCGGCCGTTCCGGCAAGATCATCGGCCAACAGTCGGTCCAGCTGCATGGCGGCATCGGCATGACGATGGAGTTCAAGGTCGGGCATTACTTCAAGCGCACCACGATGATCGAGATGATGTTCGGTGACGCCGACTATCACCTGCGCGAGCTCGCCCGCCGCGGCGCATCACCTGCCGCTGCGTAGACGCCGCTCGCGATGCCGGCCCGATGATTCTCAGCTGCCCGGCCTGCCGGATCCGCTATCGCGTCGATGAAAAAGCTTTGCGCGGACCGGCCGGCCGCACCGTCCGCTGCGCCAATTGCGGCCATACCTGGCACCAGTCGGCGCCGTCCGAGCTATTTGTCAATCAGGAAGCGGCCGGGCCCGAAAACCGCATCGAGCCGGCGCTGGAGGTCCCGCCGCGCCCGGGAGCATCTCCGAGACCGATCTCCGGCGCCCCTCAGATCCAAAGACCAATGCCGCAACCGCCATCCGGGCGCCAGCGGAGGCGCTGGACCGCAATCCGCTGGTTTCTTCTGGCGCTGCTCTTCGCGGCGGCCATTCTGGCCGTCGTCGTCGCCGTCCGCGTCACGGTGCCGGCGTTTGTCTGATTGAGTTCGCAAGCACGGGAAGCCGCAAATGTTCATCGCGATGAATCGCTTCAAAGTCGTTCCGGCATCGCGGGCCGAGTTCGAGCAAGTCTGGACCATGCGCGATACGCATCTGCGCGATGTTCCCGGATTCATCGAGTTTCACTTGTTGCGCGGACCGGAGCGGGAAGACCACGTACTCTACTCCTCGCATTCCACTTGGCGGAGCAGGGCCGACTTCGAAGCGTGGACGCGCTCGGAAGCGTTTCGCCTGGCGCACCACAGCGCCGGGCAGAACCGGCCGCTTTATCTCGGCCACCCTGAATTCGAGGGGTTCGAGATCATTCAGACGGTCACGCCTAAGCGAGATGAAGGTTGACGCCAGGCGCGGATATCGGGCGATGGCCGAAAAGGACGTAGAGCAACGCTACACCGCGAATCTCCAGGGTGAGGTCGACGGCGCGGCGCTCTATCGAACGCTGTCGCAGACCGAGAAAAACCCACAGCTCGCGGAGGTCTACGGCCGTCTCGGCGCCGTCGAAGAGGCGCATGCTGAGTTCTGGAAGCGCAAGCTCGGCGCGATCGGGCGGCGCGTGCCGAGACTGCGGCCGAGCTTTCGTACCCGCGCGCTTGCTTGGCTGGCGCGCCGGTTTGGTCCGGCATTCGTGCTGCCGACGATCAACACCCTCGAGCAGATGGACAGCGGCGCCTACGACGCGCAGCCCGAAGCGGTCGCGGGCGGACTGCCGGCCGCCGAGCGATCGCATGCCCGCATCATCGAGGCGCTGGCGGCGCCGTCGGCGACCGGGTTCAGCGGCCCGACAATCGCGCGGCTGGAGGGCCGGCATCGCGCATTGGGCGGCAATGCGTTGCGCGCCGCGGTGCTCGGCGCCAATGACGGGCTCTGCTCCAATCTGAGCCTCGTCATGGGCGTCGCCGGTGCGGATCTCGCGCCGCACGCGATCCTTGTCACCGGTCTCGCCGGCCTGTTGGCCGGTGCCTGCTCGATGGCGCTCGGCGAATGGCTGTCAGTCAGCACGACGCGCGAATCGTATCAGCGGCAGATCAAGACGGAAGCCGATGAGCTGGCGCAGGTTCCCGAAGAAGAAGAGGAAGAATTGGCGCTGATTTATCAGGCCAAGGGCCTTCCCGAAGACCAGGCGAAAGCGCTGGCGCAGCGGCTGATCGCCAACAAGGAAACCGCCCTCGACACGCTCGTTCGCGAAGAGCTGGGGATCGACCCCGAAGAGCTCGGCGGCTCGGCCTGGGCCGCGGCAGGGACCTCGTTCCTGTTGTTCGCGGCCGGCGCGATTTTTCCGGTGGCCCCCTATTTTGCACTCGCCGGATTGCCGGCGGTGATCGCCAGCCTGGCGGCGAGCGGCGTGGCGCTGTTCGTGATCGGCGCCGGAACGACGTTGTTCACCGGGCTCTCCGTGTGGTTTTCCGGGGCGCGGCAGCTCCTCATTGGCTTCGCCGCGGCCGGCGTCACCTACGGCATCGGCAAGCTCATCGGCGCCGCTCTCGTCGGTTGATTTCCTTCACGTCAGAGCGCGGCAGGCGCGGTCGATCCGCGTGCAGGCGTCGCGCAGCACTTCAGTCGAGGTCGCGTAGGAAATGCGGAAGTGGGGCGACAGCCCGAAGGCGGCGCCGTGCACGACCGCAACGCCGGTATCCTCGAGCAGGTAACGGACGAAATCCTCGTCATTGGTGATCGTCTGCCCGGCGGGGGTGCGTTTGCCGATGACGCCGGCACAGGACGGATAGACATAGAACGCGCCCTCGGGCCGCGGGCAGAACAGCCCCGGCACCCGATTCAGCATGTCGACGACGAGGTCCCGCCGCTCCTTGAAGCTGCGGTTGTGGACCAGGATGAAATCCTGTGGCCCGGTCAGTGCCTCGATCGCCGCCGCCTGGCTGATCGAGCACGGGTTGGCGGTCGAGTTCGACTGGATCGCACCCATCGCCTTGATCAGCGCCGTTGGGCCGCCGCCATAACCGATGCGCCACCCGGTCATGCAATACGCTTTCGAGACCCCGTTGACGGTCAGAGTGCGCTCGTAGAGGCGGGGCTCGACCTGGGCGATCGTGGTGAACTCAAAATCGTCGTAGACGAGGTGCTCGTACATGTCGTCGGTCATCACCCAGACATGCGGATGACGCAACAGCACCTCGGCGACAGCTTTCAGATCCGCTTCGGTATACGCGGCCCCGGACGGGTTCGACGGCGAGTTCAGGATCAGCCACTTGGTTTTCGGCGTGATCGCCGCCTCGAGGTCCTCGGCCCGCATCCGAAATCCGTTGTTTTGCGGGCACGACACCGGGACCGGGGTGCCCTCGCACAGCAGCACCATCTCAGGGTAGGAGACCCAGTAGGGGGCCGGAATCACGACCTCGTCGCCCGGATTTGTCGTGGCGACGAGCGCGTTGAAGAGCACCTGCTTGCCGCCCGAGCTGATTGTGATCTGCGACGGCGCGTAATCGAGCCCGTTCTCGCGCTTGAACTTCGCGCACACTGCCCGCTTCAACTCGATGCGGCCGTCGAATACCGTGTATTTCGTGTCGCCGGCGTTGATCGCCGCCATCGCCGCCTCTTTGATGTTCGGCGGTGTATCGAAATCCGGCTCGCCCACCGACAGGCTGACGATGTCGCGTCCGGCCGCCTTCAGCTCGGTGGCGAGCGCGGTCATCGCCATTGTCGGCGACGGTTTGACACGGGCGAGACGGTCGGCAAGAAACGGCATGGCGCAGCTGTACCCGAAGAAAGTCGAATAAAGTACCCTACTGTGCGAGCGTACTTCTGTGAACCCCCGTTACCATGCTCCCTCGCCCCGCTTGCGGGGAGAGGGTTGGGGTGGGGGGCCGGCCCGCGATCTCACAGCGGCTACTGCCGGCGGCCATTTCCCCCTCACCCGGATGCCGCGCTGCACGCGCCTTCCGACCTCTCCCCGCTCGCGGGGCGAGGTGATCCTCGCGAGCTGCGAAGTTGCAATCAACAATTGCAGGGATGGTTAACGAGCTTGCAATCTGCAGCAAATCAGCAGCGGGATTTCCCCTATCGGTTGTAGGGCCAGGTCGAGGAAGCGCTCCTCGTTTGGGCGGCATCATCCCGCTTTAATTTCTCTTCGAGTTGCTGCAGGCGCCGGTCGAAATCGCTCGTGTCGATCGCCCGGATGAAGGTGTCGACCATTGCCGCGATCCTGCCCGCCTCGCCCGGCGTGATCACGCCAGCGGCGAGCGCCGCGGTGACCGCCTTCATCGCCGCGGCGATATCCGCCGGGCTCTCGATCGGCGGCAGCTTGAACTTGACCGCCCGTTCGCGGCAGACCGGCAGGAGGCGTTCGACGCAGAGCCGCAGCGCCATCGGGTCGCCGGCGAACGCCGCCTCGACGGCCTTGCGCGTCAGTCCTTCAGCCTCGCCTGCGAGCAGTTTTGCGGCGGCGAGGGTCGCCTTGTTGCGCGCGCCGGGCCGGCGCCCGGCGGGATTACCCGACCGGCCTTTCTGGAACGGATTCCCTCGTACCGGCTCTGCTGAATTTGCTAAAACATCATCATTCATATTTACTTTCCTGGTTTCTCGGTCAGTGTTCGCCGTGTCAGTGGAATATCATGCAATTTGAATATGGCAGTTTTATGGTCGTTATTTCGCAACATGAGAAACCGCAGGTGAGCCCAACCCGGCTCAGTTCTCCAAGGGGAGCCAACCCTCGATTGCCGAGATTGCTTCGCTTGCTCGCACCGACACCGTAAACGGCCGTCATCACAAGAGACCGACCGATTATGCCCGAGGCCGAGTGAAAAGGTGATTGTCGCCGATCACTACGCAATTTTTGTCGGAGTTTCTGGCTGGCCGTTCGGCCCGCCAAGGGGAACTGCCTTATTCTCGACGTTCATATGCCGGGAACGAGCGGCCTCGAACTGCTGGAAAACCCTGCGCCGCAACGGCGACGCGCCCACCCAACGCATCGCGGGGTCGCGGCACAGCACTCGGTGTCGTTCACGTCCTCGCGGCCGGCCAGGCGCGATGTCTTGGTGCAAGCAAAGCAGCGCGCTTCGTGTTCGGTGCTGTCAAGCGGTGTCTCCGATCGTCATTTACCCGCGCTACCTGCGATTTGCCGTTGCCCTAACTCGGTCAAAGAGGTGATCTTGGCTACGAAACCGCCTGGAAGCTAGCGAATGTCGGTTGAATCCCTCGCCCACCGAAGCACGGGCATGAGCCAGGGGTACTCGGCATGAACGAAATGCAGGTTTCTCAACCCGAGCAGATCACGGCGGCGCCTCCCCCGTCCAGGCGCGCCGATCCGTTGCGCCGCTGGACACTGGCCATCCTAGTCGTCTTCGTTCTGCTGTTCGGCTGGACGCTGATTGCCGACCGGCTGACACCGTACACGAGCGACGCCAGCGTGCGCACCTTTGTCGTGCGCATTGTCCCGGAGGTCTCGGGCAAGGTCGTCGAGGTCGCGGTGCATGACAACCAGATCGTCCGGACCGGCGATCTGCTCTACCGGATCGACCCGACCCCGTTCGGCATCGCCGTGGAGCGTGCCGAGGCCAAGCTCGCCGCGGCCGGGCAGGCCGTCGGCGCCTCGACTGCCGGGGTGGATGAGGCCCAGGCGCAACTGGTGCAGGAGCTCGCACAGCGGGACAACGTTCGCGAGCAGGCGGCGCGGGTTTTCGAGCTGGTGCGCGTTGGCGTCTATGCAAAGTCGAAAGGCGATCAGGCGCGGTCGGAGTTGGACACGGCCGAGGCGCAGGTGCAACGTGCGCAAGCTTCGCTGGAACAGGCGCGGCAGGCGCTCGGCCCCAAGGGCGCCGACAATCCGCAGATCCGCGACGCTCTGGCCGCGCTCGAGCAGGCACGCCTCGATCTCGCCCGCACCACCCTGCGCGCACCCGGCGATGGTGTGGTAACCAACCTGCAGCTCAACATCGGGCAGTTCGCGGCCGCCGGCCAGCCGGCGCTGACTTTCCTTGACTCGCGCCTGGTGTGGCTGCAGGCCTTCGTGCGCGAGAACAGCCTGGAGTACATCAGCCCCGGTACGCGGGCCGAGGTGGTGCTCGACGTCTTGCCCGGCCGTGTGCTGCCGGCGCGGGTGCAGAGCCTCGGTTGGGGCGTCGGCGAGGGCGATGTGGATCCCACGACAGGCCTGCCGAAGACGCACCAGGGCACCGGCGGATGGCTCGCATCGGCACAGCGCTTCCCGGTCGATCTGGCGTTTGAGACCGCTGACGGCCCACCACGCGGCGTGCGCTACAATGCCCGCGCCAGCGTCATCTTCTACGCGGGCGAGCACCCCGTCTTTGATGTGCTCGCCTGGCTCTGGATCCGGCTGATCTCGGTACTGACCTTTGTCTCCTGAGATGGCACGGCACCGCTCGGCCCTGCGGCTTGCCTTCGCCGCGGCGGTGGCGATGGTCTGGGGTACGATGGTCAGGGAGCCGCTGCCCGGACTTACGGCCGTGCTCGCCGCGCAGATTCTCGTCGGCATGGCCCGGCCGCCACGCCCGCGCCAAGCGGCGGCCCTGGTCGCCGTGATCGCGGCTACGGCCGGTGCAGCCTTCGCTGTCTCCGCGGTCTTCTCGGACCGGCTGCTGATACTGATGGCTGCACTCGGGCTGCTGTTCTTCATTGGGTTTGCGATGCGCGAACGGGCGGCGGGCCGGCCCTCGCTCCCTGCCACCATGCTGCTGAATGCCACCGCGGTCGTCCCGGTCCTCACGGTCCAAGCGAACATCCTGGGGGCCGGTGTGATCGAGACCCTCGTCGGCGCGGCGATACGGGCAACGGTGGTCGTCTGGCTCTTGTACGCGATCTTCCCGGCACCACAGGAAGAGACCACCGCCAGCGTGCTGGCCGGCGCCGCGCCCGCCAGTGGCACATCCGTGACGGAGCAGGGAGGCGTGGCGCGCACCCTCGCCAAGGTCGCCATCGTGCTGCCGGCGCAACTCTTCTATCTCGCCGAGCCCACGGCGCTCGCCTTCCCGGCACTGCTCGGGCTTGTTACCTTCCTGACTGCACAGGATCCGGCGGCCGGGCGCGTTCAGCTCCTGATCTTGTTGCTGGGCAACCTCGTCGGAAGCGTGGCCGCCGCCGCCGCCTCGGCGGTCTTGGAGGTTGGTCCGCCGCTACCCGCGCTGACCTTGATGGCGCTGCTCGGCTCACTTGGCTTCGCACGGTGGATCATGAGCGCAGGGCGGCGCCCGGGTGGCGCGGTGGCGCTGACCGGCCTCGTGACCTTTCTGATGCTCTTCGGCCTCACCGCGTCGCCTACTCCGTTCGAGGTCCCGGTCCTCGATCGGATCGCGGATATCTTCGCGCTTTCCCTCTATACGATCGGAACGACCGCGCTGCTTCTGCCGCCGCCGGAGCCGCGAGGCCCGGACGCTACGGCGGGCCGCTCAGCGGACAATTCCCGGTCTCGGACCGCGGCCTTCGGATCAGGGGATCCCCAAGCTGCTCATCCAAGGTGATGTCAATCTTGTGTCGCGCCCTACTGCGCTCGCGGATGCATCAGGAGATGACCAATGGCAATGTCGAATGAACTCATACCGGCGAAAGGCGCGGCGCATCCTGCCACCGCGACCGGTACCACTCAGCTCCTCGAGCGCGCCGTCCTGCTTCTGCTCTTCGCAGGTCTGCTTTTTGGGATCCTGGCGGTGCTACTGCCCTTCACCACGGCAATCCTGTTCGGCGCGAGCCTGGCCATTGCCGCGTGGCCGCTGCGCGATTTCCTGATCCGATGCGGGTTGAAGCGCGGCCTGACGGCGACATTGCTGCTGCTCCTCGCGCTCGCCCTCATTGCCCTGCCGCTGATGGCGGTGGCGCCCAGCCTTGCCGAACATCTGACGAAGGGAGCGGATCACTTGCGGGACTACTTTGCCAGCGCTCCGCAGGTCCCTTCTTGGCTCGCCGGCCTGCCGGTCGTCGGCGAGCGCCTCGCTCGGCTATGGGACAAAGCGATGTCCGCTGAGGGCGGCATCCGAGCCCTGCTCGAACCCTACTCCGCCTCGCTGCGGCAGATGTTCGTCGGGGCGGCCGCGGCGCTCGCCGGGAGCGTCCTGCAGATCATCCTGTCGCTGGTCGTGGCGGCGGTGTTCTGGGTCAGCGGCGACGTTTTGGCGGCAAGGCTGCACGCCTTCCTCCGAAAACTTTGCGGTGAAACCGCCGCTGCCGAGCTGGATGTAGCGGCAGGTGCTGTGCGCGGGGTGGCATACGGCGTGGTGGGAACGGCCGCCATTCAGGCCGTCGTGATCGCAATCGGCCTGGTCGTCGCGGGGGTTCCGGGTGCCGCCCTGCTCGGCTTCGTCACCCTGCTGCTGGCGCTGAGCCAGATCGGCGCGCCGCTGATCGTGGCGGTGTGGGGTGGTGCGGCGGTTTGGCTGTTTGGGCAGGACCAGCAGGTCTGGGGTATTTTCCTGATCGTCTGGGGCCTGATCGTCAGCATGATGGACAATGTCATCAAGCCTTGGTTGATCGGCTTTGGCGTGGCGATGCCGATGAGCCTGACGATCCTTGGCGTGTTCGGCGGCTTCGTCGCGTTCGGCTTCCTCGGCCTGTTCATTGGACCGACCCTGATCGCCGTCGGGTACACGCTGCTCGAGGCGTGGAGCGGCGCGTCCACAGCGCAACCGGAGCGGCCGTGCGGTGACGAGACGCACGGCATTGCCCGCACTGGTGCATTCGGGAGTTGAGTGCGCCGCCGCTATCCGGGAGAGGGAGCGTTGGGGAGTGCACCGTTTGGAGGCGCCGATGGGCCGGTTCGCCGCGATCCTCTTGCAGTGACCGGCACGGTGGCGCTGCAGGTCGTGGCACAGGCGTTCTGCTGGCGAGCGTCCGCTTCATCGGTCGCCGCACGCGGGCGCGGGCGAGCTCCGGCGGACGTTCTGGATCTCGCTCGGCGCCGTGATGCCGCTGTTCTTCGGCCACTTTGCACAGGTGGGACTGTGGGCTGAGTTCCTCGTCTGGCTCGGCGCACTCCAGACCTACGACGATGCCTTCTACATCTCATTCGTCACCTTCGCGACGTTGGGCTATTGCGATATCGTGCTGGCGCCAGGCTACCGCATCTTTGGCGCGCTGGCGGCCACTTGCGGTACGCTGATGCTCGGTTGGTCAACCGCGCTGATTCGCGCCATCAGCCGCGCGATCGACCGCGGTGGGACTTGACAGACTCGCCGGTCCGCAGGGTGCCGCCGACACCGCCGATGTAGTGAATCGATGCAGAGCCCGTCGGGCCAAACACTCACGGGACACATAGATCCCCAGGATGTGCTCATGGGCCAGACGACCGGGAGGTGCGTCTATGACGCAACTTGGCAGCGGAAAGGGGCACCGGGCGGGCCAAAGCCGAGGCACCTGAGGCGCGCTGAACCTAGCGATTCCGCTGCGGCCGGAGCCGCCCGTGCCCCGGCAGTGGGATATCATGCAATTTGAATATGACAACCGAGCGACCGAGTTTTTCAACACAATCGCCCCAAATCGGGCCTTTGATCGCCGCCGAGGCGGGGGCTTGCAGACCGCGGCGCAGCTCGTGACCGAGATCGCCGCCAACATCAAGAGCCTCGAGATGGGCGGCCGGTTGTTGCTGGAAGGAAGTCGGCGTCGAGCTCGGCTACCGAGCCCCGTCGCTGTCAGCGCTGAGTGACGCTGGTCCCCGGCGTAAACGAGACGCCGCGCAGGACCTCGCCGAAACCGGCCGTTTGCAGCGTGCTGAATTTCTCGGCCGCGGGCAACGTTGTTGCGGCGATGGTGTCGGTAATGACGACCAGCTTGTTGGGGTCGGCGCCCTGGTCGCCGTTGCCGCTCACGGTCGAGGTGATGGCCCAGATCGTCGCGGTGCCGTCACCGTTGTTGCGGCCGATGATGTTGCGTAGCCCGTCGGTGGCCGGCGACCAGGGGAGGCGGGTCACGAAATTGTTGCCTGAAGGATAACCGGGAACGTTGTAGGGCTGGCCGAGGTTCAATCCGGCGGTGAGCGTGTAGGCGAGGTTCCATTTGCTGCCGTCGAACACCCATTTCTGCAGGCCCGCCCGTCGTTTGCGCGGCCGCTGCCGTATAGGTGTTCGTCCCCGGATCGTAGGTGTTCGTGCCGTTGCCTTCGTCGGCGACGTAGAGCGTGTCGGCGTCGGCAAACCAGACTCCGAACGGAAACGACGTCGTGCTGCTGAGCGCCGTCGGAAAGCCATTCAGGACGCACATGTTATAAGGGAAAACCCCCTTCGTCTGCAGCACTGAAGGATCGTATTGAATGGGGGTCGTCGGTAAGCTCGCGGACGCCGACGGCAGGCCGGTCCCCTCGGGGCAAGCCAATGGGTTGCCGTTGCTGTTGGACCCCGATGTATCGACAAAATAGACGGTGTTGACGCCATTGCCGCCGCTGCCTTTCGTGTAATAGATGACATTATCGAAGATCGAGAGCCCTCGGAAATTGGTGTCCTTGCCGATCTTGTCCGGCTTGTCGCCGAGCTCGGTGATGTTGAAACTGCCGACCGGGGTCGGAAGACCTGGACTCTGTGCGACCAGCAGGTTGACCTCCGGGGTCAGGATCTGGGCGCCGGCACCGAGGATAACTCCGTTCGGTTGCGGATTGCTGCCGTTGCCGGCGTTACCCGCCGCATACAACACCCCGTCGTCGGCGTTCAGGATCGCGGCGCGGCCGTTATTGCCGCTATACGCGTTGGTTGCGGTGAAATGGAGCTTGCCCTTCGCATTGATCTGGGCCACGACGCGATAATTCAGCCCGGGAACCGGGTTCGTCGGATCGACCACGCCCGGCGTGTTGCTATTGGACACGTCGAGGGCGTTGACCGGTGCCAGATAACCCATGAAGCTGACCGACTGCCCGTCCGTTGACAGATTGAGCGCCAGCTCTGACTTCGACGAGAAGCTGGTGACCATCTGATCCGCGGTGGACGGGACGCCCTTCCGCGAGCTGTTGGGCACCTCCAAAGAGTTGATCGGGATCCCGGACGGGGTGAGCTGGTCGAGGATGATCTTTGCCGTAATCCCGAAACTGCCGTCGACCTGTGCATTGTTCCAGACGTAGGGATAGGTGCCGTCCGTGATCGCGCTCACGCAATTGGCCGGAGCGCACCCCGGCGGCAACTGCATCCCCACCACGACATTGCTGCGCTTGTTGTCGTAGACGACGCGGCTCAACAACAGGTTGTTTGACAGGAAATAGGTCTTGCCGCTCTGAGCGAAGGCGGCCGGGCCACTCCCGAGAGCAAAGAGGAAGAGCGCGGCGCCGAGGCATGACCACGCGCGCGAGGCAATGGCTGGCATGTTCGGAGTCCTCTCGAATGGTCGCTGGCACTCCAATTATGGCGGCACAATGTTACAGTCCGGCGAACCTGCCCGAAAAAGCCGCGGGTTGATGT
>Ga0318519_10000087_pt1 | contig 18135 bp, 14 predicted proteins | sample GRESIP178b2f15_FD_203510 | JGI IMG/M metagenome (GOLD analysis project Ga0318519, IMG submission 203510) | Tropical soil microbial communities from Luquillo Experimental Forest, Puerto Rico - GRE.SIPMG.178b2f15 | ecosystem: Environmental > Terrestrial > Soil > Tropical forest > Bulk soil... | reverse complement strand
CGGATTATCTCGCCACCGCCATCGCTCGCGCGGCGGGGCAGAAAGCGAGCGCGACGGGGTAGTAGCACTGCGTAGAGTGTCGTTCCCGTCCTCCTGAGGTGCGAGCGTGGTTCGAGGCCCGGCGTCATCCTGAGGTGCGAGCGTAGCGAGCCTCGAAGGACGACGCCGGGCACCTCACCATAACGGCGAGCCTCGAAGGACGACGGCAAATGGCAAGGTGGTTCGAGCGCCTCGGCCGGCATCCTTCGAGGGCCGCTTCGCGGCCACCTCAGGATGACGGATCACGTGAATCAGTTCGTAGGGTGGGCTGAGCGCGCAGCGAAGCCCACGACTTAATCGATGATCGCGATGATGGACGTGGGCACGGCGCGCTGCGCCTTAGCCCACCCTACGCTTGCTGTGCTCAGAATTTGGGGCGCGCCAGAGCTAGGTCAAACAATCCAGACTTAAGTACCGGCGTACCCATGCCTTTAGTACTGACGGTTTAGGACCGTTTTGTGCGTTCTCAAATTTCGATCAGCATGCAATAGCCTGATGCTAGCACTCTTGCACCTTCTATCAGTGAGCCGCCGTCCAGATGAGGCTTGCGAGCATTAAGATTGAAAATTTTCGCTCGATCAAAAATATCGAGATCGAGCTGCCTCAGGTCTGTGCCATTGTTGGTCGTAACAACGCTGGAAAATCTAACATCCTTGAGGCCGTGCGTCGCGTGCTCGCTGGCGATTGGGGGCCGCGCACATCTAGTTTCTCGGAAGATGACGTTTATCTGCGCGATCCCAAGCTTGACATCACGATCGAGTGTTCATTTGAGCCACTAATCGAATACCGTAAGCTCAAAGAAGGCGATACCGTTCATATCGGGAAGATGCAATTCCTATACACACACTATAAACGGGGTCCGCTGGCCGGAACGCCGTTTAGAACAAACCTGTTTCGACGAAGCAGGGAAACAACCGACGGTGATGACCGGCTACCCGAGGCGCAGCAGTCCTCCGAAGTTCGAGCCTCTATTAGGCGTACCTGCGGAAATCCGCGAGGCAGTCCCACTCATTCACATTGGGGCGGATCGCTCATTACGTCGGCAACTTCCCAACCAACAATACTCGCTCCTACGTCGCATTTTTGAAGACATCGACGAAGATTTTCAGAACCCTGAAAACAAAGTTGCGGTTCGAGACCGCGATGGCAACGAGCACGAGGTCCCTCGTACAGAGCGTTTACAGCGCCTACTCACGCTTGTGATGAAGCTATTGAAGACCGACAAATTCAAAAGGGTCGAGACATCCATTAAACAAAACGTTTTAGAGCAGCTCGGGCTAAAGGCCGAAGCCGACGATATCGATCTATACTTTACGCCTATGTCGTCAATGGACTTCTACAAGAATCTCGACCTCGTTATTAGGGATCATGGCTTCACGATTAGTGCCATTGAAGTTGGTGAGGGATTCCAGAACGCCATCGTGCTCGCTGTACTACGCGCCTTCGAAGAAACGAAGCGCAAGGGCGCAATACTTCTCATTGAGGAACCTGAGATGTTTTTGCACCCGCAAATGCAGCGCTCGCTCTACAAGACCTTGCAGAAAATTGGCGAGACCAACCAGGTAATCTATACGACGCATTCGCCGCATTTCGTCTCCGTGCCCGAGTATAGGGATGTGCTCCTTGTCCGGCGCAACGGCGAGGGCACGTGCGTTATCCAATCATCACTCGCCACCGACAACAGACGTCGCGAGAAGTTTTTGAAAGAATTAGACCCGGAACGTAGCGAGTTATTCTTCGCGCGTCGTTTGCTACTTGTCGAAGGTGACACCGAAAAGCTTTCTTATCCGGGTTACGCCGCCAAGCTTGGACTCGATCTGGATCGCAGGGGAGCCACTATAGTGGAAGTGGGTGGCAAACGAAATCTCAAAGACTTTGCCGATTTGGCCATCTCGTTTCAGATTCCTGTCGGCGTTGTCTATGATAAGGATAGCTCTGACTTTACGATTTGGTCAGAGTCTGGCAAATCGATAGTAAGCATGAGGATGCGGTGTGCCGTGCTGTTGGAGAAAATAAATTCCAAGAGCTGTCACAACGCTACCCGAATTACACCAACGCAACACGTCAGCGGCTTATAGCGACCGATCCCGAGATGCCGGTGCCCGACGCGAATTTGCAGTAATTTTGCGGTGGCTCGCGGCTGAGCCAGAAAAGAATGTGAATGGCGAAAACGCATAAGAAGCTTATGCACCCTCCCCACGCTCCGCAATCCGCCGCTGCTGACTGTAAAATCTTGGTCGCGCCCCGCGCCGCTTATTTTTTGTCGGTGCACGGCTGAAAATGTGATCACGAGCAAACGCCGAATCAGGCGTATCATTCGCAGCTAGAGGCGATTCGCTTATCGCGGCAAGACGATCAGCTGGTCGCCGCAACCAAACCAGGAAAGAGGTTTGACATGTGCGACTTCAGCCTTCAGCACGCCAAGTCGCGTCCCGCAGTCGTCGCCGACAAGTTAGTAAGCCACAATTTCGGACGTGGCACGATCGGATTCAAAGCTGTTGACGATCCGATCGGCGATGCAACGGCAGTTTGTATCCTGCCCGGCACCGAGCTTGCCTTCGAAAAGCCGATCAAGCTGCGCTGGTCATCCGACGACGGCACCGGCGAAAGCGCCTCTACAACCGCGATTTTCCGGCAAAGGGACAAGGACAAGCCGCATGTCCATCACGATGTCCTGGAAATGCCAGACGGCCGGCAAATTCTCCTGACTCAGCTTGAGGAAGGCCAGACCGCAACCGTGTTGCAGGTACCGGCCGCGCCGAAGACGGAAAAAGAAGCCGAAGAGCAGAAGCGCGCCGAATACGCCGGGTGAAGGCGGTAACTTCGATGAGAGTGATCGGGGCGCGTTACTCGCGCTCCGATCGTTTCAACCGCGCCAATCGTCACCACCGGGCTTGACCCGGTGGTCTATACTGAGGTGCCGCGTATTCTATAGGGCCGCATGGATTGCCGGGTCACGCCCGGCAATGACGAAAGCGCAGCTGCCACGCTCTGGCGCGCCTCCTGCAGCACGCAGCCACGGCCCACTCTCAGCGATGTCACGCAGTGCGGCGTCGCAGACGCCATTGCGCCCATAACCCTACAAAAACGAGCACGACGCCGATCGCCATCCAGAATCTGGAATAGAGCTCAATTTCGGCTCGGTCAGAAAGTTCGCTGCCAAAAAAGGCTTCCCACTGGTCCCAGTGGAAAAAAATCCGCAAGTCGCCGAAGCCTTGGAGCAAACAGAAGACGGCCGTGAGGTAGAGCAGCAACACCAGCATCCAGCCAAAAACGCGAAATTTTTTGGCGGATTCCGAAAGATCGATGGTGGCGAGTGATGGACTGGATGAATCGCGCGCTGCGATCGCTGGCAGCCGGCCTATTCTGTCCCGAGCGGTCAAGACAGCGACCACGACAAAAGCCGCTGCACCAATAAAAGCCACAATAAGGCCCGCGTTCAGCGCAGTCATAGTGCCCCCACTTATTGTTCGCCGGAACTTTTGGTCGGCCCGACGGATCAAATTGCGCGAACAGTGAGCAAATTTTAAGGCGGTGGCCGCAATGACGTCGCGCTTACACAACCCCTTCCACTCGGTTGTGACGAGAAAGTGACAACAAATCTCGTTATCGCGGCCAATCCCCTCGCCCGACTTGCTCACGCTCGCAAATCGGCCGCGCCCCCGGAACAAGCTGAATATCCTTACGCCCATTTCGTCATTGCGAGGCGCGCAAGCGACGAAGCAATCCAGCCCCCACCCTTCCCTCCCCCGCAAGCGGGGGAGGGTTTGGGAGGGGGAATTGCTTCGCTGCGCTCGCGATGTCGAAATCACGCCGCCTTGGCGCGCTCGGCGATCGCGACGAGTGAGCGCAAAATGCCCGTGGCGCCTTTGAGGCGCTCGTTTGCCGTGTCCCATTCGTCGAAGAACACGACCTTCATGTCCGGGCGCACGCGCGCGCCGGCCGGGTGCTTGGCGATGTAGGCGATCAGCCCGTCCGGATTGTTGAAAATATTGTCGCGCAACGCGAGCACTGCGCCCTTGGGTCCGACTTCGATGCGCTCGACATTGGCGCGCCGGCACAACGATTTGATCGCCACCACTTGCAACAGATACTCGACCTCGTTCGGCAGCGGGCCGAAACGGTCGACGAGTTCGGCGGCGAACGCCTCGATGGCGCGGTCGTCCTCGATCTCGGCGAGACGGCGGTAGAGAGCGAGCCGCACCGGCAGGTCGGTGACATAGTCTTCCGGAATGAGCACTGGCGTACCGATCGTGATTTGCGGCGACCAGCGATCGGGCGCCGGCGCGGTGATGCCGGCCTTCATCTGCATCACCGCCTCCTCCAGCATCTCCTGATAAAGCTCGAAGCCGACCTCCTTGATGTGGCCGGACTGCTCGTCGCCGAGAAGATTGCCGGCGCCGCGAATGTCGAGATCGTGCGAGGCGAGCTGGAAGCCGGCGCCGAGCGTGTCGAGCGATTGCAGCACTTTGAGCCGCCGCTCGGCCTGCGGCGTGATCTTCCGCGCCGCCGGCAGCGTGAGCAGTGCATAGGCGCGCAGTTTTGAGCGGCCGACCCTGCCGCGCAGCTGATAGATCTGCGCGAGACCGAACATGTCGGCGCGATGCACGATCAGCGTATTGGCCGTCGGAATGTCGAGGCCGGACTCGACGATCGTGGTGGAGAGGAGCAGGTCGAACTTGCCGTCGTAGAAAGCGGACATGACGTCTTCAAGGACGCGCGCCGGCATCTGGCCATGCGCCACCGCGACGCGCACCTCCGGCACGTGCTTGTCGAGGAAGGCTTTGGCCTCGGCCAAGTCTTCGATGCGCGGGCAGATGTAAAATGCCTGGCCGCCCCGATAGCGCTCACGCAAAAGCGCTTCGCGCACGGTGACCGGATCGAACGGCGAGACGAAAGTGCGCACCGTGAGCCGATCGACCGGCGGCGTGGCGATGATCGACATTTCGCGCACGCCGGACAGCGCTAACTGTAACGTGCGCGGAATCGGCGTCGCAGTGAGCGTGAGCACATGCACTTCGGCGCGCAATTGTTTGAGCCGCTCTTTGTGCACGACGCCGAAATGCTGCTCTTCGTCCACAACGATGAGCCCGAGATCCTTGAATTTGATGGTCTTGCCGAGAAGCACATGCGTGCCGATGACGATGTCGATCGTGCCTTCGGCGACCCCCTTCGTCACTTTGGCAAGTTCGGCGGCGGAGACGAGCCGCGAGGCTTGTGCGAGCTGGACCGGATAGCCGCGCAGCCGATCGCCGAAAGTCTTGAAGTGCTGGCGCGCGAGCAGCGTGGTCGGCACCACGACCGCGACCTGCTTGCCGTTCATTGCCGCGATGAAGGCGGCGCGCAGCGCGACTTCGGTTTTGCCGAAGCCGACATCGCCGCAAATGAGCCGGTCCATCGGCCGGCCCGAGGACAGATCCGCGAGCACGGCCGCGATTGCCGCGTCCTGATCCTCGGTCTCCTCGTAAGGGAAGCCGGCGCAGAATTCGTCGTAGAGGCCGGTGTCGACCGCAAGCCGCGGCGCCTCGCGCAATTGCCGCTCGGCGGCAACCTTGATCAGTTCGCCGGCGATCTCGCGGACGCGGTTCTTCATCCGCGCCTTGCGCGCCTGCCAAGCGGAGCCGCCGAGACGATCGAGCTCGGCGCCGGCCTGATCGGAGCCGTAGCGCGAAAGAAGTTCGATATTCTCCACCGGCAGGAACAATTTGTCGCCGCCGGCATAATGGATTTCCAGACAATCGTGCGGCACGCCGGCGGCTTCGATGGCGCGCAAGCCGGCGAAGCGGCCGATGCCGTGATCGACATGGACGACGAGATCGCCGCCGGCGAGGCTCGTCACTTCGGCGATGAAATTTTCGGCGCGTTTCGACGGCCGGCGGGCGCGGATGAGCCGCTCGCCAAGAATGTCCTGCTCGGTGATAAGCGCGACGTCGGCGGTCTCGAAGCCGGATTCGAGCCCCAGCACCGCGAGCCCGATTTGCGGACGCGGCAGCGCCAGCGCCGCCGGCCATGAGGCGATAGGCGCGAGATTGTGCAAGCCGTGTTCGGTCAGTACATGGCCCATGCGCTCGCGCGAGCCCTCGCTCCAGAGCGCGATCAATGGGCGTTTGCCGGCGGATTGCAGCGCGCCGACTTGCTTGACCACGGCTTCAAACACATTGGCGCCAGGCGTTGAGCGCTCGGCAGCGAAATTGCGGCCGGCATGCGCGCCGATGGCAATGACATTGTCGGTGGCTTGATTGGCAGCTTGATCGGCCTTTGCGCCGCTTGGCGCGCTTGCCGATTCAGGCGCGGTGAATGGCGTCATGCGCGCGAGCGGCGAAGCCTCCAGGCGTTCGCGCCATTCGCTTTCGGCGAGATAGAGCCGGTCCGGCGGTAACGGCTTGTACGGCGCGCCGCCGCCGTCTTTGTCGAGCGCGTCCTTGCGCGCCTGATAATAATCGGCGATCTGCGCGAGCCGCTCATGCGCGGCTTCCTCGGCGAGCGGCTCGACGGAAGCGGCGTTGCCGGCAGATAATCGAACAGCGTCTCCATGCGGCGATGAAACAGCGGCAGCCAATGCTCCATGCCGGCATGGCGGCGGCCTTCGCTGACCGCTTCGTAGAGCGCATCGTCCGGCGCGGCGGCGCCGAATTCGGCGACATAGCCGGTGCGAAATGCACGAATGGTCTCGCCGGTGAGCGTAAACTCGGTGACCGGCACGAGATCGAGCGTGCGCAGTTCACTGGTCGTGCGCTGCGTCTCCGGATCGAAGCTGCGGATCGATTCCAGCGTGTCGCCGAAAAAATCGAGCCGCACCGGCGCGTCCATGCCGGGCGCGAACAGATCGACGATGCCGCCGCGCAGCGCGTAATCGCCGGCTTCGCGCACGGTGGCGGCGCGGTTGAACCCGTTGAGCTCCAGCCATTGGATGATGCCTGCCATCGGCGCGACATTACCGGGCGCGACAGACAATGACTGTTTGGCGATCACCGTACGTTCCGAAACGCGCTGCAGGATGGCGTTGACGGTGGTGAGCAGGACGGCCGGGTGTTCGCGGCCGACAATTCGGGAAAGCCGCGCCAGCGTCATCACCCGCTGCGCTACCACCGCCGGATGCGGCGAGACGCGGTCGTAGGGCAGACAATCCCAGGCGGGAAATTCCAAAACTTCGATATCGGGCGCGAAGAAGCCGAGCGCGCGCGCCAGCGTCGCCATGCGTGGTCCGTCGCGGCAAACCACCGCGAGCGCAATCGCCGGCGGATTTTTGCTGGCCGCGACGGCGCGGGCCAGATCGGCGACAACAAGCCCCTCGGCGCCGTCGGGAACGCCGGCAAGCGTGAGCGGGCGGCCGGCTTTAAGCCGCTCCGCCGGAGATTTGGCCAATAAATGCGCTGGCGCTGTCATCGCTTGGCCTCGGCATGGCGGTGGAAGGCGATGAGCTGACGTAACACCGCGGTGTCTTGGTCCGACGGAATGTCCTCACTGCCGACAATCCACGCGTAAAGCTCGGCATTGGGCACTTCGATCAAGTGTTCGAACTCATCGAGCGCGGCGTCGTCGAATTTGTCGATATGGGCGTCGGCGAAGCGGCCGACGATTAAATCCATTTCGCGCACGCCACGCCGCCAAGCCCGGAACAATAGCCGGCGCCGGCGCTCATCCAATCCTGCGCTCGACCTTTCCGTCATTTGCCGTCGCCAGCTTCACTTTTGGCGCATGATCTTTTCGGAAGACCGGTTACCACTCTTCCGGATCATGCGCGGTGTTCAACGCCAAAAGCCCGGACGGGGCCGGGCCAGGGGTATATAGAGCGGCGCGTGGCGAATGGCGAGTAGCGGGGCCTTCCCTATTCGCAATTCGCCACTCACTATTCGCCCAAGATGCGTCCAGTCATCCTCAATCCGCTGTTTGCTTCGCTCTCCTCGCTTCCGGGGATCGGGCCGAAACTGGAAAAGCTCTATGCGCGGCTTCTTGGGCGCGACGGCGAGCCGTCGCGTATCATCGATCTGTTGTTTCATCTGCCAACCGGCTTCGTCGATCGCCGCAACCAGCCGACCTTGAGCGAAGTGACGCCGGATACGGTCGTCACCGTCGCGGTCACGATCAACAAACACCGACCGCCGCCGCCGCACCGGCCACGGGTGCCCTACAATATCGAGGCGAGCGACGACACCAACACGCTGACCATCACCTATTTCAACGCGCGCAAGGACTACCTGCAAAAGCACTTTCCGGTCGGCGAAATCCGTTATGTGTCCGGCACCGCGACGCTCTACGACGGCCATTTGCAGATGGTGCATCCTGACCGCGTTGTCGATGCGGAAGGATTTGCGCATCTGCCGCTGCTCGACCCGGTCTATCCGCTGACCGAAGGCTTGCATCCCAATCAGCTGCGCAAGGCGATCGATGGCGCCTTGGGGCGGCTGCCGACGCTGACCGAGTGGCAAGATCGCGCCTGGCTTGCGCGCAACGCTTATCCGGATTTTGCCGCCGCATTGCGGACACTGCATCGGCCGGCATCGTCCGACGATCTTCGCCCCGAAAGCGCGGCGTGGTCGCGGCTTGCCTATGACGAGTTTCTCGCCGGCCAACTGGCGCTGGCCTTGTTGCGCGCGCATATGCGCACGCGCAGCGGCCGCGGCAGCGCCGCCGAAGGGCGATTGCGCGGACGCATCATCGTGGCGCTCCCCTACGCGCTCACGCCCTCGCAGCAACGCGCGGTGACCGACGTCGTCGCCGATCTGGCGCAGCCGCAGCGCATGCTCCGGCTTCTCCACGGCGATGTCGGTTCCGGCAAAACCGTGGTCGCGCTCCTTGCCGCCGCCAATGTGATCGAGGCCGGCCGCCAGGCCGCGTTCATGGCGCCGACGGAGATTTTGGCGCGGCAGCATTTCGCTACCATCTTGCCTTTGGCGCACGCCGCCGGCATTCGCCTTGCGATCCTCACCGGCCGCGAGCGTGGGCGCGAGCGCGAGGACATTCTCTCCGCGCTCGCCGTCGGCGAGATCGATCTCCTCGTCGGCACGCATGCTTTGTTCCAGGAACATGTCGCGTTTCACGATCTGGCGCTGGCGATCGTCGACGAGCAGCACCGTTTCGGCGTGCATCAGCGGCTGGCGCTGGCGCGCAAAGGCGAGGCTGTCGATCTCCTCGTGCTCACTGCGACGCCGATCCCGCGCACGCTGGTGCTGACTTATTTCGGCGACATGGACATTTCGGAATTGCGCGAGAAGCCGGCAGGCCGGCAGAAGGTCGACACCCGCACGGTGCCGCTCGAGCGCCTTGCGGAAGTCACCGATGCGGTTGCGCGTGCGCTTGATAGCGGCCGGCAGGTCTATTGGGTTTGTCCGCTGGTCGAGGAATCCGAAAGCGTCGATCTCGCTGCCGCCGAAGAGCGCTTCAAGATTCTGCAAAAGCGCTTCGGCGACACCGTCGATCTCGTCCATGGCCGCATGCGCGGTCCGGAGAAGGATCGCGCCATGGAGCGCTTCGCCAAAGGCGAGACGCGCCTTCTGGTCGCGACCACGGTGATCGAAGTCGGCGTCGACGTGCCGCGCGCGAGCGTCATGGTGATCGAGCACGCCGAGCGCTTTGGCTTGGCGCAATTGCATCAGCTGCGCGGGCGCATCGGCCGCGGCGCCGAACGCTCAACCTGCATCCTGCTCTACAAAGCGCCGCTCGGGGAAACGGCCAAAGCACGGCTTGCCATCCTGCGCGAAACCGACGACGGCTTTCGCATCGCCGAAGAGGATTTGCGGCTGCGCGGGCAAGGCGACCTGCTCGGCGTGCGCCAAAGCGGCATGCCCGGCTTTGCCATCGCACGAATCGAAGCGCATGCGGCGCTGTTGCCGGCGGCGCGCGACGATGCCGCGCTCATTCTCTCGCGCGACCCTAAATTGCAATCGCCACGTGGCCTGGCGCTGCGCCAACTCCTTTATCTCTTCGCACGCGACGAAGCGATCCGGTTGGTCAGCGCGGGGTAGACTTCTCCGACGCGCGGCGCATTGTTCCGTCACCCTGAGGTGACCGCGCAGCGGCCCTCGAAGGGCGACGGCCCCTGACGGTCATCCTTCGAGGCTCGCTTCGCTCGCACCTCAGGATGAGGTGAATGTTGGGGCATGCGCTTGGTTAATCACTTCACCACCGTCGGCTCGACTTTGCGCGCGGCTTGCGCGGCGCGGGCGGTTTCGGCAAGCGCGGCGAGTTGCGACGGCGCTGGCGGCGCGGTCGTGGGCTGGACGATTCCCGCCGACATGATGACCGTCATCGCCTGTTCAACCGTGATGTCGAGTTCGATCACGTCACCCTTCGGCACGTAGAAGAAAAATCCGGTGGTCGGATTGGGCGTGCACGGCATGAAGGCGGAGACGTATTCGCTCGCCGGCAGGCGGCCAGCGATTTGCTCGGTCGGCGATTGGGTAAGAAAAACCAGCGACCACATACCGGGCGACGGAAATTCAACAAGCCCGACGCGGCGGAAGCTCGATTCCGATTTTGAAAACAGCGTCTCAAAGATTTGCTTGGCGGTACGATAGATCGGCCGCACTATCGGCATGCGGCTCAAAATCCCTTCGCCGAAGTCAACGAGCTTGCGGCCGATCAAATTGGCGGTGAGAAAACCCAAGAGTGTGAGCGCAACGAAGGCGATGATTAGACCCAAGCCTGGAATCCGCACCGGCAGATAAGTTTCCGGCCGGTACGCCCCGGGAATGAATGGCCGCACCAAGCCGTCGACCCAGGTGACGAACCACCAGATGAGCCACAGCGTCACCGCAACCGGCCCGGCAACGACGAGACCGGTCAGGAAATAAGTGCGGATCCGGCTCACGATGCCGGGTGGCGATCTGACCGCGCTGGTTCGCGTGCTGTCGTTATTGCTGTCACTCATCGAACGATCGATCTGTTTTGCAAGACAGAAGGTATATAGGCGGCCGCGGTGATTTGCACGCGGCGCCCCCCGAATCGGCCGCAGCTCGGGCCGCGACTATTCCACCGTCACCGACTTCGCCAGATTGCGCGGCTGATCGACGTCGGTCCCCATGAGCACCGCGGTATGATAGGCCAGAAGCTGGACGGGAATTGCGTAAACGATCGGCGCCACAGCCGGGTGCACCGTGGGCAAGGTGAGCGTAACCATGGCATGCGCGGCTGACGCTCGCGTGCCTTCGGCATCCGTCATCAGGATCAGCTTTCCGCCGCGCGCAGCGACCTCCTGCATGTTTGAAAAGGTCTTTTCGAACACCTTGTCGTATGGCGCAATCACGATCACCGGCATGTTTTCGTCAACGAGCGCGATCGGACCATGCTTGAGCTCGCCAGCCGCATAACCTTCGGCGTGCAAGTATGAAATCTCCTTGAGCTTGAGCGCACCTTCAAGCGCGATCGGGAAGCTCGTGCCGCGGCCGAGATAAAGTACGTCGCGGGACTTCGTCAGATCGCGCGCGAGGCTTTCGAGCTGCGGCTCAAGCGCCAAGGCCTCGTTCAAGCGGCGCGGCATTTCGATCAGTGCCTGCACTAGCGTTTTCTCGTCATTCTCGTTCAAAACCCCGCGGGCGCGGCCGGCTGCGATAGCGAGACAGGCCAAAGCGGCGAGCTGGCAGGTGAAGGCCTTGGTTGATGCGACGCCGATTTCCGGACCGGCGAGCGTGGGCATCACTAGGTCGCTCTCACGCGCAATGCTCGAAGTCGGCACGTTGACGATCGAAAGCACGTGCTGCTTATGGGCGCTGGCGTAGCGCAGCGAGGCGAGCGTATCGGCAGTTTCCCCCGACTGCGAAACACAGATGGCGAGATTTCCCGGCGTCAGCGGCACGTCGCGATAGCGGTACTCCGATGCGATATCAACCTCGACCGGCAGATGCGCGAACTGTTCGAACCAGTAGCGCGCCACCATGCCGGCATAATAAGCAGTGCCGCAGGCGGCGATTGAAATCCGGCTGAGCGCGCGAAAATCGAACGGCAGCTTGATCGGCAAGTCGACGCGCGCGCTTGCCATATCGAGATAATTGGCGAGCGTGTGGCCGACCACTTCCGGCTGTTCATGGATTTCCTTGGCCATGAAATGCCGGTGATTGCCTTTGTCGATCAACAGCACCGAGGCTTGCGATTTTAAGACGGCACGCTCGGCGAGTTTGTCGTCGTTGTCGTGGATCTCGGCGCTACTGCGCGTGATAACTGCCCAATCGCCATCTTCCAGATAGCTGACCTTGTCGGTGAACGGCGCCAGCGCGATCGCGTCGGAGCCGACATACATCGCGTCATCGCCGAAGCCGACGGCAAGCGGCGAGCCCTTGCGCGCGCCAATCAAAAGGTTGTCTTCGCCGGCAAACAAAAACGCCAAGGCAAAGGCGCCGCGCAGCCGCGGCAGCGTGGTCTTGACCGCCGCCACAGGCGACGCGCCGCGTTTCATCTCCTCCGTTACGAGATGAGCGATGACTTCAGTATCGGTGTCGGTCGAGAACTTGACCCCGTTGCCTTCGAGCTCGCGGCGCAATTCGGCGAAATTCTCGATGATGCCATTGTGCACCACCGCGACTTTTTCGGTGGCGTGCGGATGCGCATTGTTCTCGGTCGGGCGGCCGTGCGTGGCCCAGCGGGTATGGCCGATGCCGATCGTGCCGCCAAGCGGCTCGCGCGTAAGCCGGCTCTCAAGATTCTTGAGCTTGCCTTCGGCGCGCCGCCGCGCGAGCTTTCCGTTTTCGAGCGTCGCGACGCCGGCGGAATCATAGCCGCGATATTCGAGGCGCTTGAGCGCATCGATCAGCTGCGGCGCCGCCGCCTCGCGGCCGATGATCCCGATAATTCCGCACATACCAGATATCAGTAATCAGTGGTCGGTCATCAGTAATCGGAAGATACAGCAAAAATCAGGCATCGCTAATGCACGATCGGACGTTCATGCTCAGCGATTTCTGATTACCGATTACTGATTACTGATTACTGACTCCTGTTCTTTTTGCCCAGCGATTTCAATCCGCGCAAGCGCGTCGCCCAGCCTTGCTTAACGACTTGTCGGCTTCGCCCGAGCGCCAAGGCGTCGGCCGGCACGTCCTGCGTGATCACCGAGCCGGAACCGACATAGGCGCCCTCCCCGATCTTGACCGGCGCTACCAAAGCCGAGTTGGAACCGATGAACGCGTCGCGGCCGATTTCGGTGCGGTGCTTGGCGGCGCCATCGTAATTACAGGTGATGGTGCCGGCGCCGATATTGGCATTGGCGCCCACCGAAGCGTCGCCGAGATAGGTCAGGTGATTGGCCTTGGCGCCGGCTTCCACCACCGCTTCCTTGACCTCGACGAAATTGCCGATGCGCGCGCCTTCGCCAAGGCGTGTGCCCGGCCGCAGCCGCGCGAACGGTCCGACCGAGACGCCTTTGCCGATATGCGCGCCGGCAATGTGCGAGAAGGAATGAATGACGGCGCCGTCTTCGACTGTCACCTTCTCGCCGAACACGACAAAAGGTTCGACCACGACATCGCGGCCGAATTTGGTGTCGGCGCAGAGATAGACCGTGTCTGGGGCAATGAGGGTGACGCCGGCGTCAAGCGCGACCCGCCGCAGGCGCTGCTGCGCCACCGCTTCCGCCTCGGCGAGCTGCTTTTTGGTATTGATGCCGCGCATATCGTCCTCCTCGACTTCGACCGCGACGGCACGCAGCGACATGCTGCGCGCGATCTCGACGGCGTCGGTCAGATAAAATTCACGTTTGCGATTGCGGTCGCCGATCCGTTCCAGGATGGCAAGTGCGGTTTTGCCGGCGAGCGCCATCGTGCCACCGTTGCAGAGCGCCGTCTTGCGCCCGCTTGCACTCGCGTCGGCCTCTTCGCGAATGGCGATGAGCTCGTCCTCGTCAACGATCAGCCGGCCATAGCCAGTGGAATCGGTGGCGCGAAAGCCGAGGACGGCGACCGCCGCACCGTCGGCAATTGCGGCGCGAAGCTGCAATAGTGCCGCCGAGCGGACGAGCGGCGTGTCGCCATAGACGATGAGAATGTCGTCCGGATTGCGTTCGATGGCGGCCCGCGCCGCCAGCACTGCATGCGCGGTGCCACGCCGTTCCTGTTGCACGAAACATTCCGCACCGGGTGCGACGCGCTTGACCTCGCCGGCGACCGCGTCTTCGCCGGGGCCGATGACCACCGCGGTGGCGCTCACGCCGGCCTCGCCGATGCTGCCGAGCACGTGTGCGAGCAGCGAGCGCCCGGCGAGCGGATGCAGCACCTTCGGCTGCGCCGAACGCATGCGCGTGCCCTCGCCGGCCGCGAGCACGATCGCCAGGCATGTGCGAGCGGTCATAAGGCACCTCCGGTGCGCTTTTAGAACATGACCGGCAAAACTGATAGCGTTCGGATGTAGCGGCAATTATGTAAATTCGACAAAGTGCTAACGCTATGGGGTCGGCGTAACAGTGCCGCGTAAGGTGAGGTCACGATCCCAAAGCCAGTGCGCCAGCCTTGGTATCAAACCCGGAAGCAAAGTATGCGCCCCCTCTTCCTGCCCTCCGCGCGCCAGACCAGTTGGCTTCTGATTATCGCGTTTCTTTCGGTCGGCGAGGCCATGTATCTGCGCTACATGGCAATCGAGAATCTCAACGTCGAGCTGGCCTGCCAGGCCGGCCTGAAGACCTGGCTGTGTGGCGCTTTCCACGTCTCGATCGCGCTCTACAATCATTATGTCTTGGGCGCCGTCGCATTGGCGGCGGCGCTACTCAATCTCATTCGCCCCTCGATCGTCCTGGTCGCGGTGGTGCTGGCGGCCGGCGGCTTCGGCGTCGTGCTGCACAATCCGGAACTATCCGCGCTCGCCGCCGGATTGCTGATCCTCAGCCTGGCGCGTCCCGCGCCCGCGACAGAATAAAGGCTAACCCGACAAATCCCGCGCACAGCCACAGCGCTTGCCAATTCGCCAAGGTCTCGTTGATCGCGATATAGACCGCGGCGACCGCAAGCACAGCGCCGGCGAGCGTCTCGGCACTCGCACGCTTGCCGGCCGGCCGCGGCGTCATGAGCACGAGCGCCAGGAACGCGATGACGCTACTTGACTGCGGCGCGAAAGGCAGATCGCGGTAGCGCGGATCAAAGACGAGCACGAGCGCGGTTTCGATCGAGAGCAGCGTCAACGCAATTAGACTGCCGCCGAGAACGACGCCAAGTGTGTCACGTGTGTCACGTGTGTCACGTGCGCCACGCCGCCCGCCAAGAAGCGCCGCGAAGGCCGGCAGGGTGCGGCCCGCCGCGACGGCCGCGGCAGCGACTGCCGGCGCAATGGCGGCAGTGGCGGCAAAGGCGATGGCGCGCAGCCACGTGCCGACGCTGAAACTATCGATTGGGATTCGCTCGAGAGTCCAGCCGAACAAGACTGCTGGAAGAAACGCGAGAACCGCGATCCGCGGCCACAGATACGGCACGGCGGGTTTGGCGCCCGCGCCGACAATCGCGCTCGCAAAGATGATGCCGGTAAGGAGAATGCCGGCAATCGCCTGCAATGGCCAATGCGGGTGATCTGAATCGATGCCGCTGAAGGCGAATTTCGGCGCGCCGGCCGCGCGGTCGAAAATGCCCCAATAGCCGCCGGTCGCGCCTTCGAGCCAACGCTTCCACGGCTGATTGAACGCTTCGATCACGTTGACGCGAAAGTTCTCGCGCTGAGCGAGCGTCATGGTCTCGGTAATGACGCGCGCCTGATTGGACGGCGAAGGCAACGCCGCCTCGCGCATGCGGCCGGCGCTTGGCCAGCCCACTTCGCCGATGAAAATCTCTTTATCGGGAATGGCCGCGGCGACTTGCTTACGGATCGCGTCGACATGGGCGGCGGCCACCGCAGCCGGCAGCGGGAAATCCTCCCAGTACGGCAAAATATGGATGGTGACGAAATCGACCGCGCCTTGTAGATCGCGATAACGCAGCCAGAATTCCCAGACGTCGGCATAGGTGACCGGGACCGACACCTGCGACTTCACCGTGCGGATGTATCCTTCAAGGTCGCTCACCGACAGATCGCCGCGCAGCAGCACTTCATTGCCGACGATCACGGCGTTGATCGTGTTCGGAAACGCTTTGGCAAGCGCGACGACGGTTTCCGCCTGGCGACGGTTTCGTTCGAGCTTGTTCGACAGCCACAGGCCCTGCATGACCTTGAGGCCGTGACGCTCAGCAATGGCCGGTATTTGGTCAAGCCCGTTTTCAATCGAATAGGTGCGGATGCAATCGGTGTAGCGGGACAACAGCGTCAGATCCTCGTCGATTTGCGCCGCGTCGACATGGGTGGTCTCGACCAGCGGATCCTGCTCGCCGCGGAACGGTGCATACGACACGCATGAAAGTTTACCGCCGGCTGCCAACGGCGATGGCGGCAGCCGCAGCGGCGCGCCGAGCCACCACCAGGCAAAGCCGATCGCGATTGCGGTGGCGGCGTAGCAGGCCAAGGCTGCGAGGAGCGAATTTGCGTGTGTCGGACGAGGCACGTATCCGGCTTAGAGCATGATCCGGAAAAGTGGAAGCCTGATTCCCGGAAAGATCATGCTCAATCAAGATGCTAGAGCGCAATCGTTTCAATGTGAAACGATTGCGCTCTAGCTTGGCGGGACCGCATGCCAAGCGCGATGCCAAGCAGAACGTGAAGCATGGTGGCCGCGTTAAGGAGTAGCAGCAGGCATGCTGGACAAAACGCTGGAGTTAGGCTGTGGTCGGGGGCGGCTATATTGGCGGAACCGCTGCCGCAATAGCGGCCTAATCGACGGCCACAAGACGGCAGCTCCGCGCGTCAAACGTGTCAAAGAACCTGTCGACGAACGTGTCGACAAAACTGGGGAAACGTTCCTTTCGGCTCACCTTCGGCCTAAAGCGCAACAAGGCAATTATGTCCTACCGCGTACCCAACTTCGCTGGCGGTCTATGCGCCGCTCCCGTTCTTGCAGCCCTGGTTCTTGCCGTCCCCAGCGGCGGAAACTCCACGGCTCTCGCGCAAAACAACGACGCCAAACCGGCCGACCAGCAAGCCACGCCATCGAAAGAGGGCACCAAGGACAACAACGGCAAGGACGTGCAGAAAGTCGATGAATTTGCCGAAGCACAGGCCGCGCTGAACGGGCCGGCGGGCAATCCGGAATGCGTCTGGCTTGGCCGGCGTGTCGTCAGTCTGCTCTGGCGCGACGATCTCGATACGGCGTTTCGGCACCTTGATTTGTACGACCGCTTCGGCTGCCCAAGCGGTCATATCCAGGTGACGTTCCGTTGTCTGGTTTTGCACAGCAACACTATCGATCCCAAGGCCGCCGACAGCCTTAACGGGCGCGTGCACGCATGTTGGGTCAACCCATCGCTGCCGCCCGCGCCGGCGCCAGCTGCGTCGGCGCAAAATCCAACCGCCACGCATTAAGATTCATTCATCAAACAATCGCGTGAACACGGTGCCTTGCGCCACGGTGCTGTCTTGAATTCGCCATTGCCCATCGCTAGCTTACTTTCCGCCGCTCGTTAGGTTTGCCTCACCCTACGACCATCGTCGAACCTGGGGGCAGGTTCGGGCCTGTGTGGTTCGCCCCGCGTGGTTGGAGTCCATGCGCACCGTCGTCGCCGTGCTCGCGCTAATTGCGTGCGTGCATGCCGGCATTTGGACCTTGTTGCGACCGGTCGGGAACGCCCCGGACGTCACCAGGCAGCTCGCCAGCATTTCCTATTCGCCATTCGCCGACTCCGCGCATCCGGACCGCGGCGCGCGTCCGACCGCCGAGCAGATCCGCTCTGATTTGCGGGCGATAGCACCTTATACCCGCGCCATCCGAACCTATTCGGCAACCGGCGGCGCGGAATTGGTCCCGCCGATTGCGGCCGAATTCGGCCTCAAGGTCACCGTCGGCGCGTGGATCGACAAGGACCAGGCCCGCAACGAGCGGGAAATCCGCTCCGCCCTCGACCTCGCCCGGCACTACAGTAATGTCGACGCCATCGTCGTTGGCAACGAGACCACGCTGCGGGCAGAAATGACCGGACCGGCGTTGATCGACCTCATCCAAAAGGTGAAACGGTCGAGCCCAGTTCCTGTAACGACTGGTGAAATCTGGACCGTCTGGATCGACCATCCTGAGCTTGCTTCGGCCGTCGATTTCATCGCCGC
>Ga0318519_10000077_pt1 | contig 18733 bp, 19 predicted proteins | sample GRESIP178b2f15_FD_203510 | JGI IMG/M metagenome (GOLD analysis project Ga0318519, IMG submission 203510) | Tropical soil microbial communities from Luquillo Experimental Forest, Puerto Rico - GRE.SIPMG.178b2f15 | ecosystem: Environmental > Terrestrial > Soil > Tropical forest > Bulk soil... | reverse complement strand
TTGCGATCCCAACCCAGTGGCTTCATGTTGCGGGGCTTGGCCTCGGTGCGTGGGCGGGGCAGGGGAGCCGCGGCGTGAGCCAGGGTTTGCGTGTCTTGCTGCTGCAGCCGCCATCCGCTGGCCCGGGCGACCGGCCGGGGCTCACCATCGGGACCCGGTGCCAGCATCTCGGCGCTAACCAGCTCGATCTGTTTGCCGCCGCGCTGCATTTCCGAGCTGACCCATAGGTCGCCCTCGGCCGGCACCCCGCCGAGCAGGTCGATGACGACCCGGCTCAGCCGCGTGTCGTCGCGCTGTTCGCACCGCTCCAGCGCCCGGACAAGCAGCGCCGACACCGGCCCGCCATGCTGGATCGCCGCCGACCAGGTGCCACGCGCCAGATCGGTGGCCCGGAACTTTTCGCCCCGGTCGTCCGCGGCGATCAGTTCGTAATAGGAGTCAGTCACTCGTGTACCTCTCGAATGTCAGGGCAGTCCGGCGCCGGGAGTGGAAACCGTGACGGCGTCCAGCCGGGAGAGCCGGGTGCCGACGAGGCGCTGCGGATACGCGTCGGTGCTCGACAGCAGAAACAGCGTGCGGCGCTCCGGCCCGCCGAGGGCGCAGGCTATGGCAACCCGCTTGCCCATGTCGATGCGGTCGGTCACGACGCCGCCTTCGGTGATCCGCTCGAACTGGTGGGCCAGCGTCATCGACGCCCACACCGCGCCCTCGGCGTCGAGGGCGATGCCGTCGGGCGGTCCGTCGAGGCCGTCGGCGAAAATCCGGCGCTCGGCCAGCCCGCCGTCGTCGCCGATGGTGAACGCGCTCAGCCGTCGGCCGGTCGATTCGGCGACGATCAGCGTCGCGCGGTCTTCTGTGATCACCATTCCGTTGGGGAAGTCGAGGTCTTCGGCGACGACGGTAACCCTGTCGTCGGGATCCAGGCGGATGATCACGCCGCGCGAGAATGCCTGGCATCCGATATAGGCGCGCCCGGCGTCATCGATGACCATGTCGCCGAGGTTGGCCGGCGCCATATGGGCGAGATCGGCAATGGTTACGATGGTTTCGCCGTCGTAGCGCAACACCTGCCGGTCTTCGGTCGAGGCGATCAGCAGTGACCCGTCGGGGCGAAAGCCCAGTCCAGATGGCGAGTGGCCGGGCAGCGGCAACGTGGTCAGTGAGCCGCGCATGTCGGCGGTGTGCACGGCTTCACCCAGCATGTCGGAGAACCACAACAGCCCTTCGAACCAACGCGGGCCTTCACCAAAGCAGAATCCGTTGGCCAGGCGCTGGGGCTTCATCCGCTCATGCCTTTACAAAACATCGCAAAAGTGTCACGCACGGCGGGCGTTGATGTCAATCAGCGGGGCCGCAGCCCCGCAAGCTAGCTTTACAAATCCTAGGCAAAGTGTCACGCTGAGCCGAGAGCTGCTACTGCGAGAGGCGGGGTGGATTTGACCGAGATTTCGGAGGATTCTGATCAGGCTCAATGGTCGGTCGACGGGCTGTTGGAACTGTTCGAAGTGCGGCCGGACGGACCCGACCGGTTCACCGCGGAGACCGGCGGTGACGTCGGGGCCGGCCAGGACGAACGGCAGGTGGTAGAGGGCACCCAGGTGGTCGCCCAGGCGATTGTCGCTGTGGCGAAACGATTCCCGGACAAGTCGGTGCGCTCGGCGCACGCTGTGTTCTCCCGCGCCGTCGCCGTCGGTCCACCCGTCGAGCTCGTCATCGATGTGGTGCACGAAGGCCGGTCCACCGCCACGGCGATCGTTGCCGTGCAACAGAACGGGCGACGCTGCTTGAGCGTGACGGTGCTGGCCGACGTGCCGACGGGCGACGTCATCCGCCACCACCTGCCGCGGCCCGAGGTTGCGGCGCCGGCCGATGCCAACGTGTCTGAGATGCCGATGATCGGCCGGGAGCTGCGACTCGTCGACGTCGTCGACGTCAACAGCCCCGACGAGGTCGGGCCGCCGGAGCTGTACGCCTGGCTGCGCTACGACCCGATCCCGACCCGCGACGACCTCGCCAAGTCGCTGGTCGCGTACTTCACCGGCCATCTGGGGATCTCCACCACCATGCGCGCGCACCCGGGCATCGGTACCAGCCAGGCACACCTGACCGTGTCCACGGCACCGATGACGATCTCGATCGCCTTCCATGAACCGGTGCGCTGGGACGGTTGGCTGCTCTACACGCACGAGAGCACCCAGGTCGGCGCGGGAATGTCGTACGTCCGCGGCACCGTGCACACCGAGGACGGTGAGCTGCTGGCTTCCTTTGCCCAGGAGGCCCTGATCCGTCCGCTGCGCACCAGCGACACCGCGATCGACGCCCGCTTGCGCTTCTAGGCGCCGGGGAACCCGGAAAGAACACAGATGCGCTTCACCATCACCCACCCGATGCACACGCATCCGTATAACCCGGAGCTGGTGGCGGGGGAAGGTATTGCCACGGTGGCGGCGGCGGCCGAAGCGGCCGGGTTTCACGGCTTCGGCTTCACCGACCACCCCGCCCCGTCGCAGCGGTGGCTGGAAGCCGGGGGTCACGACGCTCTGGATCCCTTCGTGGCACTGGGTTTCGCGGCGGCCAGAACGACAACGCTGCGCCTGATCCCCAATATCGTGGTGCTGCCCTATCGAAACCCGTTCGTAGTAGCCAAGTCCGGTGCGACGCTGGACCTGCTCTCGGGAGGCCGATTCACGCTCGCGGTCGGGGTGGGTTACCTCAAGCGGGAATTCGCGGCGCTAGGTGTGAACTATGACGAGCGCCTCGAGCTGTTCGAGGAAGCGCTGCAGGTCATCCGGGCGGTGTGGAGCGGCGATGACATCTCTTTTGAAGGAAGGCATTTCACCGCGCGTGGGATCACGGCCCACCCTCGCCCGGTCAGTCAGCCGTACCCGCCGATCTGGATCGGCGGCAATACCGCGGCGGCTCGCCAGCGGGTCGCCCATTACGGCGACGGTTGGTGCCCGTTCCCGGCCCCCGCCCGCCTGGCCGAGACGGCGGGCACCGCGGCCATCGAATCCGAGGAGCGCCTCGGTGCCGGCATCGACGATCTGCGGCGTCGATGCGATGCCGCGGGCAGGGATTTCTCGGCGATCGACATCACCTTCACCAACTTCGACGGCGGCAGCCCCGCGAACGACGACTTCAATGCCGACGCTTACCTCGGCGGCCTGGAAAAGCTTGCGGCACTAGGGGTGACGTGGCTGAGCGTCGGACTGCCCGGCGACACCATCGCGCATGCGTTGGAGACTCTCGAGCGCTTCCGAACTCGCGTGATTGACGCCATGTAATGGACTTCTCGCGCGTCGAACTGTGTGCCGAGGACGAGGCTTTTCTCGAGCAGACTCGGGCGTTAATAACCAAGCACGTCACCGACGAAGTGCGCCGCGACAACCGAGAGTTCGGCCAAAACTTCGACGAACAGGTGCATTTGACGTTGGGCGAAGCGGGCTATCTGGCCTCGGACTGGAAGTCGGAACCCGAGGGCGGATTCACCCCGGTGCAGCGGCGCATATTCGAACTAGAGATCGCCCGGGCTCATACGCCGTGGTACCACTGGGGCACCACGTCGGTCGTCGCGCGGTTGGTGCAGCAATTCGGCGCACCGGAGCTTGCCGGCAAGGTGGTGCCGGGGGTGTTGTCCGGCGAAATCCGGCTGTGTCTGGGTTACACGGAGCCGGCGGGCGGTTCCGACGTCGCCACCTGCAATACCCGGGCGGTGCGCGACGGCGATGCGTGGATCATCAACGGTTCCAAGATGTTCACTTCGAACGCACAGAACGCCAGCTATGTCTTTCTGCTCACCAACACCGATCCGCAGGGGCCGAAACACAAGAACCTGACCATGTTTCTGGTGCCGCTCGATTCACCGGGGATCGAGATCCAGGGCATCCGCACGCTGGACAATGACCGCACCAACATCGTCTACTACAGCGACGTACGCGTCGACGACCAGTACCGCATCGGCGAAGTGAACGGCGGTTGGAGGGTGATGCGGTCCGCGCTCGACTCCGAGCACGGCATCGTCGATCCGGAAGACCATGGCCTGCAACATATTGCGGCAATGGCGGGTCACGGCGACCTGATGGCCGAGACTGTGGACGCAGTCGCGGCGCTGCTTTCGGAGCCCGACCCGGATGGGAGGTGTCCGCTGGACGACGAGTCGGTGAAATTCCGGCTCGGCCGCAGCTTTGCCCGGATGGAGGCGGCCATGTCCACCCCGGGGATGTTCGGGCGGGTCGCGATCGCGCAGACGATGCGTGACATCTCCTCGGACCTGATGGACATGTTGGGGACCGCGTCTTCACTGCCAACCGACACCGAGGGCTCCGCCACCGACGGCGCGGCGGAATACCTCTTCCGGCTATCACTGCCCCTGGGGATCTACGGCGGCACCCTCGAGGTCTTCCGCAACATGATCGCCCAGCACGCGCTCGGGCTCGGGCGGCCTAACTACCCGGGCTGAGCGGCAACTCGGCGACGACGTCGGTGCGAGTGGCGTCGAAACTGAGGAACCCCTTGATGGGCAGGCTTTCCGGGGGCGGATCCTCATAACTCCAGGCGACGTCGTCGACAGCCAGGTCGTCCACGACAACGGACCAATACGTCGCAAAGCCTTTGTAATTGCAGTAACTCGACGTCTCCGATCGCCGCAACAGATCGATGCGCACGTGTGACGGATCGACGTAGAGCCGCGGATCGAGCGCGGTCTCGAAGACGATCACCGTGTCGTCGGTTTCGACCAGCGTGGCGCCATTGACCGAGACGCGAAGCCGGCGCTTCGTCGGGCGGCAGTCGACGCGATGGTATGGATTCGGCGGGTAGTGCACGAGTTCGCGGCCCTCTTCCAGCCAGGTGTCGACGGCGTCCCAGGGCACATGGACGAACCCCGGTGCTTCGGGCTCCGGTTCGGTCGCTAGGTCACCGACCTCGTCGACCGGGAACACGTAGCTGAGCGGATGATCGCGCCGGTGCACCATCAGCGCCCGCTCGGTGTCGATCACCAGGCGCCCATCCCGGACGGCCTGGACGCGCCGGGGATGTGGCTCGACATACACGACGCCGTCGGGCACGGCAGGGGAAAACCGCCCGGCCGGATCGCTGCTGAGCGGGCCGCGTCCGGCGACCAGAGTCATGGTGTTCCTCCCTTGGCGGGCAGAGCGCAGTTTGTGCCTGCGGACAATCTTCGTTCACCCTGACCGGACCATGACACCCTCTGATCGCGACCAACAACAACAACGACCCGATGGCATCTGCACTGCGGCCACCCGAATGACCCGCACCGGATCACGTTGCGGTGGATTCCATTGCACGCATGCGCTTGAGCGTGAGTCTTGCAGCCCGCCTCGACAACGCCGGCGAGAGACGTTCCAGGTACCAAAATGCCTTCCACCAGGCGGGCACCACAATGATTGCGTCTCCCCGCAACACGGCACGAAGAGCGCGTTCGGCGAAATTCTCGGGTGCCATCGGCCGGAACGGCTCCCAGAATTTGAGTAGCTGCTCGTCGCTGACGCCATTGAATCGCCCGTACTTCCCGCCGGCGAGGATCGGGGTCCGGATAGCGCCCGGACAGAACACGGACACCTGCACGCCGTGGCGCTCGGCCTCCACACGCAGCACCATCGAGATCGCGACAACCGCGTGCTTGGTGGCGGTGTAGCTCGCGCCGACGGGAGCGGTGACGAGACCAGCCGTTGAGGCCGTGTTCACGATATGGCCGGAGTGCTGCCGGATCATGATCGGATACACCGCTTGAATGCCGTGTACCACACCGTGCAGGTTGACGTCGAAGACGTCGTTCCAATCATCGAGCGTGTACGAGTCGACCTCACCGCCCACCGCAATGCCGGCATTGTTGAACAGGTAGTCGATCCGCCCGGATTGCTGCATCGCCTCGGCGACGGCGCGCTCAAACGATGGGTAGCTACGCACATCCAGCTCGATCGCATGCGCCTTTGCGCCACCACTGTCAAGGCGTTGCGCCAGCTCCTGCGCCGGGCCGATCTGACGATCGGCGATCCAGACCTCGGCGCCCCCGTCGACCAACTTGGTGGCCAGCGCGGCGCCGATGCCGGACGCGCCGCCGGTAACGAATGCAATCTTCCCCGACACGCTCGATGCCATTGGGGCAGGATAATCGCTCCCTACGCGGCTAAAGAAGGTCTCGTCGCCTCACAGCAGATCGGTAATTGGCGCTTAGCGTGCGGCTAACAACGACGCGCAATGTATGGGCATGACAACCCCCATCGACCACCAACGGCAGGAAAACAATTCGGCCGACGGCCGCCGTGAACGCCGCCGCGTGAAGCCGGTGGTTTTCGCCGGGGCCGCAGCCATTGCGATGCTCGCGCTCTTCGACGCAGCAGCACTCGGTACCCGCGACACGACGGTCCCGTCGGGGTCGGTGCGCCTGGTCGACCAGGCCAACGACGTGCCGGCGCCTGACATCTCGGGGCCGCCGGGGCAGCCACAGCTGGTGTTGCCACCGGGGACCGTGTTGCCGCGCGGGACGACATTTCTGCCCGGGGGATTTCCGGTGCCACCGGTGCCACCGGGGGTGGTGATGCCGCCGATTCCGCCGGAGGTGGGCAAGATGTTGCTGCAGGGGCTGGAGATGATGCGGGCGGGGCCGCCGCCGAACGTGCCGAACGAGGTCTGCCGGTACAACACGATCAGGGTCCCCTGTCCGCCGATGCCCTGAAGCGGTTGCGCTGACGGGCGCTTAATCTAGCGTTTCCCAGAACCGGGCGAGGGCCGCCGCGCCCCGCGCCGGGTCCTGCATCATCCACCAATGCCCCAGCCCGTCGAGCACTTCCGTTGGCGCTCCGGCTCGTTCAGCCGCCCGACGCCTCATCGCTTCCGAGCCGACATAGGTGTCCTCGGTGGCCAGTACCGACAGACCGGGTCGAGCCGCCGCATTGGCGAGGGCGCGACCGGCTTCGGCCATCCCCGGTTGGCGGGCGGAACGGTAGAGCAGCAGGATGGCCCGACCCATTTCCGGACCTTGCGCCGCGGCCCATGAGGATGCGATGTCCGACGGAATCCCGAACTCAACCCAGCGGGCGGTGCGCTCCTCAAGCGTTCCGCCCAGGAAGGTGTCGACAAGTTTTTCGCCCTCGTCGGGCGTCTGCCAGACCTGGGCGAGGTCGTGCCAGACGTAGTCGGGGTCGAAACATCCAAGGATGTCGCTGACCCAGCTGCGCACCAATTCGGGTCGATGCGTCACCACGTTGATGACGTGGCCGCCGCCCCAGTCATGGCCGACGAGGTCGACCGGCTCGCCGATGGTCTCCAGCTCGCCCTCGAGCCAATCGCGGTAGGCGATGTACGTCGCGGGGAAGTCGTCTGGCAGCGGCGCGCCGAATCCCGGCGGAGAAAGCCGCACCACGTCCTCGCGCCCGAGCGCGTCGACCAGCGGTCCCCAGATCGCGTCAGTCTCTGGATTGCCATGCACCAAAACGACAGTCACGGTGCCCTCCTTGTGTCGCCGCAGCTCGACTCTGCCAGACGCTAGGGTGCCAGTCATGGCGGGACCGGTAGAAGGCATCAAGGTCGTCGAACTCGGGGTCTGGGTGGCGGGACCCGCCGCCGCGGGCATCTTGGCCGATTGGGGCGCCGACGTCATCAAGATCGAGCCGCCGACCGGTGACCCGGGGCGAATGTTCGGCCGGATGCTGGGATGCGATCTCGGGGTCAATCCGCCGTTCGAAATGGACAACCGGTCCAAGCGCAGCATCGTTTTGGACCTCACCACCGAGGCGGGCCGCGACACGGCGTTCGAATTGCTTTCCGGCGCAGACGTTTTCCTGACCAATGTGCGGCCGGGCGCGTTGCGACGTCTCGGGTTGGACTTCGAGTCGGTGTCGGCCCGCAACTCCCGGCTGGTCTACGGGCTGATCACCGGATACGGCGAATCCGGGCCCGACGCCGACCGCGCCGCCTATGACGTGGCCGCATTCTGGTCGCGCGCCGGTGTGGCCCATCTGCTCACCCGGCCCGGCGATACGCCGCCGTTCCAGCGCGGTGGCATGGGCGACCACTCGGCCGGCATGACCCTGGCCGCGGCGGTGTGCGCGGCGCTGCTCGCCCGGGAGCGCACCGGGTCGGGTCAACTGGTGACGACCTCGCTGTACCGCCAGGGCGCCTACATCGTGAGCTTCGACCTCAACACCTATCTGCTGACCGGCCAGCAGATCGCGATCGGACAACGCGAGTCGATGGGCAACCCGTGCATGAACAACTACACCGCCGGCGATCGGCGGCGATTCTGGATCGTCGGGCTGGAAGCCGATCGCCACTGGCCCGCGCTGTGTCGGGCGGTGGGGCGCCCGGAGTGGTGCGCCGATCCCCGCTTTTGCAATGCCCGGGCCCGCGCCGCCAATGCGGTGCAGCTGATCGCCGAATTAGACGAGATCTTCGCGACCCGCCCGCTCGACGAATGGGCCCAGATCTTCGCGGGCGAACCGGATTTCTTCTGGTCGCCGGTCAACACGCTCGAGGACGTCGTGGCAGATGAGCAGTTCCACGCCGCGGGCGGGATCGTCGACGTACCGGATGAAGAATCCAGTGTCGCGATGGTGGCCACGCCGGCGGATTTCCATGGCACGCCGTGGGCGCCGCGTTGGGTCGCACCGCAACTGGGGCAGCACACCGACGAGGTTGTCGGCGAACTCAAGACCCGGCGCCCGTCGTGAACGGGCCGTCGAAGCTTTACAAATTTACGGCGAAGTGTCACGCTGTCCGGTGAGTCGTAATCCCCGCAGGTAACGCCAACGCTCCTTTACGGTGCGGCGGTGAGGAACGGATTGATGGTCACTTCAACGTTCGACATCAGGCACAACGGCCGGGTTACCGCCGCGCGAGCGACCCGTTCAGACGGTGAGTGTCTGCGATATCGGCTAGACGTCGTCGCGGCCAGCGCCGCCGACGTCGTGCAGTCGGCCGGGGGTTGGCTCTACGACCGGGTGATGGCGGGCTGGGAGGTGACCGCGCTGGTGCCGCATGGCTGCGACACCCGCCCGCTGCGCATCCTCGGGGTGCAGGCTTCAGACGCCGATCCGCGCTTCGCCCTCGCGGGATCGACGAGCCAGAGCCTGGCGGTCAGCGCCGAGGCGTTCACTGCCGACGCGCGTGTACGGGACAAAGTGCTCGAGTCCCTGGATGACCGGTTGACCGAAGTCGCGCTGTGGGGTGACGGGTGGCCCCTTGGGGTCAACCGCGCGATGACCCGGGCCCAGCACGCGCTCAGCGCGGCGGCGCGCAGATTCAAGGGCTACGCGCTTGCGGCGGCCGGGATTCCCTGTGCCTCTGTCGATCTCACCGAGACGCTGCTGTGTGATCGCCGTTCGCCGGTCGACTCAGCGCTGCTCCGGCTCGACTAGGACCTCGTCTAGCCCATGAAGAAGTACTACAGCCACACACTGCTTTACCTGCACGAGACGATCTCGTTGGGATCCGGGCGAAGTGACCGCTTCACCGAGATGTTCACCGGCACCTACCAGCCGATGATGGACGAGCTCGGCGCCCGGCTGTTCGCCATCTGGGAGACAACGCCGTACAACGGTCACTGGCCGCAGGTGACGATCATCTGGGAGATCGACGGGTTCGCCGATTACGCCAGGATCGGGGCGGGCCAGGCGCGCGGCGGCAGCCATGAGGCGGCGGCCGGCAAATGGTCGGCGTTTCTGGCCGATACCGGGGCCTCGGGCGAGGGGCGAATCATGTATCCCGGACCCAGCAACAAGACGCTGGCCCAGTTGCGTGAGGCCAATTTCACTGCACCCCTGGTGATTCAAGAGATCATGCAGACCAAGCCGGGACGTCAGGACGACTACATCCGCGAGCTGGAGCGGCTCTATGTCCCATGGTCGGAGCGCACGGGCAAGCGCTGGCTGGGTTCCTTCACCACGACCTTCCGTTACAACGAGGTCATCCACTACTGGGCGCTGGACGGCGGCTGGGAGTGCTTCGCCAATCACTACCCCTCTTGGAAGGACAGCCCACCCGCCGAGATCGTCACCTGGATGAGCGTGGCCCCGGCTTTGCGCGACGGCTGGGAGGACTCGATTCTGCAGGCGCTACCGCCCTCTCCGCTGCAGTGAACTTCTCCTACGACCCGTTCGACGCGGAGGTAATGGCAAACCCGTTGCCGTACTACCGAATCCTGCGCGACCAATACCCGGTGTACTACATGCCGCAGTGGGATACCTTCGCCCTGTCCCGCTTCGAGGACATTTGGCGGGTGCTGGAGGTCAACGACGGGACGTTCGTCGCGACGGAAGGCACGCTGCCCCCGGCCTCGGTCCTCGCCCGGCACAACACGGGGCCGCTCGAAGACCCGCCGCTGCATCCGCTGCCGTTCCACGCGGTGTTCGACACGGATTTGTACGGCGAGATCCGTCGTGCGCACTCCCAGCCCTTGCGTCCGAGATCGGTCGCCGCGCTGGAAGACAGAATTCGCACTCTGGCCAACGAGCGCCTGGATGTGTTGCTGCCGAAAGGCTCGTTCGACCTGACTCAGGACTACGGTGGCATCGTCGCGGCTTCGATGGTGTGCGAATTATTAGGCATATCAACCGATCTCGCGCCGCAGGTATTGGCCGCCGTCAACGCCGGCAGCCTTTCCGAGCCAGGTGAGGGCGTCGATACCGCGCAAGCCCGTCCCAACTATCTCGAGTACCTCATCCCCGTGGTCCAGAGTCGCCGGGCCGACTCATCCGGGCTGCCCGGCCTACCCGTTGTGGACGGCCTGCTGGCGTACCGCCTGCCCGACGGCAGCGCGCTGTCCGACGTCGAAGCCGCGACCCAGATGCTGTGCATCTTCATCGGTGGAACGGAAACGGTGCCCAAGATCGTCGCCCACGGGCTGTGGGAGCTCAGCCAGCGTCCCGACCAATTGGCGGCGGTGCACGCGGACCTGGCCACCAACGTGCCCGTCGTACGCGAGGAGTTGATCCGCTTCTGCGCGCCGGCGCAGTGGTTCGCCCGAACGGCGCGCAAACCCTTCACCATTCACGGCCAGACCATCGAACCGGGCCAGCGCGTCATCACGCTGCTCGCGTCGGCCAACCGCGACGAACGGGAGTATCCAGAGCCCGACGACTTCGTCTGGGACCGGCCCATCCGTCGTTCGCTGGCGTTCGGCCGGGGCCAGCACTTTTGCATCGGCTACCACCTGGCGAGGCTGGAAATCGATGTGCTGCTGCGGGAATGGCTTCGGCGAGTGCCGGACTACGCGATCCGAGGCGACGCCGCCACCCGGCTGCCGTCCAGTTTCCAGTGGGGTTGGAACGAGATCCCGGTGGAGGTCTGACGTGTGGTCCTACCGGATCGTCGCCCCGTACCTTTTCCAGCGGACGTCGATCCCCGACAAAACAGCCGAGCACCTGGCCGACGGTCAGGTGCTGCTGCGGTTTTTGGCCGCCGGCGTCTGCGGCAGCGATCTGCCGGCCTTTCGGGGCGCCCGGGGCCGGCTTCCGGGAGACGACGGACCCAGCGCCGCCGAAAAAGACGGGTTCCCCATCCACGAGGTGGCCGGCGAGGTGATCGCCAGCCGGCATCCCGAGCACCGCACCGGCGATCGCGTGGTGGGCTGGGCATCCGGCTTCGACGGCCTGATGGAACGCGTGATCAGCGACGGCAACGGGCTGGCGCCGTACGATCCGGGGCTGAGCCCGGCGCAGGCGATCGGCCTGCAACCGCTGGCGTGTGTCCTGTACGCCTGCGAACAATTACCGGAGTTGGCCGGCCGGCACGTCACGATCATCGGCCAAGGCTCCATCGGCCTGTTGTTCTCCTACGTCGCCAAAGCGGCCGGCGCGGGGCGCGTCACCGGGGTCGATCCCGTCGACCGCACAAGCCACGCAACGGCATTCGGAGTCGACGAGGCGGTGCGTGCGACCAGCGACCGCTGGGTGAGCCGACTGGCCCCCGGCGACCGCGCCGATGTCGTCATCGAAACTGTCGGCCACCAGGTGGCCACCCTGGGGCATGCGATCGAAGCCGCCGCCCCCGGCGGCACTGTCTTTTACTTCGGTGTTGCCGATGACGATTCCTATCCGATTAGCATGCGCCTTATGCTGCGCAAAAACCTGACCCTGAAATCCGGTGTGACACATGACCGGCGCCGAGTGCTGGAGCTGGCCGGTAAATTCGCCGCCGAACATCCCAGGCTGCTCGGCACATACCTCACCCACACCTTCGGTGTCGACCAGGTGCAGGCCGCGTTCGAATTGGCCGGCCGGCCAGACCCCGAACGTGTCAAGATCGCGATCGCGGACTGAGCGTGCTGCAGCAGGCGCTGAACAAGGCAACCCCGATATGGGGCGGATGGATCACCGGTCCCACGTTGATCGGACCCGAGGAGTTCGCCAGGGCCGGCTACGACTACGTGGGTTTCGACGCGCAGCACGGCTACCTCGACGACGCCGACATCGCGGGCATCCTTCGCCGCATCGAACATGTGCCCATCGCCACCGCGGTGCGACTACCGAATGCCGACGCCGCACCGATAGGGCGTGTCCTCGACGCCGGCGCCGACGCCGTCATCATCGCGATGATCGAATCGGCCGACCAGGCCGCCGCGGCGGTGTCCGCCACCCGCTACCCACCGGCGGGCATCCGCAGCTTTGGCCCGCTGCGCGCCAGCCTGGGCCACGACGCCGCCGCCCTGGAGTCTCGGGTCAGCGTGTTCGCGATGATCGAGACGGCGGCGGCAACGTCCGGCCTCAGTCAGATCTGTGCCGTTGACGGCCTGGCCGGAATCTATGTCGGACCGGCCGATCTGGCCATCTCGATGGGCGTCGATCCCGTTGGCGCGACGCAACATCCGGCCGTTCTGGACGCGATAACGCGAATCCATCGCGCGGCCGCCGACGCGGGGCTGGTTGCCGGCATCCATGCGGGGAACGGCAAGGCGGGCCGCGCCATGGCGCAGCTGGGATTTGGGATGATCACTCTAGCGGCCGAATCGCAGGCGCTACGGAGAGGTGCCGAACAGCACCTACGTGAGGCGACCGGGCAATGACGGACGATGAAGCAGCGATCCGCGGGCTGATCGCCGGGTACGCCCTTGCCCTCGACGTCGGAGACGTCGACGGATGTGTCCAGCTGTTCACCGTCGACGCGGAATTCGTCGTCTACGGAAGGTCTTTCGCCGGGCACGACGGCATCGCGAAGATGTTCCGGGATGCACCGCACGGGCTGCACCTCACCGGCGTCTCGCGAATCGACGTCGATGACAACACCGCCACGGCGCGGTCGCAGGTGCTCTTCGTCAGAGCCGGCGACCTGCACCTGCGCCCGGCGCTGTACGACGACGAACTGGTCCGCGACCCGACAGATAGGGGGCAGTGGCGTTTCCGGCGGCGGCGGTGTCGGTTTGTCACCAGCGCCGGCCTGGCCGACAGCCCCGGGGTCCCGTCATCATGAATCGACGCGTCGCACTGGTGACCGGCGCGGCCGGCGGACAGGGCTGGGCCATCGCGAAACGGCTACGCGCAGGGGGGTATTCGGTGGCCGCCTGCGACCGGCGGTCCGACGAACTCGCCGCTGCGGTAGACGAATTGGGTGACGGTGAGGTGATGGGAATCCAACTCGACGTCACCTCCCCGGCACAGTGGGAGACGGCCGTCCACACCGTGGTCGACCGATTCGGGTCGCTGACCACGCTGGTCAACAACGCCGGCGTCCTGCACCGGGCGTCGTTGGCCGACGAGACGGCCGAGGGCTTCGAAAGCGCTTGGCGGGTGAACTGTTTCGGCACATTCCTCGGTATTCAGGCGACTCTCGCGCAGCTCCGTTCGGCCGAGCACGCGGCCATCGTCAACATCTGCAGCACGGGAGCGATCCGTCCCTTCCCGCGGCACAGCGCCTACGGTTCCTCGAAGTGGGCGCTTCGGGGCCTGACCCGAAGCGCCGCAGCCGAATTGGCCCCCCTCGGCATCCGGGTCAACGCGGTGTTTCCCGGACCCATCGCGACCCCGATGCTCGATGACGCCACCCAACTGAGGCTGGCCGCGTCGTCGGCGTTCGGGCGGATCGGCCAGCCTGGCGAGATCGCCGACGCCGTAGCGTTTCTGGTCTCCGACGAGGCGTCATTCATCACCGGATCGGAACTCGTCGTCGACGGCGGGCAGTGTCTGCAGATCCGATGAGCGGGCAGCTGGATGGGTTCGAGCGCCTCGATCCCGCCCTGCGGGCCGTCGCGACGACGCGAACCGACTTTTCGCTCGCCTCGATTCAACTGATGCGCGAACCGTTCAACGCGCGGCGCCGGGAGGCCGCCGAACAAACCGACGCACAAGGCGTCCAGATTGTCGAGGACACCGTGGCGACCGAAGCCGGCGCTGTGCCGGTGCGCATCTACCGCGGCGGGGAGCCGGTGATCGTCTACTGCCATGCCGGCGGCTTCGCTCTTGGAAACCTGGACACCGCTCACCGCCAGTGCGTGGAGCTCGCGCACCGCGGGCGGTGCACGGTGGTGTCGGTCGACTATCGGCTGACCCCCGAGAACCCCTATCCGGCCGCGCTCGATGACGCGGTCGCGGTGTTGCGGTGGGTGGCGGCCGATGCGACCGGACTCGGCGTCGATCCGGCGCGCCTGGCCGTCGCCGGCAGCAGCGCCGGTGCGACCCTGGCCGCATGCCTGGCGCAGGGTGCCGCCGGCGGGTCGCTGCCGGCCATCGTGTTTCAGCTGCTGCATCAGCCGGTGCTCGACGACCGAGGAACCGCGTCGAAGGCGGAGTTCCGCACCAGCCCGTCCTTCGACAGCGAGGCGGCCGACCTGATGTGGCGCTATTACCTTGGCCCGCAAGCCGGATCGGTAGCTTGCGTGCCCGCGCGGCAACAACGACTACATGGATTGCCACCCGCTTTGATCACCTGCGCGGAGATCGATCCCTTTCGTGACGAAGCGGTCGACTACGCGCTGGAGCTGCTTCGCTCCGGGGTTTCCACCGAGCTGCACGTGTTCCCGCGGACCTGTCACGGATTTGACTCGCTGCTGCCCGATTGGTCGGGCTCCGAGCTGTTGTTCGCCCTGCAGGGGCGGGCCATCCGGCGCATCTGGCACGACGGTTGAGGGCGTAACACACGCCACTGGCGATGCCGCGCTCTAGACGGTTGAGGTCGAAGCTACCGCCATATTCGGCGCCGCTAAGTTCGACCTGACGAGAAGATTGACGTGAGATGGGTTGGTGTGGTGAGTGGCTCGGTCAGGACGCTTGCTCCAGGGTGACGTGGTAGCCCATGGCTTCGAGTTGACGGACGGCGTTGCTGCGCGCTTTCTGCGGGTTGAGGCGGGTGAAGTAGTCGCCGCCGGGGTCGTGGTAGGCGGTGTTGGTGGTGGCGATGTTCCAGATTGCAACGAGCAGTGCGCGTTGCACGGCGACGTTGGCGCGCAGGGGTCCACGACGGGCGGTGATCCGGCGGTACTTGGCGGCCAGGTAGGTGTCGCGGGTGTGTGAGATCGACATCGCTGCGGTACCGAGGGCACCTTGTAGGTAGGGGTTGCCGGGCCGGGTGCGCCGCGATTTGATTTTGCCGGCCGATTCGTTGTTGCCGGGTGTGGTGCCCGCCCACGATGCAAGGTGTTGTGCGGTGGGGAATTTGGTCATGTCCGCACCGGTCTCGGCGACCACGACGTCGGCGGTGTATCCGCCGATGCCGGGGATGGTGCAGATCAGGTCCCGGAACCGGCGAAAGGGTTTCATCACCACCTCGATCCGCTCGGTGAGCGCTTCGATGGCCGCGGTGTGCTGGTCGATGAGGTCCAGGTGCATGCGGGTCAGGAATGCGTGGTGGGCGTTGAACCGGCCGTAGAGGGCTTCAGTGAGCTGCGGGATTTTCCTGCGGAGTTGTTTCTTGGCCAGATCAGCCATGGTCGCCGGATCGGTCTCACCGGCGAGCAAGGCGTCCAGCATCGCCCGCGACGAGGCACCGTTGAGGTCGGCGGCGACCGAGGACAGTTTGATACCGGCGTCCTCAAGCAGTTTTTCCAGCCGTTGGATCTCACGGGTGCGTTCCCGCGTCACTGCGGTGCGGGTGCGGGTCAAATCGCGCAACTGCCGAATCGGCTCTGGGGGAACGAACGAGCCGCGGACCAGACCGTGAGCGCCAAGCTGGGCTAGCCAGGTGGCATCGGCCACATCGGTCTTGCGGCCCGGCAGGTTCTTGACGTGACGGGCGTTGACCAGCATCACCTCGACGCCGGTCAGGTCCTCGAGCAGGTAGTAGAACGGCTTCCAGTAGTCGCCGGTGGCTTCCATCACCACGCACGTAACCTTCTGTGCGGCAAGATGATCGCGCATCGCCATGATCTGTCGGGTGGTCGCTCCGAACGTGGCGACCGTTTCGGTGGTTTTTCGACGGCCTGCACCGTTGATCCGGACGCAGACTTTGGCGTCCCTTTTCGAAATGTCCAGGCCCGCGCAGCGCGGATGAATGACGTCCACCGCCGATGCTCCCTTCCTTCTCTGGTAGCCCACTATCGAAGGTGTCCGTCGTGGGGAGGGCAGGGAGAGTCGGAAGTCTGACGCACGGGCTCAAGGCACCAATCCACGGTTCCCGTGGAAGCCCTCCGCCACCATGCTGACTTACAGGCTCAAGGCACCAAGGTCTTTGCGGGGACAACCACGACGAACACCGATAATGGTCCCGCCACGCCCATGGTGAGCACAACAGGTGACCACCGCCGAATCTTCACGTTCCACGGTGCGCCAACGGCGCCGGTCTGCTGACTTGCGAGGAAGTTGCGGTCGAAGACCAAGTGCTATGGAGCCATGCCGGAGTCGATCCAGCGTTGGAAGACGTTAATCTTTTCGGCGCTCCAGGCCCCGTCACACGGCATCGACCCATCGCGAAGGCGTTCGACGATGGCCGCTGCATGGGACTTAACGTCGGTGTAGGACCAAAGGTCGAACGCCCACGTCATCGACTCACGATCGTCTTGCCGGAACAGCGGTTTGATGTTGCGCTCGAACACGACCGGCTCGCCCGCGCCGGGTAGTGGCACCGGCGGCGCGGTCGACGATTCGGTGTGACCCGTGCCTGGGGCGCGGGACGCTGGCGCCTGCCCCGCCATTCCGGGCGTGGTGCTGACTTGTGAGCCGAAGGTGATCGACTGTTGCTGCGCAGGTGTCGGGCCGGAGCTCGAGCAGCCGGAGACCAACGCGACAGCCGCCGCCGTCGCGGCGACGGCGGGCAGCGCGGTGAGTGAGCGATGGGGCTGGGGCATGACGGTTGTAAACCTCCCTGGTTGAGCCGACGGATGCGAAGCACTCACTTAGAGTTAGGGCGGCGAGTTACTCTGCGCTCCCAATGCCGCGGCGTCTCACTATCTTGTCTCCCGACGCGCGCTTTCGCTCGAACCCCGCCGATGATGGCCCGGCACCCGCCTAGGTGGCGGGGCCGACTGCTTGGTAGAGCCGCTGCCGAAAGGCTGCGGTACCTTTCCCGGTATGGCGTAACGCCAATTGCCGACGTAGGCGTGAGCCCGCCGTCCACACAACAGTTTCGACGGTCCGTCGGCCCACTGCAGCGGAAGGTCATTTTCGAAGTGCCTGGGGTCACCATCGAGCCGTCGCTGGCCTGGTTGCTTCACCCTCTCGCGGTAAACACCTTTCTTGACAAGGTATGGGGCACAACGCACTACCACGTCAAACATCGCTGCGCGAGCTACTTCGATGCCCTGCTGCAGGCGCCGTCGGCGATTGAGGAACTGTTGGAGCTTTTTCGCGGGGACCCCTCGACGATGCACCTGCTGAGGGGAGAAGACAGGAAGTCAGGCTCCGACAGCTACCGGCTTGCTGACGGCAGCCTCGACGTTGCCCGCGTCCGCAACGACTTTGCGGATGGCTACACGATCATTATGGGCGGCGTCGAGCGCTACGTGCCCGCGATCGCGTCGTTGGCCCACTCCATCGAGGTCGAGCTGAACTACCCGATACAGGTCAACGCCTACATCACCCCGCCCGCTACACACGGGCTCGTTCCCCACTACGACGACCACGACGTGTTTTTCCTGCAGGTCCATGGATCCAAGATCTGGCATTTGTACGACGGCCCTGACGTCCCGCCGCGCGAGATGCAACCCGAGAACAACAAGGCGGTTGCCATCGACGGCCTCCCCTTGCTAACCGACTTGTGCCTCGAAGTCGGCGACGTGCTGTACCTACCACGTGGCCAAATTCATGCGGCCGAGACAAATTCAGAGCCATCCGCCCATCTGACCGTCGGACTCCACCCGCCCACCATGCTCACGCTTGCCATCGCGGCGCTTTCCGCGCAGCGATTCCACGACGACCGTCTGAACGCCTATTTGCCGCCGGGGCACCTCGATGACGCTGATGTGCAGGCGACCCTGGGCGTCCTGCTACGTGACGCTGTCAAAGCGGTCGAGGACCCGAGCGCCATCGCGAGAGGTCTCGACGTATTGGCGGATAGCCTGGTCCACCGCGGCCGATGCCCACCAGTCGAACCGGCCTCGACCGCCGCCCCAATCGACGGACAAACACTGGTGAGGAAGTACCAACCGCTCTATTCTCGCGTGCAGGCTGTTGCCGGCGGTGTTGCGCTGCGATTTGCGAGTTTGGCGGTACGCGCCGGTGCGGACCACGAAGCCGCGATGCAGTTCATCTCGAAAAGCGCCGAGCCGTTTCGGGTTTGCGATATTCCCGGACTGGGTGCGCAGGAGCAGATCGAGCTAGCCCGGACCCTGATTGTGGGCGGATTCCTAATC
>Ga0318519_10000072_pt1 | contig 18837 bp, 20 predicted proteins | sample GRESIP178b2f15_FD_203510 | JGI IMG/M metagenome (GOLD analysis project Ga0318519, IMG submission 203510) | Tropical soil microbial communities from Luquillo Experimental Forest, Puerto Rico - GRE.SIPMG.178b2f15 | ecosystem: Environmental > Terrestrial > Soil > Tropical forest > Bulk soil... | reverse complement strand
GGCCCGCTCCTGGCCGCGGGCTCGGTGCTGGCCATCGAACCGATGCTGACGCTGGGAAGCGGCAAAACCGTGGTGCTGGACGACCAGTGGACCGTGACCACCGCCGACGGGTCGCGGGCGGCACATTGGGAACACACCGTCGCGGTGACCGACGCCGGCCCGCGAATCCTCACTCTCGCTTGAACTAATCACCTGCTTGACTCGTGTCAGTAGGCGGAGGTGATCGGGTGGCTCGTGTGGCCGGCACCGCGGCTGCCGAAGCCGCGCTGATGAAGGCGCTCTACGACGAACATGCCGCGGTTTTGTGGCGGTACGCTCTCCGGCTGACTGGGGACGCCAGCCAGGCCGAGGACGTCGTGCAAGAGACGCTGCTGCGCGCATGGCAGCATCCCGAAGTCGTCGGCGACACCGAGCGGTCGGCGCGGGCGTGGTTGTTCACCGTCGCCCGCAACATGATCATCGACGACCGCCGCAGCGCGAGGTACCGCAATGTCGTCGGTTCCCTCGACGAGGAAGGTGCGCCCGAGCAGTCCACGCCGGACGAGGTGAACGCGGCGCTGGACCGGCTGCTGATAGCCGACGCGATGGCCCAGTTGTCCGCCGAGCACCGGGCCGTGATCGAACGGTCGTACTACCGGGGATGGACCACCGCGCAGATTGCTGGGGACCTCGACATCGCAGAGGGAACGGTGAAGTCGCGACTACACTATGCGGTGCGGGCTTTGCGGCTCACTCTGCAGGAACTTGGAGTTACCCGATGACGGGGCGGGGGTTCGTTGAGGGACCCATCCGACTGGCCATCGGCTCCGAATGCTTGAAGGGTGACGGGAGATGGATGAGATGAGGACGCCGCTACGGGGTATCGGCCCGCCGGGGGACAACGAGGCATTTGGTTTGACCATCGAGGACAGCCACCGCTACGCGATGTGGGATGCCGCATACGTGTTGGGGTCGCTATCTGCCTCCGACCGCCGCGAATTCGAGGCGCACATGGCCAACTGCCCGGCATGCCGGGAGGCCGTCGCCGATCTGAGTGGTGTGCCGGCCCTGCTTTCACAGCTTGACCGCGAGGAAGTGGCCGCGATGAACGGCCGCACTGCTGAGTCTTTGCCGGAAACACCTGCGTTGTCGCCGGAGCTATTGCCGTCCCTGTTGGCAACGGTGCGCTTTCGCCGGCGACGCACGCGGGTCGCGACCTGGGTGGCCTCGTCCGCCGCGGCCGTGGTGCTCGGAATCGGCGTGTTCGTTGGTGTTCAGGGGTATTCCTCGACGCCCGCGCAGCAGCTGACCGCGTCCTCGCAGCCGATGGCACAGATCAGTACCTCTCTGCTGGCCTCGACGGTGCAGCTCGTCAGCCAGCACTGGGGAACGTCGATCAACCTGAAGTGTGTCTGCCTGGCTCCGATCAATGCCCACCATGACACCCTGGCGATGGTCGTGGTGGGCCGTGACGGCAGCCAAACCCGGCTGGCGACCTGGGTGGCCGTACCGGGCCACACCGCGACGCCCGCGGGCAGCATCTCCACGCCGGTCGACCAGATTGCCGCCGTGCAGGTGGTTTCCGCTGATAACGGGCAGGTTCTGCTGCAGCGATCGCTGTAAAAACCCCGGCGCGTCGGTGAACTGAAGCTACCCGGCTGTCGTGTTACAGACATGCCCAGGAAGCACCGGGTGGTCGACCACATCGTTGAGCGCCTCGCGTCGGCGGGCGTCGACCACATCTTCGGTGTGGACGGCGCCAACATCGAGGATCTGTACGACGCGGCGCACTTCCGCTCCGACGTCAACGCGGTGTTGGCAAAACACGAGTTCTCGGCCGCCGCCATGGCCGACGGGTACAGCCGCAGCGGCGCCGGGCTGGGGGTCGTGGCGGCCACCTCGGGTGGCGGCGCGCTGAATCTCGTAGCGGCCCTCGGGGAGTCGCTGACAAGCCGGGTTCCGGTGTTGGCCCTGGTCGGCCAAGCCCCCACGACCATGGACGGCCGCGGCAGCTTTCAGGACACCAGCGGCGACAACGGATCGCTGAACGCGCAGGCGGTGTTTTCCGCGGTGTCGGTGTTCTGCGAGCGGGTGCTCACGCCGGCCGGCGTCGCGCCGGCGCTGTTGAAGGCCATCGCCGCGGCGCGCACCGGTGGTCCCGCAGTGTTGTTGCTGCCCAAGAACGTTCAGCAGGGATACCTGGAGTGCGAGCGCAATGGCTCGCACACTGGGTTCGCTGGGCTCGCATTGCCGGATCCGCGTCCCATCGGCGCGCCCGTCTTGCCCCATCCGATCGTCGGAATGCTGCGCGACGCGAGCGGCCCCGTCACGATCATCGTCGGCGAGCAGGTGGCCCGCGACAACGCCCGCGCCGAGCTCGAAGCGCTGCGTGCGGTGTTGCGGGCACGGGTGGCCACGGTGCCCGACGCGAAAGACGTCGCCGGGACGCCGGGTCTCGGATCGTCGTCCGCGCTCGGGGTGACCGGCACCATGGGCCACCCGGGTGTGGCCGAAGCGCTGGCCGCCAGCGCCGTGTGCCTGGTGGTCGGCACCCGGCTGCCGGTCACCGCGCGCACCGGTCTCGACGACGCCCTGGCGGCGGTGCGGACGGTGTCGATCGGTTCGGCGCGCCCGTACGTTCCGTGCACCCATGTGCACACCGACGACCTGCGCGGCACGCTGCGCATGCTGACCCAGGCGCTGTCCGGACCGGGACGGCCCACACGGGTGCGGGTGCCCGATACGGTGCAGCGCACCGAACTGACGCCCCCGCCTTGCGGGGGACCGGGCGTGCGCTACCGCGACGCGATGGCGGTGCTCGACGGGTGCGTGCCCGACGGCGCGGACATCGTGGTCGACGCGGGTAACACCGGCGCGGCGGCGATCCACTACCTGCCGGCACGGCGCGGCGGCAGGTTCGCGGTCGCACTCGGCATGGGCGGCATGGGCTACAGCTTCGGCGCCGGGATCGGGATGGCTTTCGGGCGCGCGAACAGCGGACGGCCCGGCGGGCGCACCGTCGTGATCGCCGGGGACGGAGCGTTTTTCATGCACGGCATGGAGGTGCATACCGCGGTGCACTACCAGCTTCCGGTGACGTTCGTGTTGTTCAACAACAACGCCCACGCCATGTGTGTGACTCGCGAGCAGCTGTTCTATGACGACCTCTACAGCTACAACCGATTCCGCTCCAGCCGGCTGGGCGCCGGCCTGGCGGCCATGTTCCCGGGGCTGGCGTCCGTCGACGTGACCGACCTCGACGGCTTCGCCGCCACCATGCGCGCAGCGCTGGCGATCGACGGGCCCGCCGTGGTCAGTGTCGAGTGTGCCGCCGACGAAATCCCGCCTTTCGCACCGTTTTTGACCCAAATCGTAAAGGAGAACCGAACCGATGTCGTTGCCAGCGCTTGAGGATATTCCGACACCCATCGACGGCGTGACCCGGATCGAAACCAGCCCGCGGGAAAAGGCCACGCCGATCATCATGGAGATGATGCGGTCGGTGTACCCGCACGATCAGGTCTTCGGGGAATACTGCACCGTCAACGATTACGTCGACTGTCCGCCCGACGAGTTGTATGAGTACATGGCCGACACTCGCAGCCTCGAGGAGTGGACGTACAGTCTGCGCGGTTTCACGCCCACCGACGAACCCGGCCTGTGGCTGGCACACGACCGGCTCGGTTCGGAGACCAAGATCTACACCCGGACTATAGCCAACGAGCAGGCCCGCACGGTCGACTACCACTGCGCGTGGGATCAGGGCAAACACCTGTGGATGATCTATCTGATGCGCGTCATCGACGCTCAGGTGGTGCTCGACAAGCCGGGTTCCGTTGTGCTGTGGACCAATTGCCATCACCCGTTCTACGACGAGAACCCATACCCGGAGAGCGCACCGCCGCAGCGGCCGGTTTGGGTCGGTGATTTCTGGGACATGTTCGGCGCCGGGCATCTGCTGGAACTCAAGACCCTCAAGGCAATCGCCGAGTATCGCCACCGCAACGGCCTGCCGGTCACCCCGAAATGGATGAGGTGATTTTGTGAGCACGCCGAGCGTCAGTCTGATCGACGTCTCCACGTATCTGCCCGGCGAGCCGATCGGCGCCGACTACTATGCGCAGTTCGCCGAATCCGATGAATTGCGCGACAACGTCATGTTCCGCTCCCCGAAGTTTCGCCATCACGTGGCGCCCGACGAGAGTTCGATCGACATGATCGAACGCGCGGCGCAGGGCCTGATCGAGCGCCACGGCCACGACGTCATCGAGGGTGCCGACGTGCTGATCACCCACACCCAGGTGCCGGACATGGCGTTCTACGGCCAGGGGGGCGGCATCGCGCACCGGCTGGGCATGCGGCCCTCGTGGGTGCTCGACCTGAACAACGGCGGGTGCGCCGCGTTCGTGTTGGCGCTCAACGTGGCTCGCAAACTGCTAGCGTCGGGCGACGGACACACCGCGGTGATCGCCATCGCACAAAACGCGGCCGGCCAATTTTTCGATCAGGCCACAATTCGCCGCAAGGCCCAATCGGCGGTGCCCGGCGACGGGGCGGCGGTCGGCCTGGTCACGGTGGGCGACGAGTCACCCATCCTCGATGTCGAGTGCCGCACCTATGGCGAATACGCCGGTGAAATGACGCTCTCCTTCGACCCGCCCCGCAAGTGGTGGCAGGCCGGGCCCGGTGAGGGCAGCATCGGCTTCACCGAAAGCAAGATCACCAAGGTGCTGGCTCGCGGCAACCGGCAGGTCCCCGAGGTGGCGCTGGCGGTCTGCGACCGAATCGGCCTGCCCGCCAAGGACATCGACCTGCTGGTCACCAACCAGCCCAACCGCGCGTTCCTGCGCAATTGGCGGGAAGCGCTCGAATTGCCCCCCGAACGCCACCGGGACACCTTCGACAAGTGCGGCAACCTATTCGGCGCCGGGATCCCGATCAACTTCGACCACGCGATATCCGACGAGCAGGTCAAGGCCGGCGATGTCGTCATGATGGCGGCCTTCGCCCACGCCGGCGACTTCGCGGGCGCCGCGGCGGTGCGCTGGGGCGGACGCGGCTGATGCAACCCGTCCCGAGCATCTTCGCCGCCGACGTCGATGACGCGTTTCCGAACGCTGTCGATCCACGTGCGTTGTCGCTCAACGAGAATCCATTCCCGCCGCTGCCGGCGGTGCGGTCGGCGTTGATCCGTTCCATCTATGCGGCCAACCGGTATCCGGAGTTCCTGCCCGAGCGGCTGCGCAGCTTGATCGCCAACCGCATCGGCCTGCCCGCCGACCGGGTGGTGCTGGGTGCCGGCGCCACGGGTGTGGTGTTGCAGGCCCTCCAGGCGCTCACCACTCCGGGTGACGCGATAGCCATGACGTCGCCGACCTTCGACGGCTATCCGATCGTCGCGCAGATGGCGCGGCTGAACACGCTGACCGTCCCGCTCGACGCACGCGGCCACAACGACCTTGACGGACTGGCTGAGGCCGCCGCGAGCGCCCGCGTCGTCGTGGTGTGCCGGCCGCACAACCCGACCGGCACGATGGAGCCAACGGCCGACCTCTTGAGGTTCATGAGCCGGGTGCCGCGGGACACCGTCGTGGTGCTCGACGAGGCGTACATCGAATTCGCCGCGACCGAGTACCGCATCGACGTTTTGGCGCTGATTGCGCGTTTTCCCAACGTTGTGGTGGTGCGGACGTTCTCCAAGGCGTACGGGCTCGCCGGGCTGCGGATCGGTTACGGGCTGGCTTCGCCGGAGCTGGCTCATACGCTGTGGTCCCAGCAGCTGCCGTTCGGCATCGCGATCACCAGTTTGCTTGCGGTGGCGGCCTCTTACCAGGCCGAGGACCAACTGATGCAACGGATCCAGGCGATCAACGCCGAACGTCGCTATCTCGGGATGCGCCTGAGCGCGTTGGGGATATACAGCACCGATGCCCATGCGAACTTCATGTACCTGCCGTCGAGGGGTCGGCAGTGGCATGAGGTTTTCGCCGACAGCGGGCTCCACGTCCGCTGCTACGCCGACGGCGGCGCGCGGATTACCGTGGGTAACCGCGCGTCGACGCTGGCGGTGCTGTCCGCCATAGGAAAGGCCACGCCTCGGCCGCAGATGCGGTAAGAAAGGGCGTGGCCGCAGCACGACCCCGGAAGCGCGATCCGATCGCCGCCGCACGCGGCAACTGGGATCGTGCCGGGTGGGGCGATGTGTCGCAGGGAATGGTCGCGGTCACCTCGGTGATGCGCGCGCATCAAATCCTGCTGGCCCGCGTCGAGTCAGCGCTGCGCCCCTACGACTTGAGTTTCTCCCGCTTCGAGCTGCTGCGCCTGCTGGCGTTCAGCCGGACCGGAGCGCTGCCGATCACCAAAGCGTCCGATCGGCTGCAGGTGCACGTCACCAGCGTGACCCACGCCATCCGCCGGTTGGAGGCCGACGGGCTGGTGCGGCGGGTGCCGCACCCCTCCGACGGGCGGACGACGCTGGTGGAAATCACCGACCTCGGCCGCGCCACGGTCGAGGATGCGACCGTTACGCTCAACGAGCAGGTGTTCGCCGATATCGGGATGGCAGCCGACGAATCGCAGGCGCTGGTGTCGTCCATCGAAACGTTGCGGCGCAACGCAGGTGATTTCTCAGAATGAATCGAGGAGGGCAGGAAAAGTGGACCCACTAGTTGCTCACCAACGCGCTCAGGACGCGTTCGCCGGCGTCCTTGCCAACGTCGGCCCCGAACAGCTCGGCGCCGCCACGCCGTGCTCGGAGTGGACCATTCAAGACCTGATCGAGCACGTGATCGGCGGCAACGAGCACGTCGGGATATGGTCGGGCACCACCGATGAGCCGCCAGCCCGGCCCGATGACGTCGCCGCGGCCCACCGGGCCGCAGCCGCCGCGGCTCAAGAAGTCTTCGCCGGGCCTGACGGGATGTCCACCATTTTCAAGCTGCCGTTCGGGGAAGTCCCCGGACAGATCTTCGTCGGGATGCGCACCTGCGATGTGCTGACCCACGCGTGGGACCTGGCGGTCGCCAGCAACCAGTCCACCGATCTGGACCCGGAGTTGGCGGCCGAACAGCTGGCCTCCGTGCGCGCATTTGTGTCGCCCGAATTCCGCGGGGCGGGCAAGCCCTTCGGCGAAGAGCAGCCGTGTGCCTCCGAGCGCGCGCCGGCCGATCAGCTGGCCGCATTTCTGGGGCGAAAGGTTTAGTGAAACACGGCTTTTGGCTCAGCTCGAATCAGTTTTAGCGCAGCGCCTCGATCACGGCGCTGAAGTCCAAGGCGGCGTGGTCGGCGGCGAACTTGGCGTAGATCTCGGCGGCGTGGGTGCCCAGCGGCGCCGACGAACCGGTTGAGGCCACCGCGTCCATCGCCAGCCCCAGGTCCTTGTTCATCAGCGCGGTCGCAAATCCCGGCTTGAAGTCGTTGTTGGCCGGTGACGTCGGCACGGGTCCCGGCACCGGGCAGTTGGTGTGCACCGCCCAGCAGTTGCCGGTCGCGCCGGTGATCACGTCGAACAGGGACTGCGCCGAGAGCCCCAGCTTCTCGGCCAGCACGAACGCCTCGCCGATCACGATCTGCTGCACCGCGAGCACCATGTTGTTGCACACCTTGGCGGCCTGGCCGGCCCCCGCCGCGCCGCAGTGAATGATCTTGCCCGCCATCGGTTCCAGCACGGGCCGTGCGCGCTCCAGCGCGGGCTCGTCGCCGCCCACCATGAACGCCAGCGTCCCGCCGACGGCACCCTTCACCCCGCCCGAGACCGGCGCGTCCAGCTGCGAAACCCCCCGCGATTCGGCCATCGAGTGCACCTCGCGGGCGTCGTTGACCGAGATCGTGGAGCTGTCGATGAACAGCGCGCCGGCCTGCGCGACGGGCAACACGTCGGAATAGCAACGCCTGACCAGGTCGCCGTTGGGCAGCATGGTGATGACCACGTCGGCCTCGGCGACCGCGTCGGCGGCGCTGTCGAATATGGTGGCGCCGCCCGCGGCCCCGGCCGCCGCCGCTGTCGGCACCGGATCGAACCCGCGCACGACGTGACCGGCGGCAACCAGATTCGCCGACATCGGTGCCCCCATGTGGCCCAGTCCCAAGAACGCGATAGCCGACATTAGCGTCCCCCTCCTACACTGTGGCCCGGAACCGCGCGGCCTCGGCCCGGCCGATGACCACCCGCATGATTTCGTTGGTCCCTTCCAGGATTCGATGCACCCGCAGATCGCGGACGATCTTTTCCAGACCATACTCACGCAGGTAGCCGTAGCCGCCATGCAGTTGCAGGGCTTTGTCCGCCACCTCGTAGCACGTGTCGGTGACATAGCGCTTGGCCATCGCGCACAGCTCGACCTTGTCGGAGTCGTCGGCGTCCAACGCACTCGCGGCCCGCCACAACATCATTCGCGACGTCTGAAGTCCGGTGGCCATGTCGGCCAGGGTAAACCGGATGGTCGGCTCGTCGAGCAGGGAAGAGCCGAACGCCTGCCGCTCGCGCAGATAGGCGCCCGCTTTGTCGAAGGCGGCCTGCGCGCCGCCCAGCGAGCACGCGGCGATGTTGAGCCGACCACCGTTGAGGCCGTTCATCGCGACGCCGAAGCCGGCACCCTCGCCGTCGGCGCCACCCAGCATCGCGTCGGCGGGAACCCGCACGCCCTCCAGGATCACCTGGGCGGTGGGTTGTGCGTGCCAGCCCATTTTCTCCTCAAGCGCGCCGAAACTCAGCCCCGCCGTGCCCTTTTCGACGACAAAGGCGGATATGCCGCGCGGGCCCTCGCCGCCGGTCCTTGCCAGCACAAGGTAGACATCCGACGCTCCCGCGCCGGAGATGAACTGCTTGACGCCGTCGAGCACATAGTCGTCGCCCTGCTTGACGGCGCGGGTGCTCAAAGCGCTGGCGTCGGACCCGGCGCCGGGCTCGGTGAGGCAGTAGCTGGCGATGGCATCCATCGAGGCCAATCGCGGAACCCAGATCTTGCGTTGTTCGGCGGTGCCGAACGTGTCGATCATCCACGCGCACATGTTGTGGATGGACAGGAACGCGGCGGTCGTCGGGTCGGCGATGGCCAACTGCTCGAAGACGCGGACCCCGTCGAGCCGACGCAGCCCGCTGCCGCCAACGTCATCGCGGCAGTAGATCGCCGCCATGCCGAGTTCGGCGGACTCGCGCAACTCGTCTACCGGAAAGTGTTTGGTGGCGTCCCATTCCAGGGCGTATGGGGCGAGGCGTTTGGCGGCGAACGCGGCCGCCGTCTCGGTGATGACGCGTTCGTCGTCGTTCAACGTAAATAGATCCATGGGGCCGCGGCCCTAATCCATTGTGGGGATGACGAATTCGGCGCCTTCTTTGATGCCGGACGGCCACCGCGACGTGACGGTCTTGACCTTGGTGTAGAACTGGATCGATGTCGGGCCGTGCTGGTTGAGGTCGCCGAAGCCGGAGCGCTTCCAGCCGCCGAAGGTGTGATAGGCCAAAGGGACCGGGATCGGAAAGTTGACGCCGACCATGCCCACCTGCACCCGCGAGACGAAATCGCGGGCGGTGTCGCCGTCGCGGGTGAAGATCGCCACGCCGTTGCCGTACTCGTGCTCCGAGGGCAGGCGCAGCGCCTCCTCGTAATCGTGGGCGCGCACGATGCACAGCACCGGTCCGAAGATCTCGTCGGTGTAGATCGACATCTCGGGGGTGACGTGGTCGAACAGGGTGGGGCCGATGAAGAAGCCGCTCTCGAGGTTCGCGTCACCGTATGCCAGGTCGTCGCTGGTCCGCTCGCGGCCGTCGACGACGATTTCGGCGCCCGCCTCGACGCCCTGGCCGATGTAGTCGCGCACCCGTGCCAGCGCGGCCTCGGTGACCAGCGGACCGTAGTCGGCCTTGGGGTCCAGGCTGTGCCCGACGCGCAGGTTGTTGACCCGCTCAACCAGCCTGGCGCGCAACCGTTCCGCGGTTTGCTCGCCGACGGGCACCGCGACGGTGATCGCCATGCAGCGTTCGCCGGCGCTGCCGTACCCGGCGCCGATGAGCGCGTCGACGGCCTGGTCGAGGTCGGCGTCGGGCATCACGATCATGTGGTTCTTGGCGCCGCCGAAGCATTGCGACCGCTTGCCGGTGGCCGCGGCCGTCGAGTAGATGTAATGGGCGATGTCGGAACTGCCGACGAAACCCACCGCCTTGATGTCGGGGTGGTGCAGGATGGCGTCGACGGCTTCCTTATCGCCGTGGACGACCTGGAACAGGCCCGGCGGCAGACCGGCCTCAATGAACAGCTCGGCCAGTCGCACCGGAACGGACGGGTCGCGCTCGCTGGGCTTGAGCACGAACGCGTTTCCACAGGCAAGGGCCGGTCCGGCTTTCCAGAGCGGGATCATCGCCGGGAAGTTGAACGGGGTGATGCCGGCGACCACGCCGAGCGGCTGGCGCATTGAGTAGATGTCGATGCCCGGGCCGGCGCCCTCGCTGTACTCGCCCTTGAGCAGGTGCGGAATCCCGATGCAGAACTCGATCACCTCGACGCCGCGCTGGATGTCACCGCGCGCGTCGGGCACCGTCTTGCCGTGCTCGGAGGACAGCAACTCGGCCAGCTCGTCAATGTGGTCGTTGACGAGTGCGACGAATCGCATCAGTACCCGGGCGCGGCGCTGCGGATTCCACGCGGCCCAGCCCTTTTGGGCTTCGACGGCCGAGGCCACCGCCGCGTCTATGTCGGCGTTGCCGGCCATGGGGACCTTCGCCTGCACCCGGCCGGTGCTGGGGTCGAAGACGTCGGCGGTGCGGGTGGACTGGCCGGTGGTGCGCTTCCCATCGATGAAGTGCTGGATCTGTGTGGTCATGGGTGTCCTCGGATAGCGTTTGTAGCGAATACTTGCATATCCTAGTAAATCCCCGTGGTGCTGGCAAGGTGACTTGTCGCACATGTTCGGCCTGATTACCGTTTCGGCGTGTCCGAAGAGACCGGTCTCGCCGCCGGTGCGGCGCGAGCCCGCGAAACGGTGTTGGCGGAGAGGGTCCGAGTACCCGGCGGGGCTGACAGGGTAGTCGTTCCCACGTTGCAGGCTGCCTATGGCAGCGCGCTGCGAGGGCGGCGGCAGCTAGACGCCATCGGGGCGGCCATCGAGAGCGCTGTCGCGAATCGGCAGGCGCTGGCGTTAGACACTCCCGCCGGTGCTGCGACGTTCTCCAAATTTCTCGCCGCCAAGACACAAGAAATCAACCGAGTGGTCGCTGCAACCGCCGTGGGATCCCGCGGCGGGGCGGCGACACTCGGATCGCTGGAACCGTCCTACCAAGCCGTCGGATATGGTCCTAAGCCACAGGTGCCGCCGCCCGCCCCGGTGCCTTTTCCTCCCTATCAACCCAAGGTGTGGGCGGCGTGCCGCGCGCGCGGTCAGGACCCGGACAAGGTCGTCAGGGCCTTCTATCGTGCGCCGATCAGCGCGGGATTCCGGTCGTTGCCCTCGAGTGACTCGGTCTTGTATTGCGGCAACGACAAGTACGGGCTGCTGCATATCCAATTGCGACACTTTCGGGACTGGGACGATATTGCAAACACACGGTGGCCGACCGCGGGCAATTGGCGCTATCTCGCCGATTACGCGATCGGCGCTACGCTGGCGTACCCCGAGCGGGTGGAGTACAACCAAGACAACGATACGTTCGCTCTGTACCGGAGAATGTCCCTGCCAGACGGCACGTATGTTTTCACGCCTCGGGTCGTGATTTCGGCGACCGACGGGAAGATCATCACGGCCTTCCCGCAAACCGGGGCATGAGCAGACGACCAAAGGAGGTGACTCATGACCGAGCCGCCGCGGAGCTACACCGGGCGCCGGGATCTCATCGCCGAAAAGCTGGAGCCCTACTTCCATATCAGCGAGATGCTGCCCAAAAACACCCGACCCACCTCCGAAGCCGCCGAAGAATTCTGGGACCATTCTCTATGGTGCAGCTGGGGGGACCGGGAAACGGGGTACACCCGCACCGTCACAGTGTCGATCTACCAGGCCGCTGACGGCGAGCGTGAGGTCGACGGGGTTCGGGACATGATGCGGGAGGAGTGCCCGCCGGGACTGGACCTGCGGACCCCGAACCCTGAGGCCTATGAAGTCACCGGCCAGCGGCCAGGAGAATACGTTTTCGTGCTGAACTACCTGCCGCGTGTGACGGCGATTGTCGGCAAGTGTGTCACCGACATCATGCCGCGGGGTACAGGGATCGAGCTGAGCAAATTGGCCGATGTGGCATTAGAAATCGGTCGCAGTGTCGGTTGCTCGGCCTATGAGAACGACTTCGCGCTGCCCGAGTTTCCAGAAGAGTGGCGCAACCAGCCGGTGGGGTGGTCGACGGAGGGATTTCCGCCGTATATACCGGGCGCGGACTAGCCTTTACAGCCGTATGCACACCATCGAGGCCGACTACCTGGTGGTCGGCGCGGGCGCCATGGGCATGGCGTTCATCGACACGCTCGTCGCGGAGACGGACGCACGCGTGGTGCTGGTGGATCGCTATCACCAGCCGGGGGGGCACTGGACCACGGCCTACCCGTTCGTGCGACTGCATCAGCCGTCGGCGTTCTACGGGGTCAACTCGGTGCCCCTCGGCAGCGACACCATCGACCAAGTCGGCTGGAATGAAGGGCTTTACGAATTGGCCACCGCCGGTGAAGTGTGCGCGTACTACGACCACGTCATGCAGCGGCAATTCCTGCCGACCGGGCGGGTCAGCTACTTCCCGATGAGCGAGTACCGCGGCGACGGCCGGTTCACGACGCTGGCCGGCACCGATTACACCGTCGACGCGCACCGCGTCGTCGACGCCACGTACATGCGCGTCATGGTTCCCTCCATGCGTCCGCCGCCCTATCAGGTTGCCCCCGGCGTCGAATGCGTCCCGCCGAACGACCTGGCCAGGCGCGGCGCCCGCGAGCGCTACGTCGTCGTCGGGGCCGGCAAGACCGGCATCGACACGTGCCTGTGGCTGCTGGGCCAGGGCATCGCGCCGGACCGGCTGACCTGGATCATGCCCCGCGATTCCTGGTTGCTGGATCGCGCGACGATCCAGCCCGGATCGTTGTTCGCCGACCTGATCAAGGCCACCTTCACCGCGCAGCTGCAAGCCATCAGGGACGCCGAGTCGGTCGACGATCTGTTCTGCCGTCTCGAGGGCGCGGGCGCCCTGCTGCGGATCGACCCGGCGATCCGGCCCACCATGTACCGCTGCGCGACCGTCACCCGAGCGGAACTGGATCAGCTGCGGCGCATCACCGTCGTCGTGCGCATGGGCCACCTGGTGCGCATCGACGACGACAAGGTGGTGCTCGAGGGTGGCACCGTGGCTATGGACGGCGCCGCGCTGTACGTCGACTGCACCGCGGATGGCGCCGAAAAGCGGCCTGCCACACCCATTTTCGATGCCGGCCGGATCACGTTGCAAAGCGTGCGCGGGTGCCAACAGGTGTTCAGCGCCGCGCTAGCGGCTCACGTCGAAGCCTCGTACCCGGACGACAGCGTGAAGAACGAGCTTTGCGTGCCGTTGCCGCACCCCGACACCGACCTCGATTGGCTGCGCATCACGTTGGCCTACTACCGCAATCAACTGCGCTGGCTCGATGACCCGGACCTGACCGCCTGGCTTTCCGCGGCGCGCCTAGACCTCTTCGGCAACATCATGGGCCATCTGCTGGCGCCGGCGTCGGCGAAGCCCCGAGTCCGGGATCGCATAGTGGGCATGGCCAAGACGGCGCTGTCGGCCAGCGCCACCAAACTGGACCAGTTGATGGCCGTTCCCGCGTGTAACCCGAGCTGATATTGGTCGGTGAAGGAGGCACGTGGGCGCACAAAACGAACCCGTCGGCCCGCGACCGTTGCGCGCGGTGCCCGACAGCGGCTTCAGTGGCTATCCGGACTGGGAAGCCGTGTACCGGGACAACGCGTCGTGGGTGTACCGCACGCTGTTCGCCCGGGTCGGCAACCGGGCCGACGCCGAGGACCTCACGGCCGAGGTCTTCCTTGCCGCGCTGCGCCCGCTGCGCCTGACCGCGAGCGTCGGCGAGGTACGCGCATACCTGCGGGCCACGGCCCGAACGGTGCTGGCCGCGCACTGGCGCGAAGCCATGGGTCGGGAGATAACCTCGATCGACGACATCGAACAACCACCCGATAGCGAGGAAGCGATCAGCACCGCGCCGCAGCGTGTCGCCAAGGTTCTCGACAGTCTGCCGGACCGCTATCGCCAGATTCTCGAAATGCGTTTCTTACAAAGTAATTCGATCAAGGAGTCGGCCGCCGAACTTGGGATCAGCGTTGCCAACGCCAAAGTGCTTCAGCACCGCGCTCTGCGACTGGCAGCACAGGTCAACGAGGGAGGCCAGCCATGAATGCGCGAGGGTTGCGGCGGTACGTCGATGATCTGTTGCGGGGTCGGCGGCCCAGGGCGTTTGCGCCCGACGACTTCGAGGCGGCGCAGATCCGGACGGCGATCGAGCTGCGAGCGGCCCGGCAGGGCCCCGACGCAGGCGACGCCCCCCGCCAGGAATTCCTCACCGACCTTCACCGCCGCCTCGCCGAGCAGATGAACGGCGCGCGGCCGGAACCGGCGCCGCAGCAAAGCACGACGCGTCGGCAGGTCATCGTCGGCACGTCGGCCGCCGCGGCCGCCGCGGTTACCGCGGTTGCCGTCGATCGGGCCGTGATGGGCAGCCCCGCCGAGGCCCCTGCGGTCGCCGGGCAGCTCACGCCCAACGACGGAAGGTGGCAGCGCGTCGCCGCCAGCTCGGACGTGCCCGACGGGACGATGCATCCCTTCGACCTGGGTTCGGTCACCGGATTCGTCCGCCGCGTAGACGGCAAACCGCGGGCCATATCGGGGGTGTGCACCCATCAGGGGTGCCGGCTCTGGTTCGACGCACCCGATGACACGCTGCGCTGCCCCTGCCACACGACGTCGTTCTCGCCCACCGGGCAGGTGCTCACCCACCAGTTGCCGATCGCTCCAAAGCCGTTGCCCACGCTGATGGTTCGCGAGGTCAACGGGGTGATCGAGGTGTTCGCCCCGCCGGTGTAACCCACCGCCCTATTTCTTGGCATGATCACCATGCCTCGAAAACACCTGGCCTTATTGGCCGCAGGTGCGCTGTTGCTGGCAGGCTGCTCGTCTTCGCACCCCAATGCCCAGCCGTCGGTAACCTTCGGATCGAACGCCAGCGGCACGCCCGGGATGCCGGGCATGAGCGGGATGCCCGCGATGACGGGTGCACCGTCGGGCACGGCGTCGGCGACCGGGTCGCCGGCCGCGGTCGCAGGTGACCAGGTCACCATCGACAACTTCGCCTTCGCGCCGGCCACGTTGACGGTCAAGGCGGGCAGCACCGTCACGTGGACCAACAAGGACGAAGAACCCCACACGGTGGCCGCGACCGACGGGTCGTTTCACTCGCCCGGAATGGGGACGGGCGCCACCTTCTCGCACACCTTCCCCACGGCCGGGAAATTCTCCTACGTCTGCTCGATTCACCCGTCCATGCACGGCACCGTGGTGGTGACGGGATGACCCGCGCCGGCGGCGATGCAGAGCGAAGCGATGAGGAGGAGCGGCGCGCATGAGCAAGGACCCGAACACGATGAGTCGCCGCCAGCTCATCCGCCACACGGGATGGTTCGGGGCGGCGGTCGGGTTGGCGGTGGTCGGCGGCGAGGTCATCTCGCACATCGCCGGTGCCGAGGCGGCCGACCGCGCGCACGCCCGGCCCACGCTGCGGTTCGCCCAGGTGAGTGACAGTCACATCGGCTTCACCGGTGCGCCCAACCCCGACGTCGCCGGCACGTTCGGCCATGCGATCGATCAGGTCAACAGCCTCGGCTACACACCGGATTTCGTCATTCACACCGGCGACCTCACGCACCTGTCCACCCCCGACCAGTTCGACCGGGTGAAGCAGATGCTCAGTGGCCTGCGGACGCCGCACGTGTTCACGGTGCCCGGCGAACACGACTCGGTCGACGACGCGGGACAGAAGTACCGGAGTGTGTTCGGGGCCGGGACCCGCGGCGACGGGTGGTACAGCTTCGACATCGCCGGGGTGCACGTGATCGCGTTGGTGAACACGTTGAACCTGAAGAAACTCGGGCATCTGGGTACGGATCAGTTGGCGTTCGTCGAAAAGGATGTCGCGGGGTTGTCGAGCGACACCCCCATCATCGTTTTCAGCCACATCCCGTTGTTCGCGATGTACCCGGACTGGGGCTGGGGGACCGACGACGCCACCCAGGCGCTGAGCTACCTACGCCGCTTCTCGTCGGTCACCTGCCTCAACGGGCATGTGCACCAGCTGTTTTCCAAGACGGACGGCAACGTGACCTTCTACAGCGGGACGACTACCGCCTACCCGCTGCCCCATCCCGGCGACGGTCCTGCTCCGAAGCCGATCACGCTGCCCGCCGGCAAGCTGCACGACGCCCTCGGCATTCGCGAAGTTAGCTACACCAAGGGGCAGACCGCCCTGGCATTGAAAGAGGCCACGCTGCAATGAAAGTCTTGCTTCGACTCTTGCTGGCGGCCTCGCTAGCCGTCACCGCAGCCAGCCATGCCTATCTGTATATTCATGGCTACCAACATATTCCGGTCATCGGCACCGGCTTCCTGATCCAGGCCAGCGTCGCGTTTTCGTTGGCTCTGCTGATCGTCGCCGGTGGTCCCTGGTGGCTCGAATGGGCCGCCGCCGCGATCGCGGGCGGATCTCTGGTGGCGTTCGTGCTGTCGAGGACCGTTGGGCTGTTCGGGTTTTCCGAGCGCGGATGGGATCCGTCGCCCCACGCGGCAATCACGGTGGCTGCCGAAGTGCTGTGCGTGCTGCTTTGGGCGGGCGGTTTGGTCCGGCGGCCCCGGCCGGTGCCCGCTTGGCCCCGCCGTCGTTCCGCTGCGTGACGGCGCATTCACCCGCGCCCTACTACGAAGCCTGAATTTCACCCAGCGTTAACCCGTTAGCCTTCCAGTCGCCAACGGCTGCAGGTGATTCAGGTCGGCCCACGCGGCCGTGGGTCACGCGCCTCGGGCACAATGTCAGGGTGACGACCGCGCCCACCCAGGAGGCCGAATCCCAAGGGTTGCTGCTGCAGCTGATGGACCCGATCAACCGGGCCGACCCGTATCCGTTGTACGAGCAGTTTCGCGATCGCGGGCCGATCCAGCTGGCTGAGGCCAACCTCGCTGTCTTTTCGACTTACCGAGACTGCGACGAGGTTTTGCGCCACCCTTCGACGAGCAGCGACCGGCTCAAGTCGACGATTGGGCAGCGCATCATGCAGAGGTGGCCGACGTCGCGGCCGCTGGGCCCGCCTGGGTTTTTGTTCATGGATCCGCCCGATCACACCCGGCTGCGCAAGTTGGTCAGCAAAGCGTTTGCGCCGAAGGTGGTGAGCGCGTTGCAGCCCGATATCGCCGCGCTGGTAGAGCGGCTGCTTGATCGGATCGCCGAGAAGCGCCAGTTCGACGTCGTCGAAGACTTCGCATATCCGCTGCAGGTGGCGGTCATCTGCCAGCTGCTCGGTATTCCCCTCGAGGACGAGCCGCAGTTCAGCCAGGCGACGGAGCAGCTCGCGCAAGCGCTTGACCCGTTCGTCGGATACAACGGCTCTTTGTCGAGCGGTTTCGAGGAGCGGCCCTCGCTGAGGAGGCTTGCCGCCTTCTTGAAGGCCACTCGATGGAGTCGAGGATATTTCCATGACCTGATCGAACAGCGCCGGTGCCGGCCTGGCGACGACTTCATTTCCGGCCTGATAGCGGTGGAGGAGTCCGGCGATCAGCTGACAGAGGATGAGATCATCTCCACCTGCCAAATGCTGCTCATCGCGGGACACGAAACCACGGTGAACCTCATCGGCAATGCCATCTTGCTTATGCTGCGCAATCCGATTCAGTGGAAGGCTCTCGGGGCCGATGCCGGTCGCGCGCCGGCGATCGTGGAGGAAACCCTCCGTTACGACCCACCCACGCAGTTGGTCGGCCGAACTGCCGCCGACGACATGACGATTGGGGGAATCGAGGTGCCTGCGGGCGACGCGATGGTGCTGTTGCTGGCCGCGGCACATCGTGATCCCGCCGAGTTCGACCGCCCCGACGCCTTCGATCCGGATCGTGGGGTGGTGCGGCACTTCGGGTTTGGTCGCGGTGCGCATTACTGTTTGGGCGGACCGCTGGCGCGGCTGGAAGCCGGTATGGCTCTGTCGGCGATAACCGCGCGCTTCTCGAACGCGCGGCTGGTTAGCGAGCCCGAGTACAAGAAGAATGTCACGCTGCGCGGTCTGTCGGAACTGACGGTCGCGGTGTAATTCGCCGCCGGGGTGCTGGCAGGCATTGTCTACTCCGCTGGCTCTCCTTTGCGGCGCAGACCATCGACGAACTCCTGAGTGTCCTCCCAGGTGGGTAGTAGGCCGGAGGCGCGCACTTCAGCGAAGCTCGGCGCTGCGGCGTCGCGGTCCGACAGGCTGGCGGCGGCGCCGTCGACCAGCGGCCAGTCGATCGCCAGGGCCGGGTCGGTCGGACAAATGGTGTGCTCGCGCCCCGGGTTGTACTCCGCCGAGCACAGGTACATCACCGTCGAATTGTCTTCCAGCGCAAGGAATCCATGCGCGAGACCTTCGGAGATGTAGATAGTCTTGTGGTCCTTGTCGTCGAGCACAACCGAGTCCCACTGCCCGAAAGTCGGTGACCCCACCCGGATGTCGACGACCACGTCGAACACCGAGCCGGAAACGCAGGTGACGTACTTGGCCTGGCTTGGTGGCACCTGGGCGAAATGCAGGCCACGCAGCACGCCGGCGGCCGAAGTCGAACAGTTGGCTTGCCGGAAGTCGAAGCGGTGACCGGCGAACCCGGTG
>Ga0318519_10000063_pt1 | contig 19532 bp, 17 predicted proteins | sample GRESIP178b2f15_FD_203510 | JGI IMG/M metagenome (GOLD analysis project Ga0318519, IMG submission 203510) | Tropical soil microbial communities from Luquillo Experimental Forest, Puerto Rico - GRE.SIPMG.178b2f15 | ecosystem: Environmental > Terrestrial > Soil > Tropical forest > Bulk soil... | reverse complement strand
CCACCACGCTCCCGCGAACGAATTTCCTCAATCACTGAGTCGGCAACTTTCGCCGGCCGGATGCCGTCCATGATCAAGCCCAATATTCCAACGCTCCAGCGCGCGGCATGCCACTGCGCCTCAATCGTGAGGAAACAGTACCCAGGGAAGAGCGGCGGCCGCACCTCGATGCGCCGGCCGTGAGACATGCGCTTCTCGCGCAACCGGGGAAAGTACGTTTCGAACCCCGCCAGTCCAAGGCAATGGAGCGCAAGCCGCTCACGGTGCGGCTCTAACCGTGCGACAGCCCAGTACGCCATCGCGCCTATGTCCGCCCCCATTGCGCCAGCCTGCGCGCAACACCTCTCGCATCCTCGGCCCCGACCGGCGGCAGCGAATTGAGCTTGTTCTTCTGGTGGTGCCGCGGGCCCGCAATCACACGCGCATCGCTCGGCGGATCAAAAAATTGGCGCTGCAACGGCGCCAAAACTCTGTAGGCACTTCCCGGACCGATACATGGAATATCGGCTAAAGCGGTTCGGGCGGCGGCGATGAAGGCATCATGTTGGGATGGGGCAAGCGAAGCGGCGAGCTGCAGAACAAGCTCGTCAATCTCATCTGGGATGGACATTGCTGACGACCCCTTGGTGCGGATAGGATGGGCCGTCTTTCTGCTTGCGTTGGGTAGGTTAAAACTTGCGCCCGCAAGCCACATCGCGGGCGCGCTCTTTCTCCGCCGGAACGCGGATCAATTCAAGCCGGGCCGCCGGAGCGGAAACTTTATTTTCAGACCCCATCGTGAATGGATTTTGCGGACGCTGAACGCTCGGCGCGGCGCGCGTTTTCGGCCCGTTCGACAGCTTCGACCCGTTCCAAGGCGGCCACCGGATCGGGCTCATACAACGAGAGCCCGGCCTCCAACATGCGGCGCCGCAGCATGACCTCTACGCGCGAATGACCGTAGCCATGCCCGACCTCGTCACTACGGCAATCACACGGTGGGCAGTGCCAGGGTTTGAGCCGCAGAGTTTTGACCTGCAGGTGATAGGCCGCGCGCTCACCCGCTTCTCGCCAGCCATATTGCGCTTCGATGTCATCGAAGCGAGCGCGCTCAGTACCGCTCTCCGCGCGGGCGATCACAAGGGCGCGCGTGAGCGCATCCTGGTCAATGGGGCTCAGCGTCGTCGTCATTGTTCGCCTCCAACTCCAGCGTTTCGTAGAAGCTCGGCGTTTGCGGGATCGTCTTCGGCGCGCGTGGCGCACGGGACTGCGGACCGAGCCTCAGCCTCAGCGCGAGCCCGCTCGCCATCTTGGACGCGCTCTGGTGGACGAGAAACCAGGCGCTTAGCCGACCGTCGACCACCGGCCCCTCGATCGCGAGCTTCTCGGCCGCCTGTTCGGCGAGTGCGGTGGCCTCGCAAAACCTCTCCAGCAAGGGCAGATCGGCCGGGCGGAAGTGACGGGGATCACAAGCACTCACGACCGCGACGAAAATCGATCGAATTCGGCCTTGGTATCGGGCGGGCGGGCGCAGTCTGCGGGTTGTCTCACCGGTGAAATCGACGATGTCATCTTCGTAGTGGCGCGCCATGAGTTCCACCGGGTTCCGGGGCAGTTCCGCGACGGTTCCCGTCCGGTTTATGCCGGTTCCGGAGTGAATTCCAGAGATCGATTTTGGAACTTTGAACTGGCGATTTTCGCCAGTTGAGCAGGTCTGAAAACTTATAACGCTACTGTTTTTCGCGGCAACCGCGCGCTCGGCACCTCCCTGCCATCGGCCGCGCCGAGGGTCCCCCCTGCCCCTTGAAAGCGAGGACGGGCCTCAGTGCGAATGCTGTTTGGTTGCTGCACCATACTTCGTAACGAGTTCGCCAACGTCTCGCAGCACCTCACTCAACTTCCCCATGTCCTCACTGTGCCCACCGAACTCCAACAGCATGAAGCTGAAGACCATGCTCAACGCAGGACCTGCAACCTCGCGACCATGCTCGTTGAGAATGGCAATCAGTTCGTCAGCAACAGCTTTCGCAGCAGGAACAACGATGTCATCAGGCAAGCGTATATGAGGGATCACCATCGCAGCTGCTCTCGTGCCATCTCGATCAGCCTCTCGGCAAGCTGCTCGACCAACTCCGGACGCAGATATGGTCGCGTGCTCGTTATTGGTTGGAAAGCGTGGTAACGAGCCATCGCTGTGAGAAAGCCTTTTCGCGTTCGGCGACCCAACGCTACGGGAAGGAGCTTACCACCGCGTTTTTGGTACAAGATGCTCTTCTTCACTTGCTTCCAGCTATGCGGTCTGAACGTTGTTTGTGCTCGACCTGCTCGACGATAGCGCATCGTGAAGGGCTTGTTGCGATGCACATCCTGAACTTGCCACTCGCTTAGTTCGCGACCGAGGTCGACGGTCCGCAAATGCTCAAGCGATTGCACCATTCTGTTAATCGAATGCCGAACACCTTCGAGGTCTGCGGGATCAATGTCGATCGTGAACACGGGCATCTCCTTGATCACGTAGCTTGGACAGATTAGCGAGGTCACGTAGCGAAGGCGATCCCGCGCGGGGGCTCAGCGGCGGCGTTGCACACGTGCGCAGGGAAAATCCCTATCCTTATACAAACTACACAACAGGTAATATTATTTCTTGTTATCTCTCTTCCGCTATTGATTCTGGGTTTAGTGTGCAACGTGCAAACCTCATTTAAAAATTAAACGCGTACAAAACGTTAGCGCCTGTGTATCCTGTGCACGCATCAAATTACCTGTGCAGAACTGTGTTCGCATCAGCGCTCATAGAAGCCTCAAATCGCTTCAAACCCCCTCGCGAAGCTGAATTTTGGCCTACTCTTTTTCTGTGTGCATCGCCGTGTGCAAGCGCCTCTATCGCGCCTTCGGCGGCGGATTGGGGTCGTGTGCGCGCATGAGATCGGCAAGCACGTCACGCTCGGCGTTGACGACCTGCGTCACCCACTCCTCTGCCATATCAAGCTGCCTGATGATCAGCCCTGTATCAGCTTCGTGCCAGCGTAACTGATCAGTGTTCGTGCGGGCGTAGATGATCTCTTGCCGCTTGCGGTACCTGATGCGGTTGTCCGGCTCGCTTCGCTCCCGCAGCCGGTACGCGTTCTTGGCGACAGTGTGCCGGGCCTTGTCTGACCAATCGCCGGTCCTGAAGTCGCCGAAATAGACGATCAACCTCTGCATCTGCGTCATCGTGAACAGCGGGCACCCATCGAGCGTGTCTATTGCCGTCCTGTAGGCATCCTCGAGTCGTGTCTCGCCCATCCCGATCATTTTGAGCCTTCCCACGAAAGGCGGCGGGTCACCGTAGGGATCGAACACGTCGAGGGGCACTGCTGGCCGCGCGAGCAGCGCTCGACGAAACGCACCGATGTTTTCCGGCACTGCCATCCAGGCCCGGATAGCGGTCCTCTCGACTAGCGTCATCTTGCTACCGCAGGTGACGACGCAGAAGCGTCGATCCGCGGGCGGCAGCTTCACCACGTCACGATGGTTGGTCGCGATCATCGTGGTTCTCGCCGAACGCTGCGCGTAGGCGTGCTGTCCTTTCGCCTCGAAGCGATGCCGCGCCGTGGGCGACGGCTCGATCGTATTCTTCAGCGCCTCGTAGTCGAGCCGCCGCCGTGCCTGCTGGTACCCGTCCTCATCGGCGGCTTCGTTGACGGTGGCGATGAGCGCGTTGGCGATCCGATCGTTGAAGCGCGCCCCTGCCGCTGTCCCCGTCAGCTCGCCGAACGTGCAGGGCACGACGTAGTCCTCGCCGAACAGCAGTTCGAGGATATCGAACAGCGTTCCGCGGCCCGTCCCGAACTCCTCCGCCACCATGATGACCGCGATCATCGGCACCCACGGCCTGCGGGCCTTGTGGGCGAAGTAGTTCCACATCCACTCCCGCTCCGTGTCGTTTGGAATGAGCCGCGCGAAGAAGGCTTTGAACGTCTCGATTTCGCCCCCACTCGTCGGGTGCGTCGGCGGCCAGTAGCGGTTATAGACGACGACACCTCCTTCCTCGAACGTCGGCCGCGACCGATCAAATCGGGTTTGAACCTCGTCGATATGCGCCCGCAACGGATGGCTCATCCAGGCATCGACGACGGATGTTTTCTTAAGCCCGCCTCTCGGGCCTTCTTCCACGATCGCGTAGGGCTGCATGAGACCCCGCAGGCTCGCGATCGTTCCCATCTTGCCGTCAACCAGCGAGATGATGCCGCCTTTGCCCATGAAAGCGTCGGCGTAGTAGGCGTAATTGACCAGCATCCAGTCCAAGGCAGCCGGAAAGCACGCGATTTGTTTCGCTGTTTTCTCGGCAATCGTAGTGCATCCACTGTAATTTGGCCGTGGCGGAGGCGGCACGCTGTAAAGCGGGTGCCGCATCAGAGGATGGTTGCTGAGGCTATCCAGGAATTCCCGATCGGCCTTGCTGATGGCCTTGCCGTCAAAAGCGCTCATTGGAACGGGCTCCTTTCCATCAGTTGTGCTAGGAATTCAAACCGCGCGGACGGCACCCGCTCGCGCCGGTGCCATGTCGTTTCAGTCATCGCGTCCCAGATACCGAGGCCGCGGCGGCCCCAGTTGATGAGGTGCGAATCGGTTCGCACTCGCGTTGGGTCGTGGAAGGTGCCCGAACAGCGCAGATCGCGTGGGCGCTGCTTGCGCACGAGCCGCTCCAGCTCGGCGACCGTCATCACGCCGTGGTCGCGGGTTTCGATCTCGGTATCGGCGTCGAGCTCGAAGCGCCGCAGGTCGGCCTCGCCGTGGCTGCCGCCCTTGACTACGGCGAGCCCCGCCGCCGCGGCGATCTCATCGAACAGATCGCAGGCCTGCTCGTATGCCGCCTTCGGCAGCACCGGCAGGGACGTCCGCGGCGTCGTCGCCGGCGACATGCCGCCGGCGAACCGGTAGGTGCTGACGACCTCGCCCATCCCGTTGCGGGTGTGAGGCCCATCAACGGCGAATTGTCGCGTTCCGAGCGAGCCAAAGCACTCGACCAGATGCTTCACCGCCGCGGGATCGTCCGGATCGTTGCCGCGGTACCAGCGCCGCGATGCGAGCCGCCGGAACGGCTCGTCGACGCGCGCGATCCAGGCTTCCTTGACGCCGCCGGCGTGGCGCACGAGGCCGTGCTCGAATAGCACCGGAAAGCGCTCGCCGAGCGCGCTTGCCAGGGCCTCGATGAGGCTCGCATCCGCGACGTCGACATCGATCACCGCTAGATCGCCGTCGAGCTTCAGGCCGGTCGAGGCGAGCGCGCTGCGATCCCATGACAGCACCTCGGCCTCATCGACGATCTGCTTCGGCCAGCCTTTTTCGATCGGCCGCTTGCAATCATTCAGCAGCGGCTGAAAGCCGTTCTTCAGCATGGCCAGGCGGAAGACGGTGCGCGCTTGCATCAGATTTGCTCCAGATGCCGCCGGAACGCCTCCTGCGCGCTCATCTTGCCGAGCACGCGGTTGCGCTTCATCTCATCGACGGTGCCCATCGCGACGCAGACGTGGATGGTCACGTGCCGCGCCTGCCCGGGTCGGTAGATGCGCGCGATCGCCTGCTCGGTCAGCTCGGCCGACCAGCTCGGCGACAACCACGCCATGCGCGATCCGCCATATTGCAGGTTGAGCCCGTGGCCGGCCGCGGCCGGGTGAAAGGCGAGCAGCGGCAGCGCCCCTTCATTCCACTCTGCGATAAGAGGCAACGCTTCGCGCGCCGACGTGGCGCCGCCGAGCGCCGGCACCTCGCCCAGCGCGCGCCGAATGGTCCGCAGGTCTTCGATGAACTCGTAGGCGATGAGCAGCGGCTCGCCGCCGAGGCTTTCGACCAACTCTTTCAGCCACTGGATCTTAAGGTCGTGAACGAAGACCACATCGTTGTTGCCCTCGCCGTAGAGGAAGCCATTCGCGATCTGCGCCAGCTTGCCGGTCGCGATCATCGGCGAGGCCGCTTCGATCGTGCGCCCCTCGGCGGTTGTGAACAGCTCTCGCGCCATCCTCCGGTAGGTCGCCATCACGGTGTCCGGCAGCTGCAGGTGCGTCTCGACGACGTTGAGCGGGGGCAGGTCGGGCATATCCTCGTCGGCGACCGTCATCGCCACGGTGCCGAAATCGGCGGCAATCCGCTCCTCTGCTCCCGGCAGCGGCGCCCATTCGCGCCCGAACGGATCGCGCGGCCGGAAGTGCCGCTTCTGCCACGGCACGAAGGCGCGACCCCACAGCGTGCCGTCGGTCACGATGGCGGTCGGCATGAACAGGTCCATGCTCGAGTTCGGCCGCGGCGTGCCGGTCAGGCCCCATCGCGTCCGGAATCGCCCGGCGGCCTTGAGGAGCGCGCGGGCGCGCTTGCCGCTCGGATCCTTGAGCCGCGACGTCTCGTCGATGATCAGCACGTCGAACAGCGGGTGATCGTCGGCAAGGCCGGCGAGCTCGCCCACCAACCAGGGCACGAGATCGACGCCGATCGCCGTCACCTCGCGCGCCGGTGCGGCAGCGAGCAGCTCCCGCCGGCGCTCGGGCGTGCCGTTGAGAACGGCAACGCGCAGATGCGCGAGATGCGGCCAGAGCGTGACCTCCCGCGGCCACACGGTCGCGGCGACGAGCTTGGGGGCGATGACAAGCGCGTGGCGGCGGTGCCCGTCGCGGATCAGCTCGGCGAGTGCCGTGAGCGCGGCCGCGCCCTTGCCGGCGCCGAGCGGCGCCACCAGGAACGCGGCGTCGCGTTCATAGAAGAACGTCGCGGCACGCTGCTGGTAGCCGTACAGGGTGCGCGCGGTGAAGGGCGCGTTCATACTTCTACCCCTTCAAAAGCGCGGTTTTCGACTTGCTGTAGCGGGCGCCCACGCTTTCCTTGCTTTGCAGCGGCAAGCCTTCGGCCCAGTCCGGCAGCGTCAGCATCTCGCGCCGCAGAATTGCCTTCGCCTCATCGGCGCGCGCCGCGTCGACCTCGCACAGGATCTCGTCGTGCGTGGTCATGCGGATTGGCATCCATGCGAGCGCTGGGTTGGTCTCGATCCGCGTGGCCGTTATGCGCAGGATGTCCGCGGCCGTGCCGCTAACGGCATTCTCGCAGAGCGTGCCCCGCCACAGTTTCGCGCGCCCGTGTGCGCGCCGGATCGACATCTCGGTGCGCTTCTCACCGGTCGGATTGCCGTCCTTGTCCAGGACGTCGACTTCGCGCCACTTTGGGCGGGGGTAGGTCAGCAGGCGGCCCGATGGCAGCACCATGAACAGCGTGCCGCCGAGGTATTCGGAGTGAAAGACGAACGCGAGGCGGCCGGCCCTGGTGACGAGACCGGGCACCTCTATGGCGGTCATCGCGGCGCCCCAGAGGCCGTAGCTCTCGCCGTCGCGGTGCGCGCCCCAGAACTCCTCGGCCCACGGGTTAGCTGCGCGCCAGGCGTCGACGATGCGACGCGCTTCCGCATCTTCGAAGTGGATGCGGTAGGAGAGCGCCATAGCCTTTAGTGCGCCGACGCTGCCTGAAAAACCACAAGCGAGGATCACCACCTTGCCGACACTACGCTCCCAGTCCGTTATCGCACGCACGTCCTTGTGGAAGACGTTGGCCGCGGCGATGACGTAACTGTCGGGCAGCGATGAATCGCGGTCGTTAGCGCGGAAGACGTCGAGGGCACGCTCGGCGCCCTCCGAGGCAGCGAGCCAGGGCGTGAGCCGCGCCTCGATCATCGACCAATCCGACCACGCGAATAGCTTTCCCGGCTCGGCGGCGATGGCCGGACGCACGATCAACGCCAGCTTGCGCGCCGGCGGCACGTCGACGGGACCGGCCGCAGCCAGCGTTGCGTAGTCGCAGCCATTGGCGATCGCCTCGACCAGCGGACCCTCCGCGGCGCCGTCCGCACCGAGCACGTCTCTCGTCAAATTTTGGATTTGCGCCCCGCGGCTGGTCAGGCGGCCGGTCTGCCCGGCGCCGGCGAACCGATACTGACCACGCAGCACGCCGTCGATCTGCTGCGCTTCAAGGCGTGCGAACTTCTTCGGCGCGGCACCGGCGCCATAGAGCCGCAGCGTTGCGACTTCGTGCGCTTTGACCTCATCTGGATTGAGACCGCCATTGGCGCGCTTGGCATCCAACATCGCCAGTACGCGGGCAACGCGATCACGCCTCAGACTGAATTCTGGTGGCTCTTCTTCGTCGCTCTTATCAGCGGCGCCATCGCCACCGCCGCCGTCGTCGTCATCATCGGTGGGAACGCCGACGATAAGAATTTCGCGCATCGCCGCATCGGTGAGGTTGTCGTGCAGCCAAGTTGCGATCCGTTTTGCCTGCGTGACCTTGTTGGCAGCTCCATCGGTTAGCACGGCCAACCGAACGCCAATGGCGACGGCATCCTCGGCCGCGAGCGCCGCGGCATTGCGCACGAAGGCCATGTCGAGCGTCACACCGCGGCGGTTGATGTGCTCGAACGCCCAATACTGCTGCCATTCCTCCTGCGGCAGCAGCCGCGTCTTACGATACACGTCGCGCATCGCTGTAACGTCTTGACGCGCATAGGCGAGAAAGCGCTCCCACTCCGCGCAGCACTGCTGCGGGTTCGCGCCTTCGATACAAAACAGTCGAATGAGCTGCTTGCCGTCTTTTTGCTTGCCGGCGCCACCGAGGTAGCGCGACGCACTTTCGAGATCGATCGGCAGGTTGGAGACGCCGGCTTGCACCATCACATCGATGACGCGTTCTGGCGCAAGGAAGGGAAATCCTAAAGTGGCGAAATTCCAAATGCAGCTATCGAAGGTCGCGTTCCAGGCCGCGAAGATCGCGCCACGCTCGAAGGCGGCGCGCAGGTTGTCTGGCGCGAAATCCCAGTCAAGGATCTTGCCATCGGCGTGCCAGGTCTGCGCTGGTGAGGTACCGATCGCGTAGGCCAGAGCGTTGGCGTACGTTGATGCTGCGGTGGCATAGCGGAACGCGCCGGCGGCCTTCAGGTCGAGCGCGCCGCCGTGGGCCTCGAAATCGAACCAGACGATGTCGTCGGGGTTAAACATCGGAATTTCCGAGAACTCAGAAAAGTCAGGCGAGGCCGCCGCTCGGCCGGCCTCGCCTTGATCGGGTGCGCGCGTACGCGCACCGGCTTAGGCAACGCGTCGACGTCGCGGCTGTTCGGCAGCTCCGGCCGTATTAGGGCCCGGACCTGACGACTGCGGCGGTGTCGGCTCCGGCTCCTTAGGAGTCGGTGCTGGACCGCTCAGCGGCATCCAATCGATAGCGTCCAGCACAGGCTTCCAAGTCGTCCCATACTGTTTGTGCACGTAGCTCTCTTTTCCGAGCTTCGTGATCGCTACGATCTTGCCGTCACGCTCTTTCGGAGGCTTGGCCAGATCGCGGTTGAGCTGATCGCGTACCTGGTCAAACAAGATGACGAGGGCTTTAACGCCACCATCCGTGTTTGTTTTAAAGATCACTTCGATGCCAGCATCTGCGCCGTCGATACATTTCATCTCGACGGCCCATTGCTCCTGCCACTTGAAGCCTAGATCGGGCAGGTCTGTGATCAGCGGTTTCGGTTGAGTGACAGAAACAAGATGCTCACCGAGCTTCTTGTTGTTGTCGCCGAAACAGATATACCCCCACTGGAACGTCAACGGATTGACGGCCCAGTGGCTGTCTGGCTCGGGGATGGTCTTCTTCTGCCCGAACATCCAGGTGCCGCTGCCTTCGCGCTTGAACAACAACATCGGCTTGCCGCTACGACCGATGATGGCGGCCGTATTGACCTTGGCGAGGTCAGTTGCGAGCGCATTCAGGGCAGCAAGCGCGCTGCCCGTGAGCACGGGGGCGACTTGCTTGCTCCCGGACTCTTCGTGTTCGCCGTTATCGTCGGCGCGATCGCGATCGCGATCGTGGTCATGGTCGTCACTCATTGTCTTGCCTCCTCTGTGAAGACTGCGAGTGCCTCGGAGAATGCGCGTGCAAGCTCGTCCCGTCCGAGGACCGGGACGCGCACGTTCTCACTCCGCTTCAATGAGACACCGGAGCGGCGTGAAATGATTAGTTCGGGTGGGATTTTGAGGCCGCGCGCTTTCGCTCGGAGTTCGATCTGTTTGACCGAACGCATCACCTCAACTTCTACAAGATCGTCATGCTCGAAGCCGAGGCTCAGCAGAGCTACCTGTGCAGTGATCTCATCACGCCAATAGCGCTCGGCGCGGCCGTTCGAAAGCGCATAGCCTGGTACGTTATCGCCGTTCTCCAGCGCGCGCTTAGCCTGATCATGCAGCGCCGTGCAGGTGTCCTTGACCGCGTCGGCAAGCTCGAGTCCTGCCGCGAGGACTTTCAGATATTCTTCTTTCGCTGTTGGTGTGCCGAAGAACGCGCGAGTCGTGCTCCACGGCGCTGGCACCGTAAAGGCAGCGAGATCAAGAAGCGGTTTCGTGTGCTCCTTGCAGATCGGTCGCGCTGAACAGAACCTGCACCATGGCCCCGCCTTCAGCCGTGGTGCTTCCGACAACGCTTCCGCGCAAGCGACGCGATAAGCTGCGATGAATTCGTCCAGCTCGGCATGCGTGACCGTAACGGTCGAGACCATCTCGCTATCGGCATCGGTCGTTACGGGTTGGAGGATCGTGAGGACGATGTCCTCGATCCCGGTGAAGAATTCAGGCAGCGAGTGGCGCGCCGCGGCGCCGTAAAACAGCAACTGTGAATTGAGAACATCGTCGTCGCCGTCTGGAGTGAGCGCGAGAACGCGCACGCCGACACCGAATTTGAAATCGATCACATGAACCGTGTGGTCGATGCGGATAAGCAAATCGAGCGTGCCGAAGGTGTTGGCGATCGCAGGAAAGATGACACGTTGATCGAGGTAGTAGGCGGCCCCAGGCACGTCTAAGAGCTTTTCCACGAAGCTGTATGCCGGCCGCAGGAAGTTCTCGATATCGTCATGCGTGATCGTGTAGTCGCCGAACTTTTTACCCGCGAGACTCTCGACTGGGACGTGCACGTCCTCGGCGATGAGAGCGGCCATCGCCATGTGCATGCTCGTGCCGCGATCAGCATAATCGGATGACTTGTGCAGCTCTGGAGGCACTTTCGAGATGAGATCGACTGACCCCGGGCAGCGCAGAACCCGCGCCGCGACACTGCCGCCGAACGGTGAATGCGCCTGCGGGCTCATAGCGCACGCCCCGTTCGGTTGTTGGCGGTGAACAGAGCGATCAGCATCGCTTCAGCGCGGTTGTGCCAGCGCTTGAGGTTCAGCTCGCCATGGGCGTGCGGAAACAATTGGATCGCGAGTTGCCTCGAAGCTTCCTTGTCAGCGTTGAGGTGAAACGCGCGCTTCCATTTCGAAGGCTCGATCAGCACCATCGGGACGCCACAGCAGGCGACTACGGCCTCGATCGTTCCGGTCGCCCGGCCGAACTTGAACGACGACGCGACGCCCTGCCCCGGCATCGATCCGGCACGCTCAATGCCGGCAAAGTCGGGATTATGGGTTTCGATCCAGTTACGCAGCTCGATGGCGTCGACCCGCGTCTTCGCCGCGGCGCCGACGATCGGAATATCAGTGACGCCGAGGAACTTCGGCGCGATGCCGTCGACGCCGTCCATCATCTCAATGACTGCGACCGCGCCGTTGATGCCGGGATCGATGCCGAGGATTTTCACGGCCGCACCTCCAGCACCTTGCCGTCCTGCTCGAACTGCATCGCGATGATGGTCGGAGGAACTGGTGCGGCAGGAAGATGAAGCAGATAGCGCTTGCCATTCCACTCGCGGTATTGAGCGCGTGCGAGCCGCCAGCGCGATTGATACGCCGCTATCGACAAGCGCACGCCGCGGTCCCAATCGAGTTTCTCGACCGACGTGAACGTGCTCATGCGAGTGACAGCGCCGTCGGCAAATTCGGCGACGAAGGTCGGACCGACGCGGTCCTTGCCGCGCTTAAACTTCTTCGGCGGGCGCGGCTTGCTGACGCGATAACCGGCCGCCTTAAGAATTTTGATGGCTTCCGGGAGTGTAAGTTGAGAGTAGAGATCAGGCCGCAGCTGCTCACGCGGTATGCCGGTTGCCCGCTCGATGTTGATGACATGCTTGGCGGGAGCGCGGTTCCATAGAGCAACGGCTGGATGAGTGACGCCGATCATGCGTGCAAGCGCGCGCTGGCTGCCTGCTGCCTTCACTGCTGCGCGCAATGCCAGCCGCATCGTCTCGTCGTCGGATTGCGAGGTGTCGTTCGTGGTCGCCAACGGCGCGCTGATAGGAGCGGGCATGGCGCCCGCTTCATTCGTCTTGATGAGCGCAAGCAGTGGCGGGGTGTCCATCTTACGCATAGTGTCCGTTACGATCGCGGTGCATCCATCCGAGTTGCGGCAGCCCGTCGTAATCGCGCTCGAAGATGAGCCAGCAATGCTCGACTCGAGCGCCCTCAGGCTTCTTGCCGGCGGCGATGTAGGACGCGGGCGGCATCGCCGGCCGCGGCGTCAGCATCCAGATGTGAGCGAGCGGTGCGGTCGCGAGCCATGGCCACGCCGCGACGATCCGCGCGAAGGGCCAGACGAGCGCCATCTTGATCGGATTGAGCTTGATCGCGTGCTGCACGATCGCGTCGGTGAAGGGCGGATTGCCGACGATCGATGTCTTGGGATCGATGTGGTCGATGTTGAGAAAGTCTTCGACGGCGTCGAGCGGATACCCCCGATCAGTGATGTCGGTTGCGCGCACCGTGTAGCCGGCGGCGCGAGCGGCCTCGGCGATCCGTCCCCAGCCGGCGGACGGCTCCCAGATCAGACCAGGGAATTGCTCGACCTCGAACAGCCGACTCGAGACCCACTCGGGTTCTACGTAGTGCAGGCCCTCTGCCTTCGCGAAGATGTGCGCGTTCTTCGGGCGGGCGCCGGAGGTAGTCTCTGCGGCGGTCATCACACAAACCCTCGAAGAAAAATTGCCAAACAGGAAATCGCGAACTGAGAAAAATAGGCCGCGCATTTACGCGCGGCCGAGGCGACGAGAGTTCATGCCGCTATTCGCTCCTTCGGCCGCAAAAGGTTCTTGCCTTCAAAGTACTTGCCGAATTCGTGGTACCAGTGCTTGCGGAACGTGTGCTCTTTCGCGAGCCCTTCGAATTCCTTAGGGATCGCCAGCGTCCAGCCCTGGTAGCGGTTAGCAGTGAGTTTCTCGAAACGAGACATCGAGTAGACGAACTGCGCCTCGTTATCGGCGCGGTACAGCGTGAAAGTCTGTTCCTCCGCGTCCTGGTCGAAGTCCGCAGTCCGTATGAACTCATGACCGTCGAACGCGACCATGCATATGCCGAAATCAAACCGTGCGATGTTGGCATGCGGATTGACGAACTCGGGCTTCAACCCGATGATGCAGACCGGGATCGGCTCGTCCGCCTTCTCGAATTTAGCGACGCGCGTCATGGCCGGGTCGGAGAAGCCGAGGTACTGCTTCCACTCGCCGACCTTCACGTAACTGCATGATGACCGCAGCAGCGCGGCGGCCGCCTCGACGTGCTCGTCGCTCATAAACACGTCGATGTCGGCGATTTCCTTCTGCAAGATCGTGTCACGCACGGCACCGCCGGCGATGTGCGCCTCCGGCGCGACCTGCTGGAGCGTGGCGAGGATCGCCGCGTAGTCGAATACTGTCTTCATCAACGTCTCCTCTTTGTTATCGCGTAGAAAAATAGGACCGCCGACGTTGCCGCCGACGGCTTGCGTTGTTCATGCCGCCTTCTTCGTCGTCTTGACGAGTCTCAGCGGGACCGACTCGGCGACCTGCTTCTTGAGTCCGGCGACCTGCCTCTCAAGAGAAGTAACGTGCTTATTGGAGCGGTCGCCGATCTCAGCCCGCCAGTCCGCCGGGATGACTTCCAGCCATTCGGTGAGCGGAATGGCGCTGACGAACGCTGCACGCTGATCCGTCGTCGCCGCCCTCCAGTTCGCGGTCTTCAAGCCGGAAGGCTTCACCCGCTTGCGCGCCGTCTTAGCGGGGCCGATCAACCGCAAGGCGCCCCTGACGCTCAAATTGGCAGCACTGCTGCCAATTTGGTCTTCAAGAGCCTCGCGATGACTCGCAAGCCGCATGTAATCGCGTGCGCTGCGAGCGCTTAGGCCGTACTTGGCATTGACCCAGGCCTCCCCCTCGCGCATCCAAAAACCGCGCCCAAGAAGCTTCTTGAGTGCAATCAGGGCCTCGCCGAGAGCAAATCCGTGGACGAGCGCCGTCGTCGAAGCGTGACCGACAGCGTTCAACTCGGCTCTAATGGTGGCGTCCACGACCACAAGCTCGGCGCGGTCTCTCTGATTGAGATGCTTGAGGTCGAAGTTGGAAAGAGCGGTTGAAGTGTCGCCGACAAAAGGCTGTTGCCCCCCGCCGCTCGTTGCGATATTGAGAAGCGCGTTCTGCATGGAACGTAGCTCCGTCTTTGGCGACCGGGGGCTCTTGCGAAGAAGTCACCCCGGCCCGCCGCCCTCCACACCGTTACGCTTCAACTCACGCCCCGCCGCCGTGTGGACTCGAGATCACGTCGAGACGAATTCGATCTGTTCCGCCTACTCCGCGGCTTCCGTGGCTGCCTTCTCCCTCGCCGCCCGCCAGCGCGCCGCGCTCTCCATCGAGACCATGCGTCGCCGGCCGATCGCCATCATTTCTGGACCTTCGCCTTGCGACTGCATTTTGAAAAACATCGCGACCGACATCCCGTGCAACCGGGCAAATTCCGGGATCGTCATCGCGAGAAGAGAACCCGACGGAAAAGTCGGAAAAGGCGGAGGGGTGGGTAAAGTCTGAGCGCAAGCCGCTACGCGGCTGCGGCGCTTACGCTCGGCGATTTTGAATTGAGCCACGTTCGGTCTCCACGCAGTTTCATCGTGGAGACCTCCAATAATCCCGTGGATGTGGGGTATAAAAGGGAAATTACTTGTTAAGTTTCCCCCGCAGGAAAGCCAAGATTAATGTGCGCAAAACCTTCGGGTCGTTTGGGATGCGCTTGTTGACCCGCTTCAAAACAGCTTCTAGATGCGGACGTAATTGTTTAGATTTATGTAAGTCTGACACGGTTTTACGACCTAAGTCCTCTATTTCTTGAATGACGTGAGTTTCCCAATTCCCCCCTTTGTCCCCCGCGCCTATCGGAAGCAATGTCACCAGCTCATCGACGTCGAATTCCCATTGATATGGCGGCTTCACCGTGATCGTCCTGAGGACATCCCGGTAGACGGCCTCCCCGTAGACTTCGATGCCTTCGACGACTTCTTGGGTCCAGATGTCCTCGTAGACTGGACGCTCCCACGCTTCGCCAACCGCGCTCACGATCTCGGCCGACCAGCGATGTTTCTTATCGTCAAATGCCGCCACGAGCCTTAACCGCCAGCCAAAACGCGGCTGCACTGCGACGTCATCGCAAAAAAGTAAACCTGGCCGCCGGCGGAACGCCTCCGTGATCCGATCAGCGGCATCCGTCGGTGAGTATTCTGACCGCAAGATGATAGTGACAGCCTCAAGCGGCGAGCATCGGCTAGCCATGCCTGGCGTACTACACCAAGCTCTATCGTGACGTCCACCTTGTCCACCAGACAGCGGAAATGCTGTTGATTTATCGGTCGGAGTCAATTACCACTTGATCATCGCGCGTTAGGTATCTCGCACCCGCCAGAGCGCCCAAAGACCACCGCCAGCGCCCCTCGGGCCCGCATCGGTCGGCGCCAAGTCGAAGTCGAGCCGCGATTTCCCGAAACGATTGCGTGCAGACGCCACCGAAAGGTGCGCTTGCAACGACTCGATGGGCTCAATCGAGTCACCGAAGAAGCGTGAGCAGCAAAGGGTTGCCCGGACCGTCGCTACGAACAGCGGCCGGGCAAAGGACGAAGGAGTTTGGGATGACCCGCAACATAAGCGGCGGCACTGGCAATGGCAACGGCGACAACAACGACAACATCATTCACCTCCCTGCGACTGAGGCGGAGCGGCGCCAGATGCGCAAGCTCTTGCGGGCGCAGGAGCGGCAGCGGCTCGTCGATGTCTTCATCGGCGAGGATGGCCGCCAGCTCTTTCACGACCCCAACGGGGTTGCCTACGCCGACCCGATCATCGGAGGCCACCGCGAAACGTGGCTGGTCAAGTCGAAAGAGTTTCGCAGCGCGCTCATCGGCCACTTGAGGCGTCTGCACGATCGCCTGGTCAGCGAGCAGTCGATACTAGCATTCGAGATAAAGGCCGCCATGACCAAGCGCGCAGTCAACGCGCAGATCGACGACTTCGAGACCAGGGCCATCGGCAGTACGTCGGCCGTCCGCACTGTCTGCGTGCGCGTCGCCGAGCACGAGGGCAGCATCTACATCGACTTATGCAATCCGAATTGGGAGGCCATCCGCGTCAACGCCGGCGGCTGGTACATCATCGCCGATCCGCCCGTGCGGTTCCGGCGAACGCGCGGCATGTTGGAACTGCCGCACCCCGAGCGCGGTGGCAAGCTCGAAATGCTGCGGCCGTTCTTGAACGTGAAAACGGACGCGGACTTCATCATGTGCGTGGCGTGGACGCTCGCGGCTATGCGTGCGCACGGACCGTACACAATCCTCAACCTTTATGGCGAGCACGGTAGCGCCAAGACGCATCTGCTCCAGTTTCTGCGCAGCCTGTTCGACCCGCACACGACTGCGACTACCCGGCTCCCGTTCGGCAGCCGCGATCTATACATCGCCGCCCGTAACAGCCACGCCCAGATGTTCGCGAACGTTTCGTCGATTTCCGACGCGATGTCGGATGACTTATGTCGGCTGGCGACCGGCGAGGGCATGCGCACCCGCGAATTGTTCACGGACTCGGGTGAGGCGCTATTCGGCGGCGAGCGCCCGATCGCAATCGAAGGTATCAACCGCTCCGTCATCAAGCCCGACCTCCTGAGTCGCTCAGCCGTCCTAGAGATACCGCCATTGTCCGGATACCTGACGGCACACGCGCTGCGGGCGCGGTTCGAGGCGCAGCGAGCGAAAATTTTTGGTGCGCTGCTCGATACGATGGTGCGCGGGCTCGCGGCGCTGCCCACGGTCCAGCTTATCAACCCGCCGCGCATGGCGGACTTCGCGGAATGGGGCGTCGCTTGCGGACTGCCGGACTTCGAGGCGGTCTATGCGGCCAACCGCCGAGAAGCCATCAGCGTCATGCTCGACCATGATCTGCTCGCGCGGGCGCTGCGAGAGTTCATGACCCGACGGAAACAGTGGCGCGGCATCGCCGAGGAACTGCTTACCGCGATCGGCCCGGCGGCGAAGGTCGGCAGCACGCAGTCGCTGTCGGACCAGCTACGACGCTTGGCACCAGCGCTGCGGACGGTTGGCCTCAACGTCGTGCACGAGCCGCGTAAGAACCAGCGTCGGCCGCTGCTGATCGAGAAGGTGACGCCGGTGACGATACCACTGTGAGGGGTCGTCACCGGCGTCACGCTATTCAGTGCGACACGCATGGAGAGGTCGTCACCGGCGTCACCGCGGTCGCCCGGAGCGGCGGGTCATGGGGGTAGAAGTATCGCGGTCGCGGGGGTCTAGGGGGTAGAAGTATTTTTAGCGCCGCGCCGGCCGCGCGCGCCGCTCGGCCGGCCGCGCGTCGCGAGCTCAGCCGACACGCCGGCGCCCTGATGGCGGGCCTCCTCGGCTGGCTGCGGCCCGCGCTCCACGGCGCTTTTTTGCTGCCGCGGACACTCTACGGGCACCGGGGCCGGACCGACTCGAGAAACCCTTGCGGCATCGGCATAACCCGCGCCAAGCGCCGAATTAGGCCAGGCCCTTGTAGGGCTTTTGCACTCTCCACGCAGCTCCACCGTGCTCCACCGAACTTCCGGAATCGCTTGCGTTCGCCGAGAGCTCGACTTGGTATCATCAGAGCTGCTGGAAGAGCATGAGTCGCTGAGAGGAAGGCTGGTCGCCCGAGTTCGCGTTTCGTTAGTGACAGTGCTTGACGCCGGCCTCCACCCCCAGCCGGCGACATTCCACCATCGCGTCCGAATACCAGGCAGCGACCTCTAAGCGGCGGGGTCCTGACTAGGTCGGCTTGGGGACATTGAACAGCATCATGGTGGTCGTGATGTGCCGGTCCTTGTCGTTCGGAATGTGTAGCGTGTAGCGGAAGCGCGTCTCGCCTTCCTTCTTCGGCTTGCCGACGAGGCGGGGGTGCTGCGCCATTGTATCCGCAGCATCCTTCACGACAGGTGTGAATTGCTGGCGATCCGAGAACATCACCACGGCGGTCTTCGTGTCTCGCCAAGTCACGTACTTGAAGAGCTGGTCGACCGTTTCGAGTAAGCCCTTTTGCCCTGACCAGTACTTGCATTCCGCGATGAACAGATTGTGGTTCTGCTGACGCACCAAGATGTCGGTCTTGCCCTGAAAGTTGAACGCTTCCCCGTTCACTCCATCATATTGAGCGTTGAGCTGCAGCAGGAAGTGCCAGCGCAGGTCTTCCTCCCCAATCTTCTCGAAGGCGCTGGGGCTGCGCTCCATCACCCTTGCCATGTTGTCCATGATGTTCAGAATGTTCCGGTAGTGCTCCTCCAGCAGCGTGGGATCCGGGCTCGGTCCGGCTGGCATAGGCGCGGGCGCGATCTTCTTCCGAACAGCCGGGACTACGTAGGTCTGGGGTGCATTCGGGCGGGGCTTGATTGGGTACTTCAGGCCTGCTGCTGTCTGGGCCTCGGCCTCGGCGGTCTGGCGCCGCTTTTCCAGAGCAGGCCTAACCATGTCGGGGAAGTTAACCTTGAACCGCTCAGCCTCGTCCCGGAAGCCTTGCAGGGCGTTCTCAATGTCGGCGATCTGGCTGTCGATTTTGTCCTCGATCTGCGGAGGCGTGTACCACGCCCCGCCGATAGCAAGGATCAGTTCATCGGCACCCACTGCAGCGCCTGGGAACTCATCGACCCAGCCGGCGGGATGGCAGTGGAAGAAGTTGCGGTCGCCCGTAAACGGCACGTGGATGTGGTGGATCAGCCCTTGCACCCTCGGCACATGAGTGGAGAATTTTAGGTTCGGCACGGCATAGGCGGGCACCTCGCCTTGCTCGGCGGTGCGACTGATCTTCGTCAGGTCGAGCACCGGGATTTCTGGGCTGGCGAACTCCTGCACTAGCTGTGCGACCCACTCGTCCAGCGATTTCGACAGAATGTCGGAGTTGGACAGGCTGGCCACATGCGCCAGCGTCTGGTCGTGCATCCGATCGAGATAATTCCTCATCGTAGGGCGGCCATTCGACATCTCAATTATCCCGGTGGTGCCCGCGACAATTCCTCGGGCCGGTGACATAGTGCGCGTCGCCGCCTTCGGGCGGCTGGTGGACCGTGCGCTCAGCGCCTGCCCATGAACGGCCCCGGTTCTGGAGGCAGGTCGGGCCGTTCGCATGTTCGGGTCCGCGATTCATCCAGCGATATCCCGCATTTTTTGCACACGGCGAAAGAAGTGCCAATTTGGCGGGAATTTCTCGCACAAGTTGCCACGCTGCACGACCGGCAAATCCGCAGGCTTCGCGCCCTTGAGGATGCGCCCGGTGTACACGCCGATGTGGCGATACGCATCCACCAGGCTCGCTCCGTAGCT
>Ga0318519_10000061_pt1 | contig 19592 bp, 20 predicted proteins | sample GRESIP178b2f15_FD_203510 | JGI IMG/M metagenome (GOLD analysis project Ga0318519, IMG submission 203510) | Tropical soil microbial communities from Luquillo Experimental Forest, Puerto Rico - GRE.SIPMG.178b2f15 | ecosystem: Environmental > Terrestrial > Soil > Tropical forest > Bulk soil... | reverse complement strand
GTGCTCCACGGCTGTCCTCCATCTCAGATGCCTGGGGCCGACTCAACGTCGTGACCCCGTTTCATCATCTATCGGGGGACAGCCACCTTCACCGCTCGTTCGGTGCAGGGCCCATTACGGCATCTAATCCGTCCCGAGGTTAACAAGGGCGAGCAGGACGGTAACTCAAAATGAGCTGGGGCCACGGCGCCGTTCAACGGGCCTTGCTGGCTGAGCTGCGAAAGCAGCAGCAGGCGATCGATACCATGTCACTGCTGCGGATCATCTGCGACGGCGATGATCCTCACACGCACAAGGCCAATCAGCCCGTAGAGCATTGCGGATGCTGGCAAAGGAAGGCACTGTTATCGCACACCGAAGCTCCGCCGGCATCCTGTTCGGGCAGATAATACACACAGGGGCTCACTAACTACATACGTGCAACACTTAGCTTATATAAGAGCAGAGCATAGTTGCATTGTATTGCGGGTCCCCTTTCAGGGTCCCCTGCCCTACAGAACGGGTCCCATTACTGGAAACAGCCGGATATTGAAGACAGGCAAGCGACTCCTGAGCCGCCGCCCCCGATCGCCGGCGGGGGCCTACCGGTTTGCACCGGACCCGATTTCAGAAAAGAAAAAAATAAAATCCGACAGAAAAGTTTTTCTCTTTTTCTTTTTTTCTTTCTTTCTCTCACACCCGCTTGAGGACAGAGCAACGGCGCTTGCGAGCAATGAGCGGTGCGAAGCTATGCACAATTTCTAAGTTCTGTATGATTTTCGTGGCATTGATTCCAGTCATCAATTACTATGCATAAAGTGCTTTTAAAAGAGGATAGGAAAATGACGGCTTACGGCTATGCGCGAGTTTCGACTAACGGCCAAGATCTCGGCTCGCAGGAAGCAGAGTTGATGGCTGCAGGCGCAGCCAAGGTATTCAAAGAAAAGGTATCTGGTGCGAAGACCGATCGCGCCGAGCTGGCCAAGCTGATTAGACGGCTCGAGCCCGGCGATGTGCTGATAGTCACGCGCCTAGACCGCTTGGCGCGGTCAACTCGGGACTTATTGAACGTTTTGGCCACGGTTGGCGAGCATGAAGCCGGCTTCCGCAGCCTGAAAGACGCCTGGGCAGACACCACAACGCCGCACGGCAGGTTGATGCTCACGGTTCTCGGGGGCTTGGCCGAGTTTGAGCGCGAGCTGATTGGTGCCCGAACAGGCGAAGGCAGGAAGCGCGCCAAGTCCCGTGGCGTGCGTTTCGGTCGTCCCGCTGCTCTCACACCGCACCAACGGCAGGAAGCGCTTCAGCGGCTCGCCAAGGGCGAAGCGCAGGCTGACGTAGCGCGATCTTTCAATGTCTCGCAGGCGACGATATCGCGGCTTGCGGCAGCCTGATTCACGCTTAACCGCGATTTTCGTCACCCAAGCAGCTAACTTGTAGGCGGAAACATCCTCCGCCCATCAATCCTTATGCTCTAGCGTAAGTCCTTGAGCCCTATCGCGAATTACCTCAAGGCGCGCGATGAACGCGTCATTTGCCTCAATCGCTGCTTGGATCGAAACGTCATCGGGCTCACGAAAGCCAACTGACTGCAGCAGCTTGCGCCCAATATCCTGCATTGAGCTAGCCTGACTGAAATCGATTTCGCCGCTGCGGAAATCGTGTTGCTCGGCGATGTTGAGTATTTTGGCTTTACCGAGGATTGCAGAAACAGCGGCAGAATGGGCTTTATCTGCTCTTGCCTCACGCAGGACTTCATTGAGTTCGCGTGTCATTTTTTCTGCGCTTTCGACGGCTTGTTCGGCTGCGATGGCCTGGAGTTCTTTGATACGCTCTGCGATGCCGTTAGCAAAGGTTAGCAACCTAGAAGCGCAAGCTTTTGCACTATTCCCGTTGGTTACATGATAACCGGCGCGACGATAAGCTTCGGCTTGTGAATGTGCGCCGCCTTTAGCGTTAGTAATGCCGCTGAAGATAGCTTGGGCGAAGGCTTCATGGCGTGGGTTTTTGAGTGCGGGCATGGATTGTCTCTGACATTCCAGAGTGGCCTTTCACTCTTATAGCAGATTTTCTAAGCGCCTGTGCTGCTGGCCGGCCATGGTCATGATCCCGGGGATTTGCCCCTCAGCGGCAAATTGCAACCGGATTTAATTCAATTGGAGCATCGGACTCCTGGTGTCGGTGTCGAAAACGGAATTACGCCGTGTCGATTAAGCGCCTGTTCGATGCTGTCGAGCGTAGAGGCGACATTGGTCGGCGGGTTGCTGCCCTTGTTCTCCCAATATCGAACCGACCGAGGGTGACATCCAGCTGCGCGGGCAAGATCGGCTTGGGTGAGCCCAGCGAGCATGCGAGCGGCCCGAATTTGGCGTCCCGAGACAATGTTGCTCATAACCCAATCTATATACGATTCTGGAAATGCGGCCGCCGGTCATCCCGCTTTGTCGAAAGCAGGCCCGGACATCATGTTTGTATCATGGTGATGGTGCTGGGTGTGGCGCTGAGGCTGAGCTGCGTTACCTACTGCCACATCCGTATCAAGCTTGCAGCGACGTCGACGATCGATGAGCCCGCCTTCCTCGCCACCTTGATCGAGCTGTCTGTCTGTCCCCGCCAATTCCGGGTGTCAAACGAACCTAAAATGGTGTCCGGGACAAAGCGGCTTCTGGACGCATAGACATGTCGATCACCGAGCTTGGCCTGCTGATGCGTGAAGAACCGGTGCGGCACGACGAGGTCCAGCTCGGTCTTCGCTCGGGTCATCGCCACGTACAGAAGCCGACGCTCTTCCTCGATCTCCTCCGGCGTGCTGGTGGCGCGGTCTGAAGGGATGCACCCGTCGACCACGTTCAAGATTCGTACAATCCGCCACTCTTGGCCCTTGGCCGAATGGATTGTCGAGAGAATTGTGTAGTCCTCGTCTTTCAAGCCAGCGCCGGCCCGGCCACTCGTCGCATCGGGTGGATCGAGGGTCAGCTCGGTGAGAAACCGCTCGCGGGATCCATAGCCCGCCGCGATCTGAGCTAATTGCGCAACGTCTGCCGCCCGCAATTGGGCGTCATCGTAAATCCGCTCAAGGTGTGGGGCATACCACTCTTGAATCAGCTCGAATTCTGCTGGCCACATCGTCTTGCCTTGGCGCATCTGCTCGAACAGTTTGGCAAGGGATGGCCAATCTTCGGCTGTGGCCCTTGGCACTTTGATGTCGTACAGCACATGGCTGGCATGGGGCTCGGCTTCTACCTGATCCAGAATTTTTGCCGCGGTGCTGGGCCCAATGCCAGGCATTAACTGGAGCACCCGGAACCCTGCGACCCTGTCACGTGGGTTCTCGCACCACCGCAGGACGCTCAGCACATCTTTGACGTGGGCCGCTTCCAGGAATTTCAGGCCGCCATACTTCACGAATGGGATGTTGCACCGGGTCAGTTCAATCTCGAGCTGGGCACTATGGTGAGAGGCTCGGAACAAGACAGCTTGGGCTTTCAACGCCACGCCGGCTTCCCGAGATTCTAAAATCTGCTGCGCAACGAACTTGGCCTGGGCGGCTTCGTCGCTCACGGTCGTCAGAAATGGCTTTTGCTTCGACCGCTGGTCTGACCGTAAGTTCTTCGTGTACCGTTCCTTGGCAAACCTGATGACTAGGTTGCAGGCATGGAGGATCGGTTGGGTCGATCGGTAGTTTTGCTCAAGGGTGATGATGTCAGCCCTGGGCCGGAACTGTTTCGGAAAATCAAGTATGTTGCGGACCGTCGCCGCCCGAAAAGAATAAATCGACTGGGCATCATCTCCAACCACCATCAAGCCGCGGCCCTCAGGCTTTAAGCTCAACAGGATCTTCGATTGCAGCTGGTTTGTATCTTGGTATTCGTCGACGAGGATGTGATCGAACCGACCACCAATTTCAGCGGCCAAATCGGCATCCCGCAACATTTCCGCCCAGTACAGCAGCAAGTCGTCGTAATCGAGAACATTTTGGCGCTGCTTAGCTACTGTATATGACTGGAACAGGCGGCGCAGATCGTCCTCCCATTCCCCACACCAAGGGAAATTTTTTGCAAGGACCTGCTCCAGCGACTTCCCCGAATTGATGACGAACGAATAGATGCTCAAACAGGTGTCCTTCTTGGGGAACCGGGACGCCTTCCTGGATTGCCCCAAGTCATGGCGAACCAGGTCCATCAAGTCGGCGGCGTCGGATCGGTCAAGAATCGTAAACGATGGCTTGAGACCGATGTGCGTCGCGTATTCGCGTAGCAAACGAGCGCCAATAGCGTGAAACGTTCCGGACCACGGCAGATCGACCTGCTGGCTGCCGAGGGCCGTCGTGGTGATCCGCTTGACTCGCCGGATCATCTCCTCGGCGGCTCGGCGGGTAAACGTCAACAGCAGGATCCGGTACGGATCAACTCCATTGACGACAAGATGTGCAACCCGATGGGCAAGGGTCTTCGTCTTCCCCGAGCCGGCGCCAGCAATCACCAGCAGCGGAGGGGCCGTCGTGCCGTATTCGGCGTCTATACCGTGCTTGACGGCGCGGCGTTGTTCCTTGTTCAAATCGGTCAAATACTCGTGCGACATGACGGCCTGTCCTTCCAATCCGTTTGCAAACCATTACTGATTCGGCCGCCGGCGTCATGAGCGGCGACGTTTTCAGTATGTCGACTTCAGGCATTAGAACGGAGACCGGCTTATCCCTTAATAACTATTGTGACCACGCAGAACCTTAACGCGACGGACTGTGCGTCGCTGCCTCCAGCGGCTTGTCCGCCTGGACCGCGAGCCGCGTAAACCAGAAAACTAACAGCGTTCATGTGATCAGGGGTCCGCGTGGCGCGCGACCCAGTGACTGCAGTCGGCGAGCAGTGCCACCCCGTCACCCGTAGGAGTGCGCGGTGTGCGTGGTCCCGTGGGATGAGCCGCTGAGATTACCCTAAGGCTGCCGGCAAACACAGAACCAGCCCGACCCAGAGCCTGGAAGGCGAACCGCACTGGGCATGCGCAGAAGTCTCCTTACAAACTGCTTGCTTGAACATTTCGGTGTCAGCCCTACCTGGCAAGGAATGTTGTTATTTTTTCCGCCTCCTGCCGGATTTGTGTGAGCGCATTGAGATGTCCGTTTGGTCCTATCAGCGCCGCGGTCTCGACTGATGCTCCCGCGTCTGAAATCTTTTGGATCGTTTCCCGGACGATTGGCTCGTAGAAGATGAGATCATTGGGCGCGTAGAGCGCGAGCACGGGCACCTTGATCTTCGCGGGGTTAACAGCAGCGAGTTGAACGGCCTTGCAGAGATAAAGAAAATGATTGGCGTCAGCGAGGGCGGCGCGTGCTACTGCTGCTTGATCAAGGAATGCATCAATCTTGAATTCATTTGGTAGTGCCTTCGCGGGATCCTTGCCTTCCTCCGCTGGTGCTGTTCCAAAGGTCTTTTGCGCCCATTCCCAGCCATTAGATTGCAGAGTTACGATCTTGAGCGCAGCCTTGAGGCCATCGAGCGGTGGCTCTTTGCCATAATAGTCGCCATTGTTCCATTTTGGGTCGAGCCGGATAGGCTGTGCCCAAACATCCATCCAGGCGATGAGGAACGGTTCAGCGCTCGCGGCGGCGACCACGGAAACGATTCGATCGACGCTGTCTGGGTAGCTTTGCGCCCATTCGTAGGCTTGTAGCCCACCCATCGAGAGGCCCATCACGGATTTGAGCTTCTTGATGCCCAGGCTGTCAATCAATGCCTTCTGGACCCTGACGAAGTCCTTGATGCTGACGACCGGAAAGCTCATGGCGTAGGGCTTGCCGGTGTCAGGATTGATGCTCGCAGGTCCGGTCGTCACGACATGGGACTGCTTGGCATTGAGATTCACAAGAGTATCGGAGGAGAGCACATAGTATTTGTTGGTGTCGATGGCCTTACCGGGCCCGATGATCGCATCCCAGTAGCCAGCGATCTTATCATCGGGCGCATACTTACCGAACGCATGGCTCGTGCCCGAAAAGTAATGGGTGACGAGGATTGCGTTCGACTTATCGGCATTGAGCGTGCCCGCAGCTTCCCAGCCGATCTTCACGGACTTGATGATCTCACCCGCCACCGTGGTGTAGCTTGGCAATTCGAAAGTCTTCTTCTCGAGGATGACATCGCCGGACTGGGCACGCGACCCAACGGAGACCAAGACCAAAGATATTGCAGTCAGAACGACGACGAGATGACGGCTCATTCAGTTCCTCCCTCGCCTTCTTATAGATTGCGTCGTCTCAATCAAGGCGTGGTCACGCTCTTCTCAGAGGTCGTTGTTAGCCCCGTGGGTGGTCCATCGATCGCCGTCCACCCGCCATCTATCAGGAGCGCAGTGCCGGTTACGTAGCTCGCGGCGTCGGAGGCGAGAAAGGCGACGGCTGCCGCCACTTCGCTCGGATAGGCCCACCGATTGAATACAGTGTGTGACGCCAAAGCATTCCATATCTCCGGCCTGGCCTTCAGCGGAGCGACGAGTGGAGTCTCCACAATACTCGGAACAACGGCATTGACCCGCACCCCAGAGGGACCAATTTCGGAGGCAAGGCCGCGTACCATTTGGATGATCCCTGCCTTGGTTGCGCCGTAGATAGCCAAACCCGGTTCAAGCGTCATCGCGCGAACCGACGAACTCGCGATCAAGCTCCCGCCCCTTTGGCGCACCATCATGCGACCGAAGGCGCGCAAGAAAAAGAAGGTTCCTCGCAGATTGAGGTCGGCGACGCGGTCATATTCATCATCTGTGTAGTCGCACATCAGCTTCCTGACGTGGACCGCGGGCGTGGTCACGGCGACGTCGAGCCTCTGGTGTTTTGTCTCGATCGCTGCGGCGAGCGCGTTCACCGATTCCGCGCTATTGGCGTCCACGACATGGGCTTCGGCACAGCCCCGTAAGCTGATGTCCGCCGCGGTGGCCTCCACGCCCTCTTTGTTCTTGTCGCCACAAATGACGGTCGCACCGAGGGCCGCCAACGCCTCGGCGGAAGCCTTGCCGATGCCGGAGGCGGCTCCCAGAACGAGTGCCGTCTTCCCATCGAGCCGAAACATCGCCCGATAAGCGTCAAGCCGTTCATCGATCGGGCCTTTCGGTGCAACCATCGCGCTTCACTTCGAGGCCGGACACAAGCAAGTGGTCACGGTCGGGCGTTTCGGCCCTGCTCAACCAGCTCGCGGAACTTCTTCACGTTGGCTTCGCCCGCGTAAGTGGCAATGCGGGCGTAGGCAGGCTCCATCTTGGCACGGAACGGTGCCAGGTCGGGTCGCGTCACCTGCATGCCCGCCGCTTCGAGCTTCTTGATCTGCTCGGCCTCGTCATCAGCGATGAGCTTGCGCATGAGATTGCCGGCAGCGGCGCTCTCCTCGCGGAAGATCGCCTGCTGGGGGGGCGTGAGCTTCTTCCAGGTTGCCGCGCTCACTGTGTGGATCATGTTGTTGTAGACGTGCCGCGTGATCGCCAGATGCTTCTGCACCTCGTAGAACTTGTTAAAGTAGATCACTGCGATCGGGTTCTCCTCGCCGTCGACGACCTTCTGCGACAGCGCCAGGTAGAGTTCCGGGAAGGCGATGGCCTGCACCACCGCGCCCAGCGCCTCCATCGAGGCTTGGATCTGCAGCTCGGGTGGCGTGCGCAGCTTCAAGCCCTTGACGTCATCGGGCGTATGGATCGGTCGGACGCTGTTGGTCACGTTGCGAAACCCGTATTCCCAATTGTGCAAAAGGATAAAGCCCTGCTTTTCGGCGAGCGGCGCGAGCCACGTCATGGCCGACCCATCCAGCACGCGGAAAACATGCTCAGGGCTATCGAAGACGAATGGCAACATCACCGCGGCGAACGCGGTGTCGTACTTGTCCAGTTGTCCCTGGGTCGGCAGGCCCATGTCGATGGTGCCTAGTTTGATCTGCTGCGCCTGCTCGGGGGGGCCCCCCAGCACGTTGTTCGGAAAGATGTTGATCTTGATCTCGCCAGCGGTGCGGGCTTCGACGCGCGCCGCAAACTGCTTGGCTGCCGTGTTCGCCGGATGATCCTCCTGCGCAAAATGCGCCCAACGCAGGGTCAGCGGAGCAGCATTGAGTGCCACGAACGGCGCCGACAAAGTCAGTGCTGCGCCACCGGCGCTGGCTTTGAGAAACATCCTGCGGTCCATGGTGTTCTCCCTTTGATATTATCCGCATGACAGCGGCACGACGTTACAGGCGGAAGCCGAAATACCTCGGCAGCCCAAGCGCGAACCACGGCACGAACGCCACGACGATGAGCCCGACGAGCACCATGATCAAATATGGAAGCATGGCCCGCGAGGCTTGCTCGATGTCGCAGCGCATGATGGCACAACATACATAAAAACCCACCCCCGCGAGGGGCATGAAGCCGCCGATGCCCATGGCGATAATCAGGACGAGCGCATAGTGCAGCTCGCTTAAGCCGAGCTTGCCGGCAATCGGTATGAGCAGCGGCGCGAGCACATTGAGCGATGGTAGCCCCTCGAGGAGCACGCCGACGACCACGAGCAACGCGATCGAGCCCAGCATGAAGATTTCGGTACTATTGCCGATCGCATGCAGGAGCGCGACGAGGCGCTGCGGCAAATACGCCACCGTCAACGTCCATGAAAACCCCGAGGCCGCGGCAAAGATAAAGAGCAGCACCCCGGTGAGCGCGGCCGTGTCTGCGACCGTGCGCATGAACTCTCCGAAGTTCATGGCGCGATAAACGATGACCGCGAGTGCCAGCCCGTAGACCACCGCGAAAGCTGCGACCTCAGTCGGGGTGGCGACCCCGAATAGAATCCCGCCGAGTAACATAGCGGGCATTAGCAGCGGCAGCACCGCATCGAGTCCGGCTCGGAACATGGCGGCAAAAGACGCGCGCGGCACGCGGGGCGTACCGGCGCGGCGGGCGCGCACATAAATGAGCACCATCAGGCAGAACGCCATCACGGCTGCGGGAATGAGCCCGCCGATGAACAGTGCCGCAAGCGATACGCTGGTGATCGACCCAACGATGAGCATGGCGATGCTGGGCGGAACTGTTTCGCCCATGATTGCGGAAGCGGCCAGGACGGCCGCGCCCTCGGCGGCACCATGGCGCTCGCGCAGCTGATCGCGCATGACCGTGCCGACCGCCGCCACGTCCGCCGGTTTGGAACCAGATAAGCCGGAAACGACATACATGCTCGCAACGGTGACTTGGAGGAGCCCGCCGCGCCAGTGGCCGACCAGCGTGTAAATGAACCGGACGAGCCGCACGCTGATGCCACCGCGCTCCATGACCAGCCCGGCGAGAATGAAGAATGGGACGGCCAGAAGAATGAAATTGCCGGTGCCGTTGACCATGGTCTGCGGCAGCACAACGAACGAGGCGGCGTCCGCCGCCCAGAGATAGGTCGCTGTCGCGAGAAGCAGAACGAATCCCACCGGCACGCCGGCGAAGATCGCGACGAAGAACAGTGCAAGCGCCACGATGATGGCAGCATCTCCACCAAGCCAGGGCAACCAAAGATCGCGCGCAACGGCGGCCGCAGCCAATACGACGGTAAACCCGGCACCGACACCCCAGATTACCCGCCGGTTTTCGCGGTAAAGATTGTTGACGGCATAGAGCGCAAGCAGCGCCATGCCGACAGGCAACGGAAGTGCGATCAGCGCCGCCGGGATCTGGAAGATCGGCGTGCGCTCGCCCCAGCTCGAGCCGATGAATTCGGCAGATGCGATGCCGGTCAGACCGACGACAAACAGGACAATGACATCGGAAAGCACGAGGCAGGCACGCTCGACCGGTCGCGGGACGAGATTGAGCACGACGCGAACGAAGGCGTGGTCGCGACGGCGATAGGCGACCGCGCCGCCAATAAATGCCAGGATCGACAGTGACAGCCGAGCGACCTCGTCTGCCCAAAGAAACGAGTGGTGGAAATAAGCGCGTGCAAAAACATTGCCGAGCACCAGACCCAACTCGCCGAGCAGCGCAGCGATGACTAGGGTCTCTGCGAGCGCATCGATGACTCGCATCGCGATGGCTTGCGAGAGCGATGATGGTTCGCTTTGCGAAGCTTCTACCGCCGGATGTGCCACGGCAGCTGCGACCGCGGAAGCAAGCGGATCGATGGAGCTTTGCCCTGGCATTGTCTCCAATACTCAGTATCGGGAAATGCGCTATTTGGATCGATCAAGTCGCGACCTTAGCAAGGAAACGCTCGCGATGACATGCGTAGCGTTGTGCACGTTTTAAATTGTTCCTAGCACACGAGCGCATTTAACGACGCCATTGGGGATCCCGCCTGTTTCGATCAATCTATTAGGTCAGAAGGTCGACAAAACTGATTCGCGAGTTGCCTGGTTACGGGACAGGGCAAAGCGTCGGACGTCACGTCGTCGCTGAGGCCACGTCCGCTTTTCCCCGAAAGCGGACAAACAGTAGACATCGCGGTATGGTCCGCTTTGTGCCAATGGACTGAACCCAGCGCAGCAAAAAAAATCGCTACTCAATCAATCGGCGCGGGCGAGCAGCGTCGGCGACACGTCAAGAGGGATTCGCGGAATGACGCGTTATGGAACCGCGGTCAAGCTGAAGCGTCTCGGCGTATCGGTCGCGAGCCGCATCTCACGATACATGGCTGAAGACATCGCAGCCCGCTGGATGGGGATTCTCGAATATTATCGCTGAAGTGCAGAGGAGATCCGCCTCGGGAAACAGTCAAAGCCAGTGCGCGTCTGGTTCTTGGGTGACTTCTCACATCTGTATTTGGTGATTCAGGTGCCACCGGATCGAATCGTCGAAGTCGGCGAAGAAGATGCCATCGCGCTGACCGCGCCTGGCTTTTCGAAGGCTGTAAGGCTCGCTCACACAGCGGTTGCTGGTTTGATATAATCGCAGCCTTCTGCAACAATATAGGAGCGTTTCGGCTGCGTCGATTGCATTGCTGCTTCTTCGCGCGCGGCCAGTCTCCACTGTAACGCAAGGATCAGCAGCATCTTGCGAAATACGCGCATCACCATCTGCTGCCGATGGTCAGAGTGGACGCACTCGTCCGGGCAACGATAGGTGCGTCCACTCGCTCGCCACTCGACGTCGAGATCAGTGCAAAAATACCGCTTCGAGATTTATTGAGGCAGTGCCAGGATAATACCGACTGGATTGGATTGTGCTCAGCTACTCTAGTGCAGCCAACTGGCACTGGTGGGGATACCGCGCCGGTGGCAGCGAGTGGGGTCGCCATTCCTTGCCGACTGGTGCCTCACTCGCCGTACAATGAGCTAGCTGCCTTGTTGATGCCTTGGGAGTAGAGGCTTCGCTGGGCTATTCTCTTAAGTCAGCCACAGGCACCCGCTGCGCATCAGGGGTGCTTTGTGGTTAGAGGTGGAGGCCCCGTGCCGAGAAACGCCTCCACCTCGCTCTCTCAATCAACAAAATTAGCGAAACTCGATCTGACAGGCGGTGCCTCGTTGAGCGATGAGGTTGGTGTCCGTTGCCGTTAGGCTGCGATCATTTTCTCCTTCGTCATCGGCATCGAGCCGTCTGCCACAGCGTTGCTGACGAAGGGCTTCAAGACCTGGATGCCAGCATTACCTGGATTGAAGACCAGGGCCAGGGCGACTCAGCGACGTTGATCGCGATAGGCGCCAAGCACAAAAAGTCGAATAGCTGATGATAGATTGGCATGTTCGCGATCACGATCGATCGCGGCGACCAACTCCTGAAGGGTCATCCCGCGCTCGCGGGCGATCTCTCTCAAACTGTTCCAAAACTCGGCTTCAAGGCTGACGCTCGTCTTGTGGCCTGCAATGACAATCGAGCGTTTCGAAACCGAAGACTTCATGCCTTCTCCCCCGCGAAATCAGCCATCGGTACCATATGACCGCATGGCTCTGCGGGCAAGAAACCCCCCGGCTTTGTACCTAGCGAAACGCGTCCCACAAGGCGATTGCTGAGGATGATTAGCAGCACCACAATCGTGAGCACGATCACCCAAGTGCTGAGTTCAAGCATTGCTGGCAAACGAAGCGAATAGTTTGAACCTGTGGCCTTAGCAACACAGTCAACGGCGAGCGCTTAGAGTATTTCTTGGCAGTCCCAGCGGGGATTGGGGGAAAACCGCTGCGGCAGCAGAGGGCCCCTGGAGTTGTCCTCCGAGCCTCCAGGGGCTCTCACAAAACGCTGCGCTAGAGCCGAGAAATTGTTGAGTGCGAGACATTGAAGCTTCGCCCAATTTCCACCAAGGCCTCACCTGCTTCTCTCCCGAGCCAAGGCCTTAGAGTTGTCCGAAACCTTGGACGCTGGGTAGCGCGCCGTTTCGCCTTCGCTTTCGCAATCTTAGTGGCAACTTGGGGCGGGGCTACCATGTTGGCGCAGAGATGGGATCTAAAGCTCGGCGCTGTCTTCAATTCTTCCGCCAACAAATCGAATTGAACTTGTAACCAAGGTTGTATGTGCGTCCGGCATTGGGCGTTGCCTCGGTGCAGTCTGGAAGAAACACGTATCCTCGTGCCGCCATACAAATGTCCATGAACGCGGCCTGAACTTCCAAATCCGTTTCCGTTAATCCCGGTCGCAACTTGAATGCCTCCAAGTGGCATTCTGCCGTTTCGCGAACATCTCGTTCCGCCGTTTCCACCATCTGATCTTTGCTCTGTGACTTCACGTGGCTGTCGTACCAGCTCCAAGCGCCAGCAACGGCGAGGGCCAACAGGATCAAACCGATGATCGCATTGCCAATCCACATTTCCCGTCCCAAGGCCTTGCCCCCTGAAGCTACATGGGGCCGATGCACAACCGGAAGAGCCCACGTCGCCAATTCATTGTTCAACCTGCTCGCATGCAGACCAAGAGCCAAGGCTTGGGGTCCTCTTCAACTCAATCGGCATGCAAATTCATCGGCCCCGTCCACATGGCCGCTTGCGGTGCCGCTTCTCGTGATTACGTCTTCGACGGTCCAGAACTTTGAAACAAACGCAAGATAGGGGCCGATGCGGAGGTCACCATGATGACATTCCTATTGCTCGTGACGTGGCTCGCATATAATCAACCGCCCGACCATTATCAGGTGCCGTTCAGTTCGAACGAAGCGTGTGAAGCTGCTCGCCTACAGCTCATCAAGGATGCTGAACGCATAAGGCAGTCGATGATTGAGCGCGCCAGTGCGCAAGACCGACAGATTGGTAGCAATAACAAAACCTCCCTCGTGATGGCCGCGATAGCAAATGCGCCTTACGTCTCAGCTGTCTGTGTTCAAACAAGCGCAAGCTAGACGGAATATGGCCAAAACACATGGGGCCATGAGCAGCCGAACCAATGGATGATTTAAGAGATGGCTTATGCCTCTCTACTGGCTTGTTCATCGTCACAACAACCAAATCTCCGTCGTCGTCGAGCCTGGCGCTTCCCTCATTCATGCCCGGATGCGAGCGGCGCTTGCCGAATTGGACGAAGGACTATTAGCCCGGTGGGGGAACAGCTATCATCATTGCGGACTTCGGAGGGAAACGACATGAAAATTGATGGACGCTGTCACTGCGACTACGTGAGGTTCGGAGGCCGAAGCCGATCCCGAAACGACGACTATTTGCAACTGCACGGACTGCCAAACAATGAGCGGTGCACCGTTGCGAGCGATCGTTGCCACTCGTCCAGGCGCGTTCGTGCTCCTGTCCGGCAAACCGACGGAATATCGAAAGACCGCCGATAGTGGAAACATCCGTCTGCAAGCTTTCTGCCCTCACTGCGGGACGCCGATTTATGCGACATCGACTGGCGATGAGCCAAAAGCCTACAACGTGCGGCTTGGATCGCTGCGCCAACGAAATGAATTGGTGCCACGCAGTGTTTGCCTCGTACCACACATGTAACTGGCGTACTTTCAGTAGGACCGCTCACAAAGGTCCCGTACTCCTTGTTCTCGTTGAGATCGAACAGTCGCATAATTTTGGAGGCGGGTTTTCCCTCTTCGTGTTCGTATGAGATGGCGATTTCCAGAAAGAAGCACTTCTTCAACCGTGCGCTATAGTGATTTTCATAGTTGAATAGGGTCTGTTCGTTTTTGTCATCCGATACGGGACCATATTCTCGTTCAAACGCTTCCGCCGCACGTTTGCCGCATCGCTCTTCAAGTTCATACGACTGCTTATTCGGCTGGGCCGAAACGTAGGCGCTGAAGCAGAGAAGCCCGGCAATCGCAACGCTGATGGACGGCCTCATTTTCGGCCTCGGAATAAATCCGCTGGACCCGGTACAATCCGACATTTTGTGATGGCCGTCATATCGGCCGAACTCAAAGTCCGACACACTCCACCCCGCAATGCCCATGACAGTCTTGATATGCGGCAGCCCTGCGAGTGGCTTCCAGATTATCGGCCTGTTCGCCAACAGTGCCGATGCTCAATTGTATGCCGAAGACTATAGCCTCAAAGATTGGTGGGTTTCCGAGCTAATATCACCGGGGGAATTTGCGGAAAGCCAAGTGGCGACGGCTTCGAAGTCCCATCTCTGAGTGACTTCCGAAATCGCTTATCGGAACTCGTTCCACTCTGCGGTGCCCAGGTGGAATTTCACAAGGGGCCGATGGCTTACCAAAAGCTCATGTCGAGGCCGATCACTACGGCAGCACGCTTCTGATTAGCATCTCTATTCGATCACCTCGTCCGCGCGGGCGACCAGCGTCGGCGGGACTTCAAGGCCGAGTGCCTCGGCGGTCTTGAGGTTGATCGCCAGCTCGTACCTGGTCGCCGCCTGCACCGGGGGGGTCGGTAGGCTCGACGCCGCGCAGTATCCGGCTAACTAGCCGCGCCCGCTGACGGAAGGTCTGGGCAAAGCGCGGCCCGTAGCCCAGGAGGCCGCCATCCTCCACCACCTCCGGCCACGGGTGCATGGCTGGTAGACGGAGCGCCGCAATGCACTCGACGATGCCGCGCGCGTTGACCGTGAACAGCGGCGTCGCCAGCAAGTTGAGCGCTTGTGCGCCCGCTGCCTTGGCGACAACGATCGCTGGCACGACCTCCTCGGAACTGGCGGCGCCGAATATGCAAAGCTCAACGCCGCTCTGGCGCGCGGCGTTGTGAAGCGCTTCCAGGTGCCGGTGCGGGGTGACGCTGGCGTCCGCGAGCGCCGCCATCTTGCGCAGGCCCGGCACCGCCTCGATCAAGATTTTCTGCCGCTTGCCGTCGAGATCGGGCGAGATGGACGGAATCATGGCACCGAGGCGATAGACGCAGCCTGACTCCTGCGCGGGCGCGTCAAACGGCCAAGCTAACGATGTCATCGCGCCACCAATCAGCGTGATGAACTCGCGCCGTTTTAATTGATCGAATTGCATCGCCCCCTCCCAAGCGGGCGTCCGACCTGCCCGCGATCGACAACGGCCATCCTTATTGGGGAATGAACGTCTTACCCGACGGCCCAACGCCGGTGACCTGAATGATCACCTCACCGTCCTTCGCCCATGAGAAGTGCGGAGCCCTTGGAGGCTCGGAGTAGAATGTCCCGGCCGGATAGGGCTTGAACTTGCTCTCATCCCATTTGTCGCCACTGCCGAAGTAGAGTGTCCCAGATAGCACCACAACGGTACGCACCTCATCAGGATGCCAATGCGGCGGGTCCTTCCAGCCGGCCGAGAACTTGACGCGCGAGACGAATACTCCCGGCTTTGTCGGGTCGCCATACAGCACAACGGTTTGCGGCGGGCCCGCTAGAGGACCTTTGAACTCGATATCCTGCGGGAGCTTGAGGACGCCTGTGCCGGTGCCCTGTGCATAGCCTAACGCGGACAAGCCGACTGTACCGAGAGCTAACACAAGATAGGTCAATCGTGTGGCCATGAGCGCCTCAGTTTGGATCAAGAGAGCAGCGCACACGGTGAAAAGGCGGTCAATGAGACAATTTGTCTGTTTTAGAACTTGTACAAGCTCGGTGCCAGCCGATGTCCGCCCCCTGACTGCTCTTTCGCCCGAAAGCGGAAGTCGATCCGCGATCTGACGAGGTCGCGGAGCTGCATCAAGCCTGATAGTTTGCAACACGCAAATTTGCGCGTTGAAGGACTACGCGCAATGCCCGAGTGCATGTCGAAGAGTAGCACATCGCTATACTCGTCGCCTGTGCGTTCATTTCCATATCCCCATTCGCCGCCCTCCTCCGGGAAAAAGGACTCGCCCGAGACCTTGCGGTAAGAGCCGTCGGTTTGCGATCCGCGGCAGCTTGATCTCGAAGAAGCGTTCGCCGCAAGCGCGGCCGATACTGAAAAGGATGCGCCTCAACACTGAAGCAAACCGAACCATGATCGACAGACCGGGTCCGCTTCACCTCGCGCCCATGACGGCGGCGTCGGCTCGTGAAGGGGGCGGGCAAAACTCGGCCCGCGGGCTTATTCGCAGAGGCCGTCAGAGAAAACCCTCCTCGGCACGCAGCCGATGGCCGCCATCTCGGCTTGATGGTTGGACGTTCGTTCAGCGGATCGCAGTTGGCGCCACCGTCGAGCCGGTCGCGCCCTGCAGCTTTAGCGGTTGCAGGACGAGCGCGAACTCGTAGGCCCGCGCCTTGGCAAGGGGCTCGAGCACCAGGTTCTCGAGCAGATGGACCCCGTTGACCGTGAGCGCGATGTTGTGGACCGGCAGATTGATCGCCTTGTCCGGATTGGGCGCGATTTCGACCGGCCAGTTATCGGCGCCAAGCAGCATCGGGTCCTGCTTGATCAGCCACTCGGCCGCGGCTACGCCGATGCCCGGACAGCCGCTGGTGTAGAGCTTGTTGTCGAGGCCCCAGTGCTTGCTCCATCCGGTGTAGATGAGCACCGCGTCACCCGGCTGCAGGCGTATGCCTTGCTTCTGCAGCGCCTGCTCCAGATCGGCGACCGTGATCTCGTAGTCGATTGGCAGGATATCCACTCCTTTGAGACCCGCGATGTCGATCAGCACGCCGCGCGTCATCAGTGTGCCGACCTTCTCCATACCCATCTTGGTGAAGCCGTTGCGGGTCGCGATCTCGTCCATCTTGACGCAGTTGTAGAGCATCCGATCGAGCGCCTGATGGGTAAAGCCATCGAACTGCGTACCGACCTGGCCGATCTCCGAAACGATTAGCTCCTCGTTGCTGTAGCGCCGGTTCGCGCCGAATGGACCGGTGCTGCGCTTGGTATGCACATCGTACTGTCGGCCGGGATTGAGCGGCATGTCGCGTCCCAGGACGTGACCCAATTCGAAGGTCTCGCCGGTCTTGATCAGCTGCGCGGCCCGCAGCACGTTGGCGGGCGTCATGTGATTGCCTGATCCACGCTCGTCGGCGGCGCCCCATTTCGACGGGCAGCGCTCTTCCGGCGACGGTGGCCGCCAGCTCTGGGCGGCGGCGTCGGTCGCGATGGCGCAGAGGGTGAACACTGTGACAAGCGCGAGGGTCTTCATCGCATTCCTCCCTTTTGTGCGGCGAGGATCGATCCGTGCCGCCGAGCGCACGCCAAGTCGAGGCATGCGCTCTTGGTAGCCTATTTGACTTTGGCAAATAATCAATTTTGCAAGGAAGCGGAAAGATCGGCCTAACCCGTCTACCGCGTCGGGGAGTCGACTGTGATAGGGTGCAGCTCGAAGTTCCATAGCGAGAAAAGCATGCGTGCCTATCAACTACCGAAGGGCGGCACCGGCATCGATGCGCTGGTCAAAGTCGAGCGGCCCGATCCCAAGCCGGCCTATCGCCAGGTCGTGGTGAAAGTTAAGGCCTGCTCACTCAATTTCCGCGATCTTGGCATTGTGCGCGGTACCTACCGAATGCCGGTGCGTGAGAACCTCATTCCGCTGTCGGATGGCGCGGGGGAAGTCATTGAGGTCAGTCCCAGTGTCACCCGCGTGAAGGTCGGCGACCACGTCGCTGGGTGCTTCTTTCAGCGCTGGGCCGGTGGCGAGGCGCCTGCCGATGTCCACGCAAGCGCCCTTGGCGGCGGCATCGATGGCATGCTTGTGGAATATGCCGTGTTGGAGGAAGACGGGGTCGTAAAAATTCCGGCGCACTTGTCGCTGGAAGAGGGCGCGACCCTCCCCTGTGCGGCCGTCACCGTTTGGAACGCCATGATGGAGCACGCAAAGCTGGTCGCGGGCCAGACCGTGTTGTTGCAGGGTACCGGCGGCGTCTCGATCTTCGGCCTCCAGTTCGCGCGCATGATGGGCATTCAGGCGATCATCACGTCGTCGAGCGATGAAAAGCTCGCACGTGCGAAGGCGCTCGGTGCCAATCACGGCATCAACTACAAGACCACGCCCGACTGGGAGAAGGCTGCGCTCGAATTAACCGGCGGCCGTGGCGTTGACCACGTTGTCGAGGTAGGCGGTGCCGCGACGCTGGCCCGCTCGTTCGGTGCAATCCGCGTCGGTGGCAAGATCACTATGATCGGCGGCCTGAGCGGTCCTGCAACCGAACTCAATCCGGGACTGATCTTTGCCCGTCGCGCCAACGTGCAGGGCATCTCCGTCGGCTCGATGCAGATGTTCGAGGCGATGAGCCGTGCGATAGCTGCGAGCGGCATTAAGCCGGTAATCGATAAGGTATTCCACTTCGATGAGGCGCAGGCGGCCTACCGGCACATGGCCTCGGGAGCGCATTTTGGCAAAATTGTTATCCGCGTAGCATGAGCAGGTTCTCATTCCGGACGTCGGGCGGACCAGGAATAGGCGGCGGCGGTACGGCTCTCGAGGATTAGTGGCGGCGCATCGCGTCGGCCCAGGCTTTCTGCCACTGCTCCGCCCATTGCATCCAAAACTGCATGGGGTTCGTCGCAAACGCGCTTGCGTTCGGCCAACTGCCGGTCGGGCTGACGCCGGGCAAGGACTTTAGCTTCGACAGCATCGCCGACGGCGAGCCGGTCATCAGGTTCGGTGATTTGAGCTGCTCCTCCCAAGCGTCCATCATGTGGTCCATTGTTTGGATCTGCATTTTGGTGATGCTCTGCATTTGCGCGCGAATGGTGTCGACGATCTGTTCTGGCCATCCCAGCGCCCGGGCAGCTGCAGCCATCTTCTCGATGACTTGCTCGCTGTTTTTCTCACTGTTTTTGGCGGTCTCGATGCGCCAAGTGGACATCGCGTCGAAGGCTGCGTTCACTGCCTTGCGCGCCTCATCCGAAAGCCCGGGAGCCCACATCGGATTGAAATTGCGGGGGGTCACCCCTGCGTACTTGTTTTGCATAGCCATGTCTCCTGTCACCGATTGTAAGAACCCACTCGGAGAGCCTCGTAGGACGAAGGCATCTAGCGTTCTGCTGAACTTATCACCGCGGCCACTCTATCGCATGGCGTGTGATACAGACATGACAGTCGCAATGGCTGCGTCGGCATCGATAGGGCTGGTGGTAAAATGACGAGCTGACTTAGAATCAGCCATCATTCCAGGCTCCCTCGCTACGCTCGGGCCCCGGAAAGACAATCGAGAAAGTGGCGCTAGCTAGATGAGTGCCTCGCGGGATTGGTGGGGGCGGCACAATGTTGCTTGCTAGGTGCGCATAAAGCCTCCTACCTCGGTCTCAGCCCACGCAAGCGTCGTCTCCATTGCCTCGCCCCGCAGATGACGCACCGTCATCTTGGTCATAATGCCCTGCGTAAAGATCTGCGCCGCGATCTTGGGCGGTGCAGGGG
>Ga0318519_10000058_pt1 | contig 20078 bp, 18 predicted proteins | sample GRESIP178b2f15_FD_203510 | JGI IMG/M metagenome (GOLD analysis project Ga0318519, IMG submission 203510) | Tropical soil microbial communities from Luquillo Experimental Forest, Puerto Rico - GRE.SIPMG.178b2f15 | ecosystem: Environmental > Terrestrial > Soil > Tropical forest > Bulk soil... | reverse complement strand
GGTTGCCCGACGCGGCGGCGCGCGAGTAGCGGCGAGAGAGAGTGAGCCGTTATCCGGCGGTCATCGCGCGAATGAAGGAACCCGCCTCTTCGATTGCTCGCCGACCGGCACTCAGCTCGGGATGAAAGAGGTGCCACACATGGATCATCTCCGGCCAGATCTGTAAATCCACGCGCACATCGGCCGTACCGGCCGCCTTGGCCAGGCGGATGGCGTCATCGAGTAGCGTTTCCGCGGCACCGACTTGGATCAGCAACGGCGCAAGACCGGTGAGATCGGCATAGATCGGTGCCGCCAAGGGGGAGCGCGGGTCGGCGCCGTTCAAATACATGCGCGCCATGTCGAGAATACTCGCCTTTTGCACTGTCGGGTCGGCGGCGGCTTTGGTCGACATCGTCTCGCCGATAGCTTCCAGGTCGACCCAAGGCGAGATGCACCAACCGCAGCCCGGCTGCGGCAGCCCCAGGTCGCGGATCGCGATCATCGCCGAGACCACGAGACCTCCGCCGGCGCTTTCGCCGGCAAACGCAATGCGTCCGGGCTTATACCCGCGGGACAACAGGAAGCGATAGGCCGAGACGCGAATCCCGATCCGCTTGCGGGGTCGAGGTCCACTCCGCGCGAACCCCGTTCGCGTTCACCGGCTCGACGGCAACGTCCAGCGCGAGATCATATTGGAGGCCGCGCGCGTCGATGTCCTTGCGGCGCTGTCTGTAGTCGTCCGAACGCGGCCTGCTGGCCAATTTCGCGCGTAACGCCGCAATCTCGGGATCGCCCATTTGCATCTCCTAAATCCGCCTCCGATCCGGGATGAGATATCGCTCGATAGCAGCGAAGAATGACTCGGCACCACGCTGGGGGTGGACGGCTACAGCGAGGCGCGCGCATCGGCCTTTCCGGGCAGGCGCGCCATTGGAGTTAGGGAACCAAACGCGGTCACTGCGCACAGACCCGCGGAGGCAATCACGGCTGCGAGCACGATCGGGTTGCCGCTGGCACCGAGCGAAAGGGCGGCGGTCGCGGCCGCGGCGCCAGTCATCTGAATAAAGCTCATCAGGCCGGAGGCGGCGCCGACGATGCCAACCCTGACCCCGAGACTGCCGGCAATGGCGTTGGGCGTGATCAGACCGCTGCCGCAGCAGATCAGGATCATCGGTCCGACGATTGTGTAAGCGTTCACGACGTGCAGCGAGGCGAGGGTGACCATGACAAGGCCGGAGGGGACGAGCACCGCACTCCCGGCCGCGATGAGACCGTCGATGCCAAGCCGCGATGTCAGTCGGGTGGAGAGGAGACTGCCGACGAGGAAACCGATCGGCGGCAGCGAGGCATAGTACCCGTAATCCTCGGGAGGAATCCCGAAGCCGTTGATCAGTACCGCCGGAGCACCGGCAACGAAAATATGAAACCCGGCGTGGGCGCCGGTGGCGGTCAGTGCATACGCCAGAAAGCGACGGGTTCCAATCAGAGTTCGATAACTGGCGATGATGGTTCTGGCGAGCTGCGCCCGGCGAGGCGAGCGAGAAGGGTCCGGGAGGCGTGTCTCCGGCAAATGGCGGAAAACGAGTACCAAAGTCACGGCGGTTATGATCGCGACCGCCGCAAAATTAGCTCGCCAACCGAACCACGCCTGCAGATAGCCCCCTGGGATCGGCGCGAAGGCTTGTAACAGAGTCACTACGACCGAAAGCCCGGCAATGATCTGAGCGGCACCGCCCTCGCCGTAAAGGTCGCGTATTACGGCGCGGCCGACAACCATCCCCGCGGATAAACCGACCCCCTGCAAAATCCGCGCGGCGATGAGCAACTCGATCGTCGGGCTTAAAATGGCAGCAATACTCCCGAGCGCGCTCAGCGCGACGCCGAAGATCATCACTCGTCTGCGCCCGTATCGATCCGATACCGGCCCGACAACCAACATGCTGATCGCGAAAGCCAGTAGATAGCCAACGAAGGTGAACTGGACGCGGGTAACGGTCGTATCGAGCCCGGCTGCGATTGCCGGTAGCGATGGGACATAGATCGTTGAGGCGATCTGACCGAGCGATGAGGCTAAGGTCAGCGTCAGCAGCAGGGCGGGGCGACTCGCACTCGAAACCCCCTCGGCTCGGCGTGTCGCTGTGCGAAATGACTTAAACACGACCGCTCCTCTTTTTGGACGAGTGTCTCCCCGCGAGCAATCCTCCGATCGGACAGAGGCTATAACTTTGGTCCGTCATGATGTTTTTAGAGCAACCCTAGACAGGGGGTCAGGATCTTCGCAGGCAATCGTGCCGATGAGAAGTACCAGAATAATCGCGCGCGGGCTCCTGCCCTGGGGGTTTCGCGGCGCTCAATTGACGCTTTTTTGACGGGCCTCCTATTAACCTTATTTTCCGGGACGGAAGTACACCGCGCCCAGCAGATCTGAGGGGTTCCCGCACGGCTCGCCGCCTCCCAAGCCGAGAAGAGCATTTAATGATCATCCGCAACTTCGGTATAGTTAACAGCCGCGAAGCAAAAATCTACTCCGCAACTGTATCCTGGGAGGACCGGGAACTTCCAGATCGGGAGCTCATCTTCGAGATCCGCGATGAGGCGCCCGCGCATTCGGCGCAGGCCGAGCCGTGCGCGGACGCTTTTTTGGCGGCGTGCTTCCCTCTTGCTGCAGTCCACGGGGAAGCCAGGATTCGAATCCACGGTCAGCCCTGCCCGCTGTTGATAGAGGGCCTATACAACGCCCACGCTTGGTGGACGAGCTGGGGCGGAATGCCGTCCCCGATGCCACTGATCGAGACGTTCCCGCGGGCAGGCTGCGTTGTACCAGCTGGTCCACGGCGGGGTGTCGCCTTCCTGTCGGGAGGCGTCGACGGCCTTCACATGCTAATGCACAACCGTTCCCGTTATCGCTCAGGCGATCCCGCTTACATCAGAGAGGTATTGTTCATCCAAGGGTTTGACATTGGCAAGCGTGCTCGCGACCCCGAGAACGCACGCTATGAGATGGTTTCGCGGCGATTAGAACCGGTGGTCGCGGAATGTGGCCTCCGGCTAATTAAGTGCCGGTCGAACCTGCGTCACCTGCCATCGAAGCCTGATTTCTGGGAGGAGCGGCACTGTGGTGCAGCGTTAGGTGCGGTCGGCCATGCGGCAGTGGTTGGATCGGCTTTTCTATTCGTCGGAGCCTCATATCCGATAAGCGACGCTGTACCTTGGGGATCGCATCCCGCAGTTGACAGCCTTTTTTCAACCCAGCGTTTGACAATCATTCATGACGGAGCGCGTTTTTCTCGATTTCAGAAGGTGCGTGATCTGGCAAGCTGGCCAACAGCAATGGCCGTCCTACGGGTCTGCCCAGCAAGCATAGGGTTGCGGCCTAATTGTCGAGAGTGCGAGAAATGCTTGCGAACGCGACTCGAGTTACTGGCGGCCGGGATCGACGAAACTGAGGCTTTGGGACCAAGCCTTGTACCGGCCGAGTTATGGCATGAGGCCGTGTCTGGGCCGCTCGGCGGTCGTCTCGCGTTTTACAAGGAGCTGATCGAGCCTCTAAGGGCCCGCGGCTACGACGAGCTGTGCCGGGTCCTGGAAAGAAAGATCGCGGCTTCGGGGGAACAGGCTCGGGGAGCCGGCGGACAATGACGCGGCTTATGCGATAAAACGATCTTGCCGACTGCAAAGACTCAGTCCACCCTACCTAAGGTTAGAGTGCCGATAGACTGCACGTTCGATCGACGCTGCGGCGTCGCGATCACCGCACGGTGGCGTAATTTGGGGCAGCAACGATGACATTGTCGATCCGCATTTTAGGGCCTCTAGTGATCGAGAGCGATAACTGCCGACTTGGGAAGGTTCCCAAGAAGGCGCGCGCGCTGCTCGCGTTTCTGGCGGCACAGCGCGGCCAAACCGTCAGCCGCGAGCGGCTGGCGGACCTGCTGTGGCCCTACCAAGGGTCGGAACAAGCGCGCCACAGCTTGCGCAACTGCCTTTTGGAGCTGCGCAAGGCGCTGGGCCGCAGTGCCACGGAGCATCTGGTCGCCGATTTCGCCAATTGTCGACTGCAGAGCATTGTTGCCGACCTGGAGAATTTCGAACGCTTGTCGCGTTCGCAGCATCGGCCTGACCTCGAGGTCGCTGCCGATTTGTACCGAGGCGAATTCCTCGCCGATTTCGATATAAACTCGGAACCATTCCAGGAATGGTTGACCGGTGAGCGCGATCGCACGCTCGGCCTGATTTGCGAGGTCCTGCAGCGGTTGAGCACGCAGCAGGATGCCGCCGGTGAGCGCGAGGCAGCCATTCAGTCCGGACGCCGGCTCGTGGTGCTCGATCCGCTTTCCGAGTTTGGTCAGCGGGCGCTAATGCGCGCCTATGCGCGCGCCGGGCGGCGCGGCGAAGCGCTGCGGCAATATAAGAGCTGCGCCGAGACGCTGAAGCGTGAGCTCGGGGTCGCGCCCGACGCCGAGACGCAAGCGCTCGCTAGCGAGATAGCGCGGTCGGGCGGCGTGCGCGGAAACGACTTGCTGAATGATGCAGCGGATGATCGCAACCTTGGCGCGCCTCTAGCGCCGACGAGTGCGCCGGAACGCCGCGTCTCGGCGCGACCCGACGCGTCGCCGAGCGAAGGCGCCGGGAAGCCAGGCTGGCCGTGTCTGTTGCCGAACATTGCTGTGGCAGTAGCTCCGGTGCGCAACTTAACTGGAGATCCCGCTCAGAACTATCTGGTTGAGGCGTTTACCGACGACCTCGTCACCGACCTGCTACGGCACGGCCGCGGGATTTCTCTCAAACCTTTGGAAGACGAGCGCGGCACACTGAGCAACGGTAATCGGTCGGCCGAACGTGTTTTCGATTACGTTGTCACCGGCAGCGCTCAGACCAGTACTTCCGGGTTGCTGCGCGTCAACATGCGGATCACCGACGCGGCGACGTCCGAGTTTCTCTGGGCCGGGCGGCATGAATTCAAACCGGAAGACCTCGCTCCAGTCCAGACGAGGATCACCCGGCGAATTTCTCGAGAGCTTCACGTCTTGTTGCTGCAGGCTGCCAGCCGCCGTGCTTTGATTGAATCAGGAGCGGGTCTCGGAATAGCCGAATGTCTCACCGAGGCCTCAAATGCCCTCAAGGGGAAATACGCGCCTGAACTGTCGGCCGAGGCGCAGAGGTGGTACCTTGCCGCACTCGGCCATGAACCGCGCAGTGTCGAGGCTCTAGTCGGGGTCGCTCTAACCTGCCAGCAACTGGTCAGCAACCCGTGGTGGGGAGATCCGCGGGCCGTGTCGGCGGCGTCAGATCTCGGGCGTGAGGCAGCGGCGGTAGCGCTCGACCTTGCACCCGGGCATGCATTTGCTAAATGCATTCAAGGCATGTTGTATTCTGCAGCAGGACAGCTGGAGTTGGCGGCGCGCGCATTCGACCAGGCGCTCGGAATGGATCAAGCGCTCGCGCCAGCACATGGGTTCGCCGGATATAATGCAGCCTTTCTCGGCCGCGCCGAGGAGACGTGGCCGGCGATTGAAAAAGCCATGCGGTTCGATCAAACGGACCGTCGACAATGTTTATGGTTCTTTTATGGCGGATTTGCCGAGCTGCTGCTTGGCCGCACTGAGCAGGCGATCGCGCTGCTGCAGAAGTGTTTGGAACGGAATCCCAGCTACGGAGCCGCGCAACTTTTTCTGATGGCTGCGCTGTCTCTGGTCGGCCGTCACACTGAAGCGGCCGAGACGGCCGCGTCATTCCGCAAGCAATATCCGGACTATCGCACGACCACATTCGAGCAGCTCTGGCTGTCGCGTTCGGGCTCTTCTGCTTATCGTGCGCAAATTCATCCCCTGTTCGAGAAAATTCGCGGTCTCGGCGTCGCGAATTGAGGGTTCGGGCCATGAGCCATCGCCCCGCCCGGCCCGCGGCCGAAAATACCGGTGGGATGAGACACAAGCGAGTGGCACTCTCGGTGCCGATCGCTGAGGGCGCAGCAGGCCGTTGGCGCTGTCTCCAGTCGAGTATGGCGGTGGCTGTCGCACCGTTGCGCAATCTGACTGGCGATGCCGACCAGCAGCGGCTCACCGACGCCTTCACAGACGATCTTCTCACTGAGCTTGTCGAACATGGTCGAGGATTTTCGCTCCAGCGGCTCACAGGCAATCCAACTACTTTTTGCGGCAACGACGAAACGGCGGAGCCCGAATTCAAATACCTTGTCACCGGCAGCGCTCAGCGAGGTGAGCCCGGGATGTTGCGCGTCAACGTCCGGATCATCGAGACCGCAACCTCGCAGTATCTGTGGGCGCGTCGCTACGAACTGAGCCTGAGCGAACCGGCCCCGGTTCAGACGAGGATCGTCCGGCGAATCTCCCAACAGCTGCACGTCCTGCTTCTGCAACAGGAAATTGATCGCGCCTGTCTCGGATCGGGTTCAGAACCCGAGCTCTACGAGTGTCTTTCCAGCGCGGCAAGTGCGCTGGAGGGAGAGTTGCGGCAGGACCACACGGCCGAGGCGCAGCGATGGTTTCTCGCTGCGCTAGCCGATGACCCTCGCAGCGTCGAAGCGCTTGCCGGCTTGGCACGAACCTGCCAGGAGCTGGTCAGCAATCCATGGTGGGGTGATTCCGCGGCAGCAGCGGTAGCAGCCGATCTCGGACGCGAGGTGGTCGCGATCGCGTTGAACCTTGCGCCGGGGGCGGCTGATGCACACTGCATTCAGGGCATGCTGTACTCGGCGGCTGGTCAGTTGGACGACGCAGCTCGTGCCTTTGAGCGGGCGCTGTCGTTGGATCGGGAATTAGCCATCGCGCATGGTTTTGCCGGGTACAACGCGGCCTTTCGCGGCAACGCCGGCGATACATTGCCGGCGATCGAGAGGGGCCATGCGGCTCAACCGCACCGATCGCCGTCACAGCATCTGGTTCTTTTTCGGCGGATTTGCCGAGCTGCTCGTCGGCCGGACCGAAGCGGCCGTCGCGCTGCTCGAGAAATCCCTGGAACGCAACCGCAGCTATGGAAGCGCGCAACTGTTCCTGATGGCGGCACTGTCGCTGAGCGGGCGGCGCGACGAGGCCGCCAAGGTCGCCGCATCCTTCCAGGCGCAATACCCCAACTGCCCCGCTGGCGCCGTCGAGCAACTCTGGTTTTCGCGGTCGGCCTCTGCTACCTATCGTGCTCAAATCCTGCCGGTCTTTGGAAGCATCCGCGAACTCGGGGTGGCGGTCTGATCTGGTACCGGCGGGTCCGCCGCCGCCTGGCGCCAAGCGGTTTCAGGGCACTTTTCCAATAATCGATTAAAATCATCAGAAAAGGCGTTTTTCTGACGCCGGCTCGGACAACGCATTGACTGCAATGCGGTTAATCTCCACGGCGGCTGAGTAGCTATTGTGATCGCTTTCGGCGTCGCACTGCACACGGCCTGCCCCTGGAGGAGGTTGTAAAAATGTTTCGTTTGATCAAAGGCTACCGCAGTGATGAGTGCGGCGCCAGCGCTACCGAATATGCCATGCTTATCGTCTTCGTTGCTCTCGCCATTGCGGTCGGCGCGCAGACGCTCGGCAATGATCTCACCACTCTATTCCAGAACGTCGGTCAGACCCTCACGGGCGTCACCATTCCCACTCCGTAGACACCGCTGCCGAGGCGGGCCAGCAACGAGGTGTCCGTTTCCGGCCCCCCGGTTCCGCATAACTCGGTTGGAGTGCGCGATGCATTGGACGGTGCTGGTCGCAGCAGTCGGAGTTCTTGCCGTCATCGCTTATGGCGATGTACGTTTACGGCGGATACCCAATGGGCTCTGCTCGGTAATCGCCGTGCTCGGTCTGGTCCACATCGCGTCCGCTCGAGATGCGCTCGCCGCCAGTTATACGCTTCTTGCTACCGCCGGCACATTCGCTGTCACATTTCTGCTGTTCTGGCGAGGCACCATCGGCGGTGGTGACGCGAAACTGATCACTGCAATGGCGCTGCTGATCGGTCACCAGAACCTGCTTGCGTTTTTCTTTCTGACGAGTCTGTGCGGCGGCGTGCTCGGACTTGCGGCGCTCGCCCGAGACAAGCTCGGCCCGCGGCTGGGGCACCTCAGGTTCGCCTCCAATGGCCGCCTGCTTCGCGAGTGCGTCCCGCCTGCACCCGTAACATCGACGGTGCCGTATGGCCTTGCAATCGCTGCCGCCGGCGTAATCACACTGATAACTGCGAAGTGAAGGGACATCCGTGCCGGCCAAAACAATTCTCTCCCTGCTGTTCCTGACCGCGCTTTGCGTTGTCGCTGTGCTTGGTTTTCGTGCGCTGCCGCACAGATTGGACGGCGCGGCGGCAGCGAAGGTTGAAATGCTGGTTGCGGCGACGGCCCTGCCGGCAGGGACATTGTTGAGAGCGAAAGACGTCGGTTGGCGGCCGATCGCCGGTACTGCGGAGCCGGATCAGTTCGTGCGGCCTATTCCTGGTCCCAATCCTGGCGCGGCGATCGACCAGCAGGGGCCTGCGGCAGTATCCGGCGCAGCGCTGCGCAATCCCTTGAACGCGTTCAAGCCGATCACTCGCGGCGCCATCGTCAGGCCCGGGGATGGCGATTTTCTGCAGGTCGTGCTCTCGCCTCGGACGCGAGCGATCGCGATCCCGGTGACTACCGGTGGTGCCAGTACCGTCATCCTGTCTCCCGGTGACCGCGTCGACCTGATGCTGACGCAGACATTTAAGAACGACCCCCTGCCGGCGCGTCGTTCGGTAGGGGAGACGGTGGTCGAGAACCTGCGCGTACTGGCGATCGATCCACTCGATGCCAAGGCCGCGCCTGGAGGGAACGGCTTCGGCCGAACGGTGACATTGGAAGTGACACCGGAGCAGGCCGAAGAGATCAATGTGGCAAGCGAGCTCGGCAAGCTTTCGCTGACATTGCGCAGTCTCAACACTAACGATGGGACCGTGGCCGCGGTAATCGGTGTCGACAAGGCAGCGGGGATCAAGCCGATTTGGGCTGGCGATGTCTCGGCTGCCTTGGGCAAGTCAATACCCCCGAACCAGGTGATCCCGGCTGAACTTCCGCAGGTCGAGGTCATTCACGGGACCAAAATTGGGTCGGTCAAGCCTTAGTTATGATCGCCGCGAACTCACTTCCCTGGATCCGGCGAACCCTCCTGCCGATTGGGCCCGTCTTCCGAAGCGCGGCTCAATGAGTTCAGTTCAATTCCTGAAGAGCTCTCTTCAGAGCCCTGGGCTAATCGAAAGCGCAGCCAGAGCACCAAGAGGGCGAGTGCCGCTCATGGCGTTCGTGCGAGATGCAGAAACCGAAGCATCGCTCAACTCATGCCTGTCTCATCTCTCACTTCCCGATGCCGCTATCAGACGCGGCGGCATTATTCGAGCAATTCAATATCTAGGTGTTGAACGCTCGCCCGAAACGATCGTCGCCGACATCAGCGGAATCGAGATGCCGGCTTCGCGGGTGTATGACCTCGTCGAGCTTTGCGAACCCGGTGTAACTGTCATCGTCGTCGGTGACCGTAACGACATCGGCCTCTATCGCGACCTCGTACACGCCGGCGCCGGAGAATACATCGTCAAGCCGCTGACCGCGCAGCTGCTTGCGAATGCGTTGTCTGCGCTGCCCCAGAGGGCCGACGGAAGCCCGATCAGCCGGAAACTCGGCAGGCTCGTCGGCGTCGTCGGTGCGCGCGGCGGGGTCGGCACGACGACGCTCGCGATCCACCTAGCATCGTATCTCGCCGATCGTCAGAACCGCAGGGTCATACTCCTCGACCTCGATCTGCATACCGGGGACTGCGCGCTTACCCTAAACCTAAAACCGACACCGGGACTGCGCGAAGCACTTGCCAATCCGCAACGCATCGACAGCGTCTTTCTCGAGCGCACCGTAGTCGCTCACGGCGAGCGGCTGTTCGTGTTGAGCGCCGAGGAACCGCTCCGCGCTGACGCTGAGTTCACGGCCGACGCAGTTGGAACGCTCGTCGCCGTACTGCGTACCCAGTTCCATTACATTATCGCCGATGTACCGCGGATCCCCACTGCGAGCCGCCAGGTGCTTGATATTGCCGATGTCCGGGTGATCGTCGCCGACCAGACGCTGCGCTCGGTGCGCGATACGGTGCGACTGCGCGATGCGCTCGGCGAGCGCGAGGGCAAGCGGCGCAATTTTCTCGTCATCAATCGCAGCGGCGAAGGCGGCCCTGGTGCAATGACCTTGGAGGAGATGGGCAGGGTCAGGCTGCACCCCGATTTTGTAATCCCGTTCCGACCGAGGCTTTTTACCGCACCGGGTGTTGCGAGACGCGGCGCATTCACCGAGGCGGTTTCGGCTCTGGCGGCAGAAATTTCGGGGCGAACGCCAGAGCGAAAGCCATGGTGGAGGCGCTTCTGATGAGTTCGACCGGCTTTGGACCCCACCTGCCCGAGCTCCGTCGTCCGGGTCTTGTCCTTGTCCCTGACCTTACTGAGGAATCCTCTCCTCCCCGCTCCGATCTGGCCTTGCCCGGCACGTTGAGAGAGCGAATCCGCACGGCGGTGATGTCGCGGATCGATCCCACCGTGGCCGGTCGCATCCCGCGCGCCATTTTGCGCGTCGAAATCGCAAATCTGGTCAGCGAAATCGCGACAGAAGAGCGGGTCCAGCTCAATAAACTGGAGGAAATGGCGCTTGCCGCCGATCTCAGCGACGACATGGTCGGGCTCGGTCCACTGGAACCGTTGCTCGCCGACGATGCGATCACGGACATATTGGCCAACGGCCCGTTCGACATCTATGTCGAGCGCAACGGTAAACTGGAAAAGACTTCTGCGCGTTTTCGCGATGGCCCGCATCTAGCCAATATCGCCCAGCGCATTGCGACGGCGGTCGGGCGCCGCATCGACGAAGCGAGCCCAATGGTCGACGCGCGGCTCGCCAACGGCAGTCGCGTCAACATCGTTTTGCCGCCGCTGGTACTCAACGGCGGCACCATCTCGATCCGGAAGTTTCCGGCATCCAGCCTGACCCTCGAGACGATGGTGCGGCAAGAGAACTTGTCGCACGAGATGGCGCGTGTATTGCAGATTGCCGCCCGCTCGCGCATCAACATTCTGATCTCCGGCGGCACCGGTTCCGGCAAGACGACATTGCTCAACGCGGTCTCGCAATACATCGACCGCCGCGAGCGTGTGATCACGGTTGAAGATGCCGTCGAGCTGCGCCTTCAGCAACCACACGTCGTGCAGATGGAAACGCGTCCGCCCAACATCGAGGGCGTCGGCCAGGTCGGCCAGCGCGAGCTCGTTCGCAATGCGCTGCGCATGCGCCCGGACCGCATCATCGTCGGCGAAGTGCGCGGTCCCGAGGCCTTCGACATGCTGCAGGCAATGAATACAGGGCACGACGGTTCGATGTCGACGGTTCACGCCAATTCGCCGCGCGACGCGCTCTACCGCATCGAAAACATGGTGATGATGGCGAACCTCAGTCTGCCGCTCAAGGCGATCCGCATGCACATCGCCAGCGCCCTCAATCTCATCGTGCACATCGAGCGCATGCGGGACGGGATCCGGCGAGTGCAGAGTGTAGTGGAGATCGCAGGTATCGAGGGTGAAATCATCTCGGCCCGCGAGCTCTTTGCCTTTCACTACCGAGGCGAGCGGCACGACGGTCGCATCGAGGGCATCTTCGAGCCCACCCGAATGCGCCCTGATTTCGTAGTCCGCGCTGCGCGCTACGGGCTCGATAAAGAGCTGCTCGACGCGCTAGGCATAACAGGTGCCTGAATGCTCGACCCGATCTTTCTGGCCGCCCTCGGCGCGACGGTTCTGTTCGGCTGTATACTGTTCCGGACCCTGCGCGCCGAGCGCCGAAAGGCGAATGTCGAGCCGCGCCTTAAAGCCATTGCCGCCGCCGCAGGCGAGGATGCACCCGCCATCTCATTGCGCAGGGCTCCGCCACCGCGCAGAGCGCTGCCACTGGTATGCTCGTCTCATCTCGACTCCGCCCTTTCAGCCACGGGCGGCAGAGTTGGATTACTGCACCTCACACTAACCGGAACCGTCTCCGCGGCCGCGATCGGGTTGGCCGCTGTCGCTGCAGAGCTTCATGCCGCACTTGTGGTCTTCCTGTGCAGCGTTGGCGCTGCGGCTGCTCCAGCACTTCTGGTGCGAATTCTGCAAAGCCGGTATCAGCGGAAATTCCTCGAAGCCTTCCCCGACGCGCTCGACTTGATCGTACGCGCCGTCAGGGCCGGCCTTCCCGTGCCCGAAGCGATGGAGCTAGTGACTAGGGAGATCCGGCCCCCGGTCGGTGCCGAGTTTCGCCGACTACTCGACGAGCTGCGCATCGGCACCGCAATGGAAGAGGCTCTGCAGCGCGCCGCAGATCGTGTCCGCGTCCCCGATTTTCGGTTCTTTGTGGTCAGCCTGTTGCTGCAGAGCCAGACAGGCGGCGGAATCGCTGAGACGCTGTCCAATCTCAGCACCATCATTCGCCAGCGCAAGGCGCTGCGTTTGAAGGCGCGTGCGCTGACGGCCGAAGCACAAGCATCGGCTGTGGTCGTGGCGGCCATGCCCTTGGTGGCCGGGGTGGGTCTTTTCCTGATCAACCGAGAGCTAATGCGTACATTGTTCATCGACCCTCGCGGCCGTTTCCTGCTGGGGCTTGCAGTTGTGAGTCTGGTGTCGGGAATCGTCTCAATGAAGGTTTTAATAAAGAGAAATCTCCGATAGCGCTGTCATCAGCTGATCGACATGCCGACTGAAGCCGTTCCGGGCCATATCACACTCCAAATCGCCGAAATGCGGTTTAGCGCACAAGATGTCTGCGTTCTTGTCCTAGCGCTTGCGGCGGCCTCGCTGTCGGCGCTCAATCTGTGGCGAATTGGGCAATCGGAGAACCGTCAAAAACGGCTTTTCGATGCGCTGCATCGAACCGCTTGGCAGCCACCGGATGCCTCGCTCCCGCCACGCGCGCCTTGGTATCAGCAGCTTGGAGCCCTGATCGCAGCGACCCGAATTGTCGGGACGGCGGAGCAGGAGAGGCTTCTGGGCGCGCTCGCCGCAGCCGGGGCTAAGGGGCATGGCCATCTCGCCGCGCTCGTCGCTGCCAAAGTATGCAGCGCAGCAGCATTTCTCCCATTGGGTTGGCTGGTACTGGAATGGCGCCAGTTCTTCGTCGGCGCGACTGGCATCAGATCAATGTTTCTGGCAGGTGCGGTGTTTCTGGGTTGGCGTTTTCCCGAGGTCGTCCTCTCCCGGCTCGCCGCGAGACGGCGCGCGCGTCTCGAGACCGGCATCCCTGACGCGCTCGATCTTCTTGTGATATGCGCCGAGGCGGGCCTTAGTCTGGATCACGCGATTGAGCAGGTCAGTCGCGTTCTCCGCTCCTCCAACCGAGAAGCGGCCGCCGAGTTCGCCGCCACAGCGGCGGAAATGCGTGTCTGCGCCGTCCGAGGAGAGGCGCTCGAAAACCTGGCCAGACGGGCGGGGATCGCGAGCCTGAGCGGCATTGTGGCTGCGCTCAACCAGTCCATCAAGTTCGGTACGCCGCTTGCCGGGTCGCTGCGGATGCTCGCTTCCGAGATGCGCGCCGAACGTCTGGCCCGCTTCGAAGAGCGAGGCGCCCGCCTCCCGGTGCTTCTGACATTGCCGCTAATGGCATTCATCCTGCCGTCCTTGCTGCTGGTTATTGGGACGCCGTTGGCCCTCCGGATCATTGACATGCTGGGAAGGAACGGATGACAGGAATTGTCGTTGACGCCATGCCGCCGCGGTTCGGCGCTATCGCGCGAATTTTTCGTGATACGCGCGGCGCCAGCGCAACAATCGTGGCTATTGCGCTTCCCGTCCTCATCGGTTTTGGCGCTCTCGGTGCGGAAACCGGGGTGTGGTTCACGCTCAAATTGCGCAACCAATCGGCTGCCGATGCCGCGGCGCTCGCCGCCGCCTACGAAGTCATCGCCGGCAGAACTAATGTCACTGCTGATCTGACGCCGGCGGCCAGCGAGGGAGCGGTACGGAACGGCTATAATGGCGGCACGCCGGCGGTAATTTACCCCTATAGCGATACGACCGTCAGCAATGGTGTCGGGGCTAATCTGCAGCAGACACTCGGCGCGGTGCTCGCATCTATGTTCCTGACGCAGGTGAGTGTAGCCACCAAGGCCGTCGCGGTTATCGAAGTACTCGACAATCCCTGTATTCTCGCACTCGCAGGGAGCGGTACGGCCCTCGAAATCCAGCCCGGCACTCACCTCGACATGCCGAACTGTTCCGCCGCGGCAAATTCGATCGGCGCTAGCGCCGTCGAGCTCAAGGACACCACCGGCTCGGTAACTGCGGCAACCCTGGTGACCGCAGGCGAAGTCTCGTTGCAGGGAAGTCCGATCGATCCAATGGCACCGCCGCCGGAGTTCCTTCTTGCATCGCCTGCGATGATCGGCGCACCAAGCGTCGCCGATCCGTACGCGAGCACCCTCACCCATGGCTTCTTAACGAGCCTGATGCCGACAGCTGGCGGCTGCGCGTCGAGCTCGACGGCGGGTCTGACTACCTATAGCGGCAACTGCGTGGTCGCCGCAACATCATTGACCACTGCGGGTATCAAGCTGACCGGCAACACGCAGATTGCTGGTTCCTGGACAGTTTTGACGGGCCAGACCGTGGATCTGGCGCCCGGGACGTACTGGGTCACCGGCAATCTGACTGTCCAGTCAAGCGGAGTGCTGAAGTGCTCAACCTGCGATAACGTGGCGGGCACCGGCGTCACCATTATTCTGACAACGCGGACCAATAAAGTCGGCGCGCTGTCAATCGCCTCCGGAGCGCTATTAAATCTCAATGCACCGAGTTCGGGGCACTTCGCGGGCCTCGCACTCATACAGGATTCCAACGGCATGCCGACCGGCACAAGCTACACCTCACACCATAGCAGTATTGGCGGCAGACAGGGTGCGACGCTTAACGGGCTTATCTACTTCCCGAACTCGTCTTTGACGTTCCACGGCAAGCCAAGTGCCAGCGGGCCAAGGTGCTTGGTGCTCGTGGTCGACTCGGTGAGCGTCAATTCTACCTCGAGCCTGGATACGGGAGGATGCGCCAGCGTAGGTCTCTTTGGTCTCCCGACCGTGAACATGGTAGCTCTTGCTGAGTGAACAGCGCCCATGAGGTGCAAAACCGATATCGGGAAAGAAACCCCGCCCGCCCGGCCGGCACACCCGACCAGCGCTGGCAGCGTAGCGGCCGAGTTCGCCCTGGTGGCGCCGCTCGTTATCCTGATAGCAGCCGGAACAGCCGATTTCGGCATGCTCGCGGCCAGATCCGCCGCACTGGTGGCAACGACCCGTATCGGCGCTGAATTTGCGAGAGCTCATCCGCTCGACACGAGCGGAATACAAAGCTCGATGCACAGCGCGATGAGTTTCGCGCCACCGTTGTCGTTTCCAGCGAGCTTTACCCACACGTGCGAATGTGATGACGGGACGCCGATCGCGTGCAGCGAATCGTGTGCCACACTCGGCCGCCCCAGCCCCAATCGCATGTTTATCAGCATCACGGCGAGTCAAGCTTTCACGCCGCTGGTACCTTGGCCGGCCGTGCCGGCGACCTTGACCTCGACGACGCAGGTGCGCGTGCAATGAGTGGACAAAGCCGGTCCTGGTACGCCGCCGACGACGGCCTGCGGCCGTGGAAGCCGCACTCGTCATGACAGTGCTGTTATTATTGGTTACCGGCAGCATCGAGTTCGCACAAGCTCTGTGGACCAACAATACGATGCTGCTCGCAGTCGAGGAAGCGGGCCGCTACGCGATGGTCCACAGCCAGGGCCAATCCGCGACCTGCGCAGCCCAGACGCAAGCCTCGCATTGCCCTGCGCTGTCCGCGACCCCGATCGCCAATTGTGCTGCCTGGGCGGCCGAGCAGGTCTTGTCTGCTTACCAGGCCCCGAATATCGGTGTTTCCGTCAGTGAAGACACGACGTCAACCCCCGCTACGGTCACTATTTGTGCGAGTTATTCGTTCAATTTTCTCGCCCCCCAGCTTCTTCCGTACAATCTCCTCGATCTCAATGTTCGAGTGACCGTGCCGCTGCTTTGAGCGCCGCGGCTAACCCACATGGCCGGCAGACTACTCTACGGTGATCCTGTGTCCCGGAGCAGGCTTGATCTCGGGCGGCTGCCTCGTCGGTCGGCCGGCCGCGCCGAGCGGAACCGCGGATTTCTGCTTTGACCGAAACCTTTCTGATCACCCGCTGTGGTCTTTTTCGCGCCGCGAGCTTCTTCTCATAAGAGGCCTCGTCTCCTCGTTCCTGACCCTGGCCGGCGACGTGCTCGCGGTCTGGACTGTGAGGCCGCTCCTCGTCGACGAGTTCTTTTAGTTTCGGTGGATGCATAACGAGGAATCGGTCTTATTGGAAACATTTATCCGATACGCGTTGACGAAGAAAACCGTACGACTCATCCTCGGATTGTGTTGAAGGCCGAACGTTATTGCGAGACAGCGAGTTGCCGGGAAGTGGAATGGCTGGAGGTGATCCCGACTGGCGGGATGAACAAGATGTCCGCTATTCGCCTTCGCAACTCGGTGACCTTGAAGGGCTTCGCAAGCAGGGGGATTCCCAATACGTCCGACACGTCGAGAACGTCGGCGTGCCCCGACATCAGCAGTACCTTCAGGCGCTGTTGAAGAGCCCGAGCGCGATCTATGACGGCCACGCCATTCATTTCCGGCATCGCGTAATCGACGAGCAATAGGTCGAAAGGCAACTCGGTTTCGATGATCTCAAGTGCCGCCAGGGGAGTGTCGGCTTCAAATACTACGCAACCGTCTTCGCGCAGAACCGTCCCGACGAAACCCAGCACGTCCGGGTCGTCGTCGCAGACCAGAATTCTCATCTCCCCCAGCTCCATGATCGACCGGTCCGACTCGATGCCGACGGATTTGATCGGTTCCGCCTCCGCGGCCGGCAGCCATAAATCAACCCTGGTGCCTTTCCCCGGAGCGCTCGTGATATGAACCGATCCGCCTGACTGGGCTGCGAAGCCGTGCACAATTGATAATCCCAACCCAGATCCGCGCCCTACCTCCTTGGTGGTAAAGAAGGGCTCGAAAACGCGCTGCAAGGTCTTCCGGTTCATCCCGGTACCCGTGTCGGACACTGACACGACCACGTAGTCGCGCAATGAAAGCTCTGGCGGCAACCAGCTGCTCGCAGCGCGCCGGTTTTCTGCCCCGATGAGCAAGGCGCCGCCACCGGGCATGGCGTCCCGCGCGTTCAGGGCAAGATTTCAAAATTGCGAGCTCGAGCTGGTTGGGGTCGGCACGTGCCGGCTGCAAATCGGGCTGCGAACGCACCACCAGCTGAATCTCGGGGCCAATCGTTTGCTTCAGAATCTCGGCGGCGCCGTCGATCAGACCCGGTATTTCGACCGACCGGGGCTCCAATTGCTGTCGACGTCCGAAGGCGAGCAGATGCCGGGTCAGCGCGGCGCCGCGTTCGGCGGCGCGGAGTGCCGCCTGCACGAGGGCAGTGGTCCGCGGATCATCACTGACGCGGTGTTCCGCCATCTCGAGGCGGCCAATAATGGCGGTGAGCAAGTTGTTGAAATCGTGCGCAATACCGCCGGTCAGCTGCCCTACGGCTTCCATCTTGTGCGCCTGGCGCAACTGATCCTCCGATGCCCGCCGCTACTCGATCTCTATCTCCAACCGCCCATTGGCAGCAGCGAGCAGGTCCGACTTCTCCATCAAATCCAGATTCAACTGAAGTCCGTTCGCGAAGCCGCGAGTGGCATTGTAAGCTGCAAGTGTGATCGCGGCGGCGAACACCACCATCATGTCACCGTGTACGGTCCACCCGTCCAGAAAGAGGCGGCCTGCCAGCGGCAGCGAGGCGGGGAACACGTAGGCAATAAAGGCCGGCAGATAGTTAGAGAACGCGACCAGCGAGGCGATGGACATACCGCCGATAACAAAGGCGACGAACGTCTGCTCGACAAGGTTGTCGGAAAGCAATAACGCACTGCCCGCGCCCCACAGCAATCCGGACAGTCCTGACCCTATCGTGGCCGAAATTGCCCATTTAGTGGTGGCTCGGAGCGACGTCAGGTGATGATGGTATCGGTACCATCCGACCGCGCGAGCCCCCGCAAGGCCGACGGCAAAGGTTAGAAAGGCCAGCCATAGAGTGTGCCCCAAATAAGATGCCAGCACGAACGAGACCAGGGCGGAATTGACCACGTCCACGATCAGGACCATGGGGAGGTGCTGGTAAAGAGCCCGTATCTGTGCCGCGTAGATCCCGTCCCGGATGGCAACTGGTTTCACATTGCCTCGCTTTGGCTCTGCAGCCGAAATTGGATAGCACTTGATTTCGGGAGACGAAGCAAAACTCCAGCCGTGTCTTTGGCTGTGCTGTCGGGTTGTTTGCTCCACCGCAATAATAATCGGGTCGTGTCATTCGCGCGTCAATCTCACGTCTGACATATGTCAAAAGGACTTGCCTTATTTTAAAGACTGCTCGTTCGTGCATCGGGTCACGCGTGGTTCCGTCAACAACGTAACGTCGTTCGATCAAATGGGCGAAAATCCGACCATTACGGAGGATCTTGCAACAATCGGTCGCAGACATACGTAATTTTGCCATAATTCACCGCTTAATGTTGCGCCTGGGCAAGGTGCTGCCGACTTCTGATAATCCGGGCCGAGCGCCGCGGCTAATCTCGATGGCGCAATCAAGATTCGGCGGTGATCGGGTTGCGGCTGGCAGAGCATCGCCTCGCGCTATCAGGCAGCGGATGCCCGAGGCGCTTTTAAGATCACAACGGCCGATACTTTAGAATAGGGCGATTGGAGCGTAGCGATGACATTGTCGATCAGCATTCTTGGATCGCTGTTGATTGAGAGTAACGAATGTCGGTTCGAAAGACTGCCAAAGAAGGCGCGGGCCCTGCTCGCTTTTCTCGCGGTTCAGGGCGGCCAGGCGGTCAGCCGCGAGCGGCTCGCGGATCTGCTGTGGCCGTACCAGGGTTCTGAGCAAGCGCGTCATAGCCTGCGCAACTGCCTGTTGGAGCTGCGCAGGGCACTGGGGCCCGCCGCCGGCGTCCACTTGGTCGGCGATTTTTCCAACTGTCGAATACAGCAGGTTGTCGTCGATCTCGATCGGTTTGAGCAGCTCGCCCGTTCGCAGCATCGGACTGACCTGCAGGCGGCTGCGGATTTGTATCGAGGCGAATTTCTCGCCGATTTCAACATCAGTTCCGAGCCGTTCCAGGAATGGCTGGGGACGGAGCGCAGCCGCACGCTCGGCATGATCTGCGAGGTTCTGCACCGCTTGAGCGCGCAACAGGACGCCGACGGCGAGCACGAGGCGGCCGTTCAGTCCGGGCGCCGCCTGGTGGCGCTTGATCCCCTTTCCGAGTTCGGACAGCGCACGCTGATGCGCGCCTATGCACGCGCCGGGAGGCGTGGCGAGGCGATACGGCAATACAAGAGCTGTGCGGAGACGTTGAAACGTGAGTTGGGGGTCACACCCGACGCCGAAACGCAGGCGCTCGCCAATCAAATCTCGCTGGGGAGCGGCGCCGGGACTGCGTGCAGTGTGCCCGATGCGCGGACCCTCGTCCGGCAAGATCCGCCTTCGGAGGCGCGCAGCGCGCCGCAGATGAACGTGCTCTCCACCACACCCTTGAAGCGGCTGTGGCCTTGCCTGTTGCCCAACGTGGCCGTGGCGGTAGCTCCGGTACGGAATTTGACCGGCGACGCCGCTCATCAGCATCTCACAGAAGCGTTTGCCGACGACCTGGTCACCGATCTTCTCCGGTGCAGCCGCGGGCTCTCTCTCAAACCTCTGATGGACGAGCGAGTTGCTGCGAGAACGGCTCAGCGAGGGCACAATCCCGAGCGGGGCTACGATTACGCTGTCAGCGGCAGCGTTCAGTACACCAACGCGACGACGTTGCGGCTCAATATGAGGATTGCCGATGCGGCCACCGCGGAATTCCTGTGGGCGGGACGACATGAATTCCGCCCGGAAGACCTCGCTGCAGTCCAGACGAAAATAACACGGCGGATTTCACGAGAGCTTCAAGTCCTGATACTGCAGACGGCCAGCCGTCGCGCCTTTCCCGACTCTGGCATCGAGCATG
>Ga0318519_10000051_pt1 | contig 21217 bp, 26 predicted proteins | sample GRESIP178b2f15_FD_203510 | JGI IMG/M metagenome (GOLD analysis project Ga0318519, IMG submission 203510) | Tropical soil microbial communities from Luquillo Experimental Forest, Puerto Rico - GRE.SIPMG.178b2f15 | ecosystem: Environmental > Terrestrial > Soil > Tropical forest > Bulk soil... | reverse complement strand
ACTTCACATCGCCCGCGCAGACCTGTTGCGCCGTCTCGGCCGCACCGCGGACGCCCGAGACGCGTACCGCACCGCACTCGAGCTCCACCCTTCCCCGCCGGAGCGAGCATTCATCATCAAGCGCGTCAGCCAACTTCGACTCGAAGTCGACACCATCAAAAACACGCCGCCAAGCTCGGCCTAATCCCGACTCCGCCGGCCAGCGGTGCACCCTCGAGCACGATCGGAGTTTCAATGCGGACTTGCGTCGGCTGAAGAAGCTCCCGGCTTGAGGCCGGTGTGCACATCAAAGCGGTGGCCGATCTGCTGGGGCACAGCCCAATCAAGCATCACGTGCGACATCTGCGGTCACACGTCCGACGCCGCCACCAGGGCCGCTGTCGACGGCCTGACCGGCACCCTTGGCCTGTAGTTTGCTCGCGCGGCGTCGCCGGAATCTCATTGAGGACCGCATTGTGGTATTGCCCAGACTGGAAGCGTTTCGGTGATTCCGGAACACCCGCTGACAGTGTCGGGCTGACAGGATTTGAACCTGCGACCACTTGACCCCCAGTCGGACAAGGGCTGAATTTCACTGTCTCGCAATTGGTCTCGAACAAGTCTGACCAGTATAGATCGTCTCAACCTATCCCCTGTCGCGCACAAGATCCGGACCCTGTTGTGACAAGCCTGTGACAACCTGTTAGTCCTACCAATCGTCGGTCGATGTGTCCATGCGGTTTGCTGGACGGTCGAGTCCCCACACTGCCAGGAGCGGGCACACCGCGTGGCCAGGCAGGATAGGCCAGAAATAGCGGTGTAGCGGGCATCGTTGGGCGCGCACGAGGACGTATCACTGCAGCCGTCGAAGGGTGCGACCCTGCTCAGCAACGTCGGTGGGAAGGCGGCCGAAGACGCCAGCCATAACGAATGCGGTCAGTTCGTCGATCAGCTGGTCTTCGCTCGGCTTGTTCCAGCCACCCGGGACGAACCACGGGTCGAGTGCGCTGACTGACAGCACCAGGCCGACGAGGAATCGGTGGACGAATTGCAGTCTGCTGACGTCGAATCCGCCTCCTCGGCTCCAGCGCTCAATACCCATTTTCTCCAGGCGATCGAAAAACTCGTCGAAGCGGCGTACCGCCTCACGTGAGGCGAGTTGCGATTCGGGGTCGCCGTGTGCGGTGATCAGCGCCAGCACGGCGTTCCTGTTGGCATGTAGACGGCGATAAAGCTGGCGCACACACTCGCGGGTGATCATGCCGTCGGTCCACGTCGGAGTCGCCAATGCCTCGTCGAAGAATGCTTCGTAATCGGTCAGGAACGCATAGAACGGCTCGACGACAGCCGCGGTGAACAGGCCAGCTTTGGATCCGAACTGACGATAGATCGTGGTCTCCGATGTCCTGGCGCCCCCGGCTATTTCCTTTGTGCTGGCGCCGGCGTACCCCTTGGCCGCGAAGACGCTGGCGGCAACGTCGACGAGCGCGTCGCGCACCTGGGCTGTCGTCCGCCGCATTCGGGCGCTGGACACATCGCGGTTGTTGGGAGGCACGGTCATTCTTGCATCATAGTGACCGCCGCCTTCCTTTAGATCAATTACACTACCGCTGTGCCATATACAGCGCGCCACGGGACGTGTCCGAAGCAATCACCGACACAAACTTTCCCTGGTCAGATCTCATCTGAGCGTAAATGACCACGCCCCTCGATGGTCAGGACGGTAGCGGTGTCTTTCTACTCTGTTGACGGTCCTTGAATCTCACACCTCGATACACCTCGTCGCTGGCTGAGCACAAAGTGCTGCTGCTGTGCGTAAATGCGCAACACTGCACTGTTCTTAATCCCACCGTCGGACCACATTCCTCATCGTGTAGCGACGCGTCGGAAACTCCGCACGGCAGGAGCATCCACTTAATAGGTAGTATTTACTACCGGTAATTCCTTGTCGAATCGTTGACAGCCGCCCGCGCCAGGGCTTATCCTGGGGCAAATTCTCCACATAAAGCCCTGGCAGCTGCGGTAGCCAGCAGCGGTGGCCTGGACGTCGACCGTCCTCGATCGGTCTTCATCTAGGAAGTAAGCAGAACCTAGTAATCGCCCACGCTGGGTCCCCAGAAGGACGAGGCTAACGCTCCACTAACGAAAGGTGTCGATGACGACGGTTCTCGGGCAGAAGGCCGCTACGACAGCACGGCCGAGTATCGACCCTGAGGTGCGCCGCGCCAGGCCGGTGAAGATCTGGGCGGCGGTGGGCGCGCTGTGGCTCTCACTGTTGGTCTACATGTGGTCGGTGTGGCTCATGAGCGGGGATGCCAGGCCGTCGCCGCGCGGGCCGACACCGGTGCCGCACTGGCAGGAGGTCGCCGCCCGCGTGTGGGAGGCGAGCATGGTCATCGCTACCATCGTCGTCGCCTGGCTCGTCTTGATCCGTCCCTGGGTCCGGGACCGCCGCATCAGCACCGACGGCATGTTGTTCATCGCCTGGCTCACGATGTGGATGATCCAGGACCCGTGGGCGAACTACACCCAGCAGTACTTTAACTACAACAACGCCTTCCTGAATCTGGGCTGCCCGCAGTGCCATGTCCCCGGCTGGCAGTCCGCCAACGGCGCGAACATGGCCGAGCCGATCCTGTTCACCGGCGGTATGTATCTGACGGCGTTATTCATGGGCTCTGTAGTGTGCTGCGCTGCCATGCGATGGGCCAAGAAGCGATGGCCACAGATGGGAGCCCTGGGCCTCATGACCTTCGCCTACCTGTTCATCCTCGTCATCGACTTCGGCATGGAATTGCCGTGGCTGCGCTTCGGGCTTTACAGCTACAGCGGATCGATCCGCGAGCTGTCGTTCTTCTCGGGCCACTACTACCAATTCCCCATCTATGAAGGCCTGTTGTGGGGTGCGGCATGGACCAGCATGGCCTGCCTGCGATACTTCAAGGACGACAGGGGAAATACCCTGGCCGAGCGCGGGGTCGACCAGATCAAGGCGCCCGAATGGCAGAAGCAGGGCTTGCGGCTGCTGGCGCTGATCGGCATCGCCAACACCATTTTCGTTGTGTTGTGCAACATTCCGACGATTTTCATGGCGCAGCACTCAGACTCTTACCCCGACGATGTGCTGGACAAGTCCTACCTCACCAACGGGATGTGCGGACTCGGCACCGATTACGCATGCCCGGATCCACGCGTCCCCATGGTGGTCGGGCACGACAGCGTCCACGTCACACCTCAGGGCACGATGTCCATCCCGGCCGGAACACCACGCCAAGTGCCCTGAGCCGTCAACCGGGACACTGACCGCGGTGCGCCAATGTTGTTGGCGAATCCGGCCACTAACCTCTTATCCGAGTTCGCTGGTTTGCCCAACCCGGTGGTGACAAGGCAAGCCCCATGAATCGAGGCGCGTAGCTCGCGTGACGATTGCTCAACGCATCGGAGCCTGAGAATCGCCGCTGGCGGTCGTTAATGAAGCGCGGGTGAGTCCCGCACCGAGCGTCGAATAGCGGAGCTCGTGCCCGCGCCGTGCAGGATGGCACCACGTATCCGGTCGACTACTGACTGTCGCCGCCCTCGGGGGCGGGGGCGATATACGTCCCCGCGGTTCCTCGCCCGATCGCGTCGATGCACCCGGGCAGATCGTTTTGTGCCAACGCCATTCACGGCGGACTGGATTACCAGCCGGTGCGTCGGGCCAGTTCCGATTTGTTCCTGTCTTCCGTTGCGCCGCAGAGCGGTTGGCGGTCCAGCACTTCCGGCCTGAACCGGGCGATTCCGGGTCATGAGCGTCGAATGAACGACGACGGAATTTGCGACCTGTTCGCCCCGGGAACGTCCAGGTTTCACGGCGACAGAGAGAACGACGCCTGTGGATCGTCTTGGCCTTCGCCGTCTTTCACTGCATCTGGCTCAGTACCCCGCTGCCCGATGCTTGAGATTGTTTGTCGCAATATAGGCGTCACGGCTTCTAGCGATCAACCGGCTTGCCGAAGAATCAGAGTTCACCGAAGCTGTCCAGTGATTCGATGTCATCTATCGCGGTGGCGAGCCGTTTGACGAATTCACGAGCGGTCTCGATGGGCTGCATGTCGGGCATGCCCGGCGCGGGGTTGTAGGTGATCGTCCACCAGGTCAGGGCCGTCATCAGCTGTTGGCGGTAGTGCAGCCAGCCTTCGTCGAAGGACACGTTCGGGCCGCCGGCGGCGTGCAGGCGGTCGAGGTAGAAGGCAAGCAGGTCACGTTCCCAGGCGCGGCGGTCCTCGATCGTCAGGGCGGTTCCGATTGTGTAGCCGAAGTCGCGGCCCCAGTGACCACGCGACACACACTGCCAGTCGCTGAGCCCCATCCGGCCGGTGTTGGTGATGTACCAGTTCTTCAGGTGCACGTCGCCGTGCGCGAGGGTGGGCGGCAGTGTGTGGTTAAGCTCCACGGCCGCGATCGTTGCCGGCCAGATTTCCGTGTGGCGCTGGTGAAGTCGCGGTGGGATCAGGTCGTCTGCCCTGCGAAAGCCCGCTTCGGAGCCTTCTCGCATACCGAGGCGCAGGGTGTTGTTGAAGTATTCGACCCAGGTTGTGAAGCGTTCCAGGTGGTCCCGGACGCGCGGATCGCGGTAGCCCGCGGCATGTACTCGGGCCAGCAGGGCGACTTGATCCTCGGCCTGCGCGCGCGTGATCGTGGTGCGTTGAGTGCAGAATTCGCTGACCACGCCGGAGAGATCTTCAAGGATCACGATCGAATTGAACGTGTTGGCGTCGACATTGGCGAACGCGGCGCGTGGGGCCTCGATGTCAAGCAGTGGCCGCACGTTGTTGTAGAAGTTCACCTCGGCCTCGGCGGCGCTGCTGAGCGCGAGGGTCACCCGATTGGACAAGCCATGTGAGGCCTTGCAAAACAATAACGTGGGCAGCCCGGCATTCTGGCCGGCTGCGTTGTAGACGACATGGAGGCGGACGCGGTTGGTGGTGCCCTGCTCGACGGATTCCGCTCTCCAGTCCACGACTTCTGCACCCGGGTGTTCACGACAGAGGGTTCCGGTCAGCCACTGCGCTGTGATGTCGTCGAACGACACGGGGAGCACCGCGGGGTCGTAGACCTTTTGACCGCGCCGCTGCTGGTCCTTGTCGTACGCCTGTTGAATTTGTTCTTGTGTCAGCATGGCTGCTTTCCTAAGGGCTGTCATGAATTGATTTGGTCGGTCTCGGGCGTGTCGCGGTTCGGGATTCGATTGGTTCCCTTGCGACACAGCGTGAATTTCCTTGTGTCAGGTGTGCATGAATCCGCGTACGTGCGGAAGGTCTTCGAATGACGAGACTATTCCGGTCGGTGCTTGGCAGACGGCGGCGACGGAGTTGACTGCTCGCATTCCGGTTCCGATGAGGACGTCGGTGAGCTGATCATCGCCGCCGAATGCCAAATCTAGCTGCATATTTGGCACGCCTTTGATGGTGATGCGGTATCCGCCAGCCGGCTTGTTGTTGTAGATGGGGAAGGTTGGCCAGCCCTCGGGCGCGTTGTCTTGGCGGATTTTCTCGTAGTTCTCGGCTACTACTCGTACTTGTCCGTCGACGATACCTTCGAGTCCGTAGTGGACGGCGCCGATGGTGTTCGGTGGGATTTCGAGTCCGGCGGTTGTTGTGAAGCCCCGTTCGACTAATTCGGGATGGCGGAAGTGCCGGATGTCGTCGAGTTTGAGGTCGAACGATTCGGCCAGGGAGTGCACGACTGGTCCCCAGTAGTAGTGCATTATGCCGAGGTCGAAAGTTTCAGCGTCTTCTTCGAGGGTTTTGCCGAATCCGAGAGCAGAGATGACCGGAGGGTCGTAGCTGGAGCAGTCGAGGAGTTCGGCGGCGGAGATCTGATCGATGCGTTGTGACAGATTGGTCACCGCGAACAACATGGCATCACTGACCACTCCTGGGTGGATACCCGTGTTGTATAGGGTGGATTGGCCCTCCTGGCACGCCGCGGTGAGGCGGTCGATGACACCGGCTTCCATGCCGGCCGGCCAGACAAGCCGCGTGATGGAGTTGTTGACGACGTTCTTCCCGGACGCGAGGATTCGGCACAGGTCATCGATGACTGCGTCGACACGGCCGACGTCGGTGGCGGCGTAGGTGACGCAGTCGGCGGGTGTTGCGAGGATGGCGTCGATGTCGTTGGTGGCGATCACGCCGACCGGTCCTGCGCCGCAGAGCTCGCCGGCGTCGTGGCCACTCTTGGTTGCGCTGGTCACGTAGAGACTGGCGAGTTCCAGGTCGGGGTGATCGATGATCCCTCTGAGTGCGGGCATACCCACTCGTCCCGTTGCCCATTGGATGACTCGGTAGGTTTTGTCAGAAGACATCATTGGCCTCTCTTGCATGTTGTTTCTTGTGATAGGTCATGTCGGTGGGTGGGCCTTCGGATCATTCAGCGAGGGGGAAGGTCGGCCCACACTGGGGGTAGCAGGGGTGTGCCACTTCTGCACCGACTCAGCTCGGCGTGGTCGCCGACGATGTGTTTTATTTGCCGCGGGTCATCGGGGTTGCGGTCATTCCGCCGGGGCTGGGCAGATCAGCCATCGTGGCCAGGAGGTTGGTGGCCGGATTGTTCAGCAACATCGGTGCGTCCGTGGGCAGAATGCCGGCCTTGATCAGCAGGGTGGTGGCCCGCTGGGTGAGGATGGAGAGTCGTACGGCGGCGAGCACCTCGTAGTAGTGAATATCGTGCACCGCACGACTGGTCAGTTCCTCGTAGCGTTCGCCCGCCGCCTTGGCGTCTGGGAAGCCGTCGGGGATAGGGACGCCGATCCCTTCGGTGTGGTGGCGGAACAGAAATAGCCACCAGCCCAGGTCCAGTTCTGGGGCGCCCACCCCGGTCATCTCCCAGTCGAGCACGGCACCGACCGTGAGGTCGTGTTTGATCAGCAGGTTGCCGAACCGTGCATCACCCCAACACAAGACGGTGGATGACTCATGCGTTGGCCGATGGCTATCAAGCCAGCCGAGACCCGCCTCGACCGTGACATTGGAGCGACCGTCGGCCGCCCACTGGTAGCAGGACCGCCAGTCTTCGAGAAGAACGTCCAACGGTGAGCGGTGCGCATCGGAGCGGTCAAGATCGCTCAAACCAGCTCTACGCCAATCAACTTGGTGAATGGCGGCAAGGGCTTTAAGACCGTTGTCGGCCATCTGCGCCCGCTGACGAGGCGCGAGCTCCATGACCCAGCCGCTCACAGTGAATGGTGGGTCGTCGGCGGCGGCTTGGCCGTCGACGTGGCCCATCACGATGAACGGTGCGCCGAGAAGTGATGAATCGTCCTCGTAGAAGAGCACTTCGGGTACCGGAACGCACGAGTGGGTACTCAAGGCGCCGATGACGCGCGACTCAAGTGCGAGATCATAGGACTGGAATAGGGAGGGTCCGGTCGGTGCGACCCGGGCGACGAGTCGACGGTTGACCGCGCGGCCGTTGTCGTTCCACGAGGCGGCGAACAGTACCGTCTCGTTGGACAGTCCGCTGGACTGAGGCAGTGTGACCGTTTGGACTTCGACATTTTCAGCGTCAAGTAGATGCCCCTTGAGCGCCAATACCAGCCGGTCGGCGACTGCTGCGGGATCAATGATGTTGATAAGTGCCATGTCTACCTCTCGATTCTTCCTAGTGCGGCTGTGCGGCCTGACGCTGCGTTCATGTGGTGCTGGTATTTGTCGAACCAGACTTCTTGGCAGGTGGCGTGGGTGACGCGGCCGGTGTCGTCTTCCCAACGGAAGACGCTGTCGTGGAAAGACAGGTTCGGCCAGGCGGGAACCGCCGCCAGCGCAATAGCTCGCCCGTGGAAGCGAAACACCCGTCCTTCGTCGTCGCAGGCCTCGATCGTTTGGCGTGTAGCGAGGTGGCTGATGGGATGGCGTTCGTGGACTTCCCGGCAAACCCGGGTCAGCCCGTTCGTGCGCCCATCAGCGTGCACCCAGCCATAGACGTGGCTGGGTCGTGACGGGTCGACCGGATAGACCTCCAGGAACGGCGGATTGGTATCGACTGCTTCCCAGCCGATCTGGTTGAACGCGAGGTCGGGGCCAAACGCGATCGGAGACCAGGCGATGGGCGGCATCTCGACTGCGCCGCGACGCTCGGTGCGGACCTGGTTCCAGGACCGGTCCCGCGGAGCGAGGCAATCGATAACGAATTCTTCGCCACCTAGTGTCAGTGATCCGGTGCAGTGCATGAACTGTTCGCTGCCGCCGGGCTGGCTTGCAGGGTTGGCGTTTTCGGCCTCCCCAGGCATGACGTGGGCTCGGGCCACTAACGGAGTGATCGCCGTCTGAAGTAGGTCGAACGAAGCGTCGGGATTGTCGTAGCGCAGCCGAACGATACGTCCGGGTTCGACAAATTCGATCCGCAGACCGTAGGCCGTCGTAATGACGGTTCCGTCGATCTGCGGCCACCGCATGGTGTTCTGCCAGTTCAAATGCGCCGCGTCGACCAGTTCAATGTTGTCGAGGCCCCGAAAGATACATACCCCGCCCTGCGACAGTGGGAACGCCGGCTGGTAACGGACGTAGATGAAGCCGCCGAGCTCAGCTTCGGGTATCGAGAAGCTGAAGTAGTGGGTGTGAATGGTGTGCGGATCTACCGATGCCGGGTCCGATGGCATTGGCAGCCACAGGTCGGTGTGGGGTGCCTGTTCAACCAACGGCATGCTGATACAACCTTTCTTGCGTCGCGTTGATCTATCGAGGTGGTTGCGCCAGCAGCTGGGCGACGCTCACAGCCCCCGGGGTGTGGGATACGGGCCGAAATCGAAATCATGTCCTCGCCTGCCACACGCAAGCTGTCGGGCCTGACAACCGGCGGCGCGCGATGACCTTGGCGCGCGTCGTCAGCGCCCAGCCCTCAGCGTCCGAGGACGGCGTACGACCCGTCGAGCCGACCAGATCGGTTCCTGTCTGTATCGACGCAACGGACTGCTACCCGGGATGGTCATGATCTGCCTTTCGGTGTGGTGGGCGTTTTTCGTCACGCTGAGCGGGGCATCAGCTATACTCAATTGGGTAGCAATTACCACCCATATGAGTCGAGCGAGCTAGCAATCCGGTGATGTGCCAATCCGCGATTTGGCTAGATACGGGCAGGATAGCCTGCTTATTTTGAGCATAAGCCGCGCCACACCGGACTGTCAACATATTTTGAGACCGGTTGTTTCTACTACCGATCGTGCATGTTTGGAAGCCACCTTGAGCCCACCGGCACACCTGTCACTGACCACTGTCACCGGCGCCGGTGCGGGATCTCCGAGATTTCAACGTTTCGCGTGTATCGCGAGCCTGCTGTTGAAGCGCGTGACATGCGCACGCACAGCCATATCGCACGTCAGCTGCACGAACACGCAACGAGCGAGATGAACCCGCCCAATGCCGCTTCGGGAACGGTGAATCCAAAGTAGTGCGTGTGGATGGTATGCGGATCGATGCGATCAGCGTCGTCGGGCAACCGCAGCCACAGATCGGTTTCCGGTGCGTGCTGGACAAGCACCATCTTTCCGCCTTTTCGCGGCCGACGTCGGGCACACCAGCGTCGCCTTACAACTGCACAGCCGCCTAGTACAGCGACACTAAACTTCAGTGTTAGTGATACTAACGTGAGGTGTCAGCGCAAGGCCCGCGGCGTACGAGCCCGACGCCGGCGTCCTCAGCGTGCCGTGCGTTTCGACTTCCCTGAGTACGCGCCGTCGATGGTGAGTCGGGCCATCTCATCGATGAACGCCTCAGCGCTGGGCCGCTTCTTTTTGGCGCCGTCGAACATCCAATCACCGTGTACCGCAATAGAAAATACGAGTCCAAACATCAGTCGGGTCATGACGGAAGGATCAAAGGAGTGAAAACCCCGGTCGTCGCGCTCGCGCTGAATGACCGACTCGAACCGCTCAAGGATGGCCCCGAGCTGGGGCCCGGTCGGTCCATCACTGGCGACTGCGCCCTGGCTGGCGCGAGCGCACATCATCTCCTGGATCAACCGCCGGTTGGCCGACAGGACGTCGTAGACACCGCTGTAGAACTCCCGGGCTTCGTCGATGTCGCTTCGCACGCCGCGTGGGCGTTCCGACCAATTGGTGATGTAGTCGGACACGAATGCGTTGAAGGGGGCCAGCACCGCCTCTTCGAATAAGCCGGCCTTTGAGCCGAAGTGGCGAAAGATCATCGGCTCCGACACTGCCGCCGCCTTCGCAATCTCGCGGGTGCTCGTTCCCGCGTATCCCCGTTCGGCGAACAGCTCGCGTGCCGACTCCAACAGGAGGCGCTTGGCTTCGCCACGGGCTACCGGGTGCCGACTGACCGCTGAATTCTTCGGCATCGGGCCATTTTGGCACGCCGAGCGCACCGCCGAGGCGGCCCGGCGGCCACATCTGCTTATTGCGCAAAGCCGAATCCATGACCTACAGTCGCTAGTTAAGTGGCACTTAACTACCTTCGTTCGAAAGGGTTGCGGAGTGGAGACCAGGACACTGGCTGAGAACCAGCTCGAGCTCCGTTGCGTCCGTTGGGGCGCCCACATCCTGTTCGCGGTGTTCTTCGCGGGCTGGATTCTAGGGTGCCGGTTCATTCCGTCACCGTCGCCGTCCGATACCGCGGTGGAGATAGCGCGGCGCTTCGCCGAGAACCGGGCAGGCATCCAGATCGGCGCGACCTTGATGCTGCTGAGCATGGCTTTCTGGGCGGTCTGGGGAGCCGTGGTCGCATCGTGGACTCGCCGCGCCCGCGGCGGTGGGCGAACCCTCACCTACGCACAGATCGTGTGCATGTCCGTCTCGGAAGTCGTCGGCGTCTTGTGCACGTCATTCTGGGCGATCGCGGCCTACCGTCCTGGCAATATCGACCCCCAGATCACCGCCACCCTCAACGACATCGCGTTTATGTTCTTCCTGCTCCCCTGGGGCCCATTCAGCATGTGGTGTCTGACGGTCGCAGTGACCGTCTTTCGTGATCGACGAATGGACGACTCCGAGCGGGAGTTCCCCCGGTGGGTCGGTTACGTAAGTCTGCTCACCGCGTTCCTGTTCGCGCCAGCAATGCTTGTTCTCTTCTTCAAACACACCGCCTACGGCTTTGACGGTCTGCTCGGCATGTGGATTCCGTTGTTGATCTTCTTCGTGTGGGTGGAAGCGGTCAGTTGGAGCCTGATCGACCGGCTCAAGGCCGAACGGGTCAGATTACTCATCAATGCTGATTCTGCTGCGCCGCAATTGGATACGGAGCTCGCATATGCCTGAAACGACTGTGCGCAACCCGGACGCCGACAACGCTATCGACACCGGTCAGCGTGTCCACATCCCTGGTGAGGCCGGGTTGTGGGTCTTCATCTTGGGCGATATGACCCTGTTCGGCTTCTTCTTCGCGCAATTCGTCTTCGCCCGCGGATCACAGCCGCGACTGTTCAACACCTCCCGTGGCGAGTTACACATCGCCTTCGGTGCGTTCAACACCTGCCTGCTGCTGGCGGGGTCACTGTTTGTGGTGTGGGGCGTTGAAGCGATCCGCCGTGGCCGACCAGACACAGCACGACGATGGTTCACCGTAGGTGCCGCGACGGGTGTGTGGTTCCTCGTCGACAAGTCCATCGAGTGGGGGCTGGAGATTTCCCGTGGAATCACGCCCATTACCAACGATTTCTTCACGTACTTCTTCGTGTTCACGGGCATCCACGCCGTTCACGTCACCATTGGACTCTGCGTGCTCACGTACCTGTGCAGACTCACCCGCAAACCGGGGCTAGGTACCCGCGAGATGCACACCTTCGAATCCGGCGCCGCATACTGGCATCTCGTCGATCTGCTCTGGATTGTCCTATTCGCCCTCCTCTACCTGATGGCGTGATGCAATGAACACCACGACCTATCTCCGACTGCCAGCCACCACAGTGTGGGCCGTGCTCCTAGCCGCAACTCTCGTCACCTGGATGCTCGGAGCCGGGCACTCCGCGCTGGTTGATAGAACCTGTGTGGCAACAGTATTCGTCATCCTCATCGCGTTCATCAAAGTCGACTTGGTGGGGCGCTATTTCATGGAACTGAACAAGGCCCCACGTCGGTTGGCTCTGCTGTTCCACGCTTGGTCGCTGATCACCGCTGTCATAGTGATCGGCATCTACCTCCTGCATTGACGACCGCGGACAATCTGAAGGAGTTGAACATGGCGTTGGCAAGGGCCGGGCAAGCAGTCGAAAGTGTCAGCGGATCAGATGCCGTGACGGTGCGGGAGCTGATCGGGCGATTTCAGGGGAGGCAGGGCATGTACCTTCTACAGACCGGCCCTGGCTTTACTCGGCGTCACTTGGCGCCGTCGCAGTCACCTCTCGCACCCCGCGTACTGCACTTCGCGAATACCTATGAGCCCGATGACGACGACTCAGCTGTTCCCGATGGTGACGACTAGAGCCTCTAGTTCTCTGGCGTCGACGTTGATCGATCGGCTCCAACTGTGACTCCTGGTCAGGCGATGCGTTCGATAGTCGCGAGTTCTCTTCCTATGTGTTCGCGAGCGACTTCGGCGTCGTAGTGGGCCTGCATGTTGATGAAGAACATGTCGCTTAGGCCGAGGGCCCGCGACAGACGCAACGCGGTGTCGGCGCTGATGCCCCGCTTGCCGTGCACGATCTCGTTGATGCGCCGCGGTGGCACATCGATCACCTTGGCGATTCGGTATTGCGAAATCCCCATCGGCTCAAGGAACTCCGTTAGCAGAATCTCGCCTGGGTGGGTGGGTGCGAAGTCGGCCATGGCGTTTGTCCTTTCTAGTGGTAATCGTCTAGCTCGACGTTCCCGGCGCCAGCGGTACTCCAGGTGAAGCAGATCCGCCACTGGTCGTTAACGCGGACGCTGTACTGGCCGGCGCGACTGCCGCTCAGCTTCTCCAGGCGGTTGCCGGGTGGCACCCGTAGGTCGTTGATGCTCTCAGCGGCGTTGATGAGAACAAGCTTGTTGTAAGTGAGTCTGCTGAGCTCCGGGCTGAGTTTCTTGATGTAGCGGCGGTGCCAGATCGCCTCGGTGTCCTTGTCCCGGAAGGAGCGGATCACTTGTCAATGATAACGCTAGGCGTTATTAACGGCAAGCGTTATGCATATGGAGGGATCAAAGATTGTGCACGAAGTGGTCACCGTGGCGAATTACAGTGGTGGAACAGCACTCACCACGAGGGGATCCCATGACCCAGATACACTCCCCAAGCCCGAACGAGCATAACTCCTTCATCGGCAGGCCGATCAACGGCAGTTTGCTTCTCACCGTTTCCGAAGCAGCCGCGGCCCTCCGCATCTCGCGCTCGTCGATCTACCGGCTCTTCGATGCCGGCGAGCTGGCGTGGGTCCAGATCGGGGCGTCTCGCCGGGTTACCTCGGCGGAGATTCATCGCTTCATAGCGGCCCACACCGAAGCTGCGTCGTAACGCTTCACCGGGATGGCTGAGCGCCGCCAGCTGCCACCACAGATCCGACGCGTTGAGCTCGCTCGCCGCGCCGGCAGCAAGCCTGTCGTTCGTTATCAGCTAACCGTCGACACGGGAACAGCTGACGGGAAGCGAAAGCAACTGCGTCGCCGCTACCGGACCGAGAGGGAGGCCCGGGCGGCGCTTGCGGAAATACAAGGCCAGGTGAATGCGGGCACCTATGTGCAGCCATCCACGCTTACGGTGGAGCAGGCCACCTTGCTCTTGCCGGCCTACGGCGCGGTGAGATTGCGGGCTTACGTTGGGACGACGTCGATCTCGGCCAGCGGACGGTGCGGATCGGAAAGACACGCGTCGATGTGGGAGGTCGCGCGCTCGACCAACACGACCCCAAGACTGCCTCAGCTGGCCGGGTGCTGCCCATACCTGACGCGCTACTGAGCGAACTCGCCGCGGCTAAGGCGCGCCATTCCGCAGAGCGGCTGGCCCTGGGCGAGGCCTATGCGGGGCTGGGCTACGTGATCTGTAACGAGGCCGGCGAGCCATACCACCCCTCGACGCTGTCCACCATGTGGCAGGCGGCCATCAAGAATCTCGATGTGCCCCAGGTCCGGCTGCACGACGCCAGGCATACCTGTGCAACCCTCATGCATTTGCAGGGCGTGCCCATCGCGTTGGTGGCAGCCTGGCTGGGCCATGCCGACGTGTCGTTCACTCTTCGGACATACGTCCACGCGCAACCCGAGGCGCTCGAACTCGCGGCGCGCAGCTTTGCTCCGCCTGCCTCAAGCGCCGGCGACTAACGCGTTCGCACACTCGTGCGGTTACACCATTCGGTTGCTTGTGACAATCTGTGACAATTTTGGATGCAGTCGAACGTGCGTGCAATCCGACGAAATGAAAAAGGCCTGCTCAGACAGCCTTTCTGAAGTCGGGCTGACAGGATTTGAACCTGCGACCACTTGACCCCCAGTAAGTAGCGGTAAAGCGTTTCGGCAGGTCGTGGGAAGTCTGCGGGCTGGTGGTCTCCGCGTATGACGTTCGTAGACACGCAGGTCGTTCGGCACCGCGCAGAGCGTGTGGTCCCAAAATGGTCCCCAGTTGGGTACTTTCACCGGTGATAGTGGGTTCACCCACTGATGATTCGCCGCCATCCATGAGTATTGCATCTTCTGGCCGGACCGCCGCGATACTGCCGGGTTGCCGCCTGCCTGGTCGAGGAGTGGCCGACCTGACCAGCCGGCGTGCTCACGGGCCCCTCGGGCCCGATCGGTCGACAGGATCCCCACCGAAACTCATCGAACAATCAGTCGAGATCGCGCGAGATCTTCACCGAACCTCGGACCGCAAGGCCGCGCCCCGAGGAGTGGTGTAAGCCGATCGGCGTTTCGCTTGAGGCTCTGCGGGTCTTCACTATGCCGTGAGAGCGGCTGCAGCTGCAACGGTTTCTGTTTGTCATTGTGACGTCGACGACCAACTCGGCACCCGTGCACCGGTCTGCGGGGTCACGCCGCCCCAGCGTTCGACCTGGGTTTGGGCCCACCGGGCCCAGCGTTGGGCAGCGGTGGCCTGCTCTTGATGAAATCGGGCAATGAGCATGGTCACCGGCAAACGCCCCGGAAAGGGGCCGCCGGTCAGTCGATACTCGTCGATTCGGTCGGTGACGTAGTCCACGCGCGCGTCCGCCATCACCAAGATCGCAGCGATGTTGTGTCGCAAGGTGTCGAGGTCGCCGTGGTCGGCGAACGCGACCTTCAGCAGCGCCTCGAACTCGACGGTGGGCGGCGCCCCGGGGACAGCCAGCCACTCTTTCAGTGCCAGGCGCCCGGCCTCGGTGACGGCATAGGTGGTGCTCCGCCGACGGCCGGTGTGTGCCACCGTCGCGGTCGCCAATCCTGCAGCCACCAGCTTCTTGGGCTCCTCGTAGATGACGCTCTCGGCGCGCGGCCAGACGTCGCGCAGGCTGCGCTCCATCTGCTTGGCCAGCTGATATGTCGTCATCGGCTCTACTGCGAGCAACGAAAGCACCGCGTAAGCGGTCGTCGTCAGGCTGTGCATCGCACTCCCCACTTGCCAATACTCCGTATCGGAGCATAATAGTAGAAGATACTCCGAATCAGAGGATTTTGAATGCCGACTTTCAGCAGGGTCTCGCACATCTCTTTCTCCGCGCGCGACGCCGAGGCCAGCGCCCTATGGTGGGCGAAGCTGCTCGACCTCACCGAAATCGACCGGGTCGCCGGAGACGGGTGGCGCGCCATTCTGCTGCTGCATCCGCCGTCGCGGACCATCATCGAGTTCCAGCAGCACGACAAAAACCAGGGCGAACCCTTCGATCCGCGACGCACCGGGTTCGACCACATGGGCTTCAAAGTTGACTTGCGGGCGGACCTCGACGAGTGGCTGGCGCGGTTCGAGCAGCTCGGCGTGACCCACTCCCCGATCGCCGATGGCGAATACGGCGCGGTGTTGACGTTCAAGGACCCCGACGACATCCAGTTCGAGATGTTCTTTAAGGCCGACCACCCCTAGCTTTCGGCCCAGCGGCTGACTGAGAAAGCAGAATCAAACTCCGGCTGCCCCGATGGCCTGCCGCTTGCCAGATAAGGAGTCGCGAATCATATTGTCGCACAGGTTATTTGATCATCACTGAGATGGCCCGGGAAGTACCCATTGGCCGAAGTCACGAACATCGAAAGGGCTACAAAATGCTTAAAACACCGCTGTGCGACCTGCTGGGCATCGACGTACCGATCATCTGCGCTCCGTTTGGGCCCTGGCATCAGGTAGATCTCGCCGCGGCGGTCTGCGAGGCCGGAGGGTTAGGGAGCGTCGGTAGCGCCTTGCATCCGGCGGCCGAGTTGCGTGAGCAATGGGAGACGCTGCGCACGCTCACCGACCGCCCGTTCGCCATCAACCACACGGCGCGCCCGTTCGATCCCGCGGTATTCGACCAGATCATCGATTTCCGCCCGGCGGTCGTCTCGTTTCATTTGGGCGATCCGGACGGCTTGGTGGAGCGCGCGCATGGTGTCGGTGCGTTATGGATGCAGCAGGTAATGAACGTCGAACAAGCCCGTCGCGCTGTCGATCTGGGTGCCGACGTGATCATCGCCCAGGGCGCGGCGGCCGGCGGCCACGGCGGCGACGTGAGCACCATGGTCCTTGTTCCACAGGTCGTCGACATCGCCGGTGCCATCCCGGTAGTCGCCGCCGGCGGGATCGCCGATGGGCGCGGCCTGGCCGCCGCGCTGGCGATGGGAGCGCAGGCGGTGAACATGGGAACGCGCTTCGTGGCCTCCACCGAGTTCGCCGGCAGCGACGACTGGAAGAAAATGATCGTCGACGCGGGCGCCGAGGACACCGTGCAAACCGACGCGCTCGAACCAATCATGCCGCCCTACACCATGGCCACGCCGTGGCACGGCAGGGGACGCATGCTGCGCACGCCGTTCCTGGCGAACTGGGACGGTCGTACCGACGAACTCGCCGACCGGGCTGGCGAACTCGGCCCAGAACTGATTGCCGCGATCCTGGCCGGCGAAGGGCACGAGTACGTCCCGTTCGCGGGCCAGTCCGCGGGACTGATCGGCGACATCCTTCCCGCCGCCGAGATCGTGCGCCGCACGGTGGCACAGGCCGAGAACGCCCTCGCCCGAGCCGGTGATACCGCCACCCCCTAGAGATGAAGGTCAATTAAATCCCTCTGCACACCGATGCCCAGGACCAACCCGCGTTCTGAAGACCTTGACTCGTTGTCACGGTGGTGTCACAACCCGCCAGCAAGTCAGGCCGACTACGCCGAGCCACCATGGACTCAGATGGACGTGCCTTCGCAGATAGGTGATGCCACAACGCTGTCCGGACGGAAGGGCGGCCTCCGTGGAGTGGTGTAAGCCGATCGGCGTTTCGCTTGAGGCTCTGCGGGTCTGCACTATGCCGTGAGAGCGGCGCGGCTGCAACGGTTTCTGCCGGTTGGGCGCAGGGCTTTAGCAGCGCCAGTGTGGTTTCGGAGAGATAGCGTTTGTTGGCGACCTGCCATTCGTCGTGGGCTTCCACGAGCACCGAGCCGGCCAAGCGCAGCAGCGCTGCCGGGTTGGGGAACACCCCGACGACGTCGGTGCGGCGTTTGATTTCTTCGTTGAGCCGCTCCAGCGGGTTGGTCGACCAGATCTTCTTCCAATGCGGCACAGGGAAATCGGCGAACGCGGTGATGTCGTCGGCGGCCTCGCGCAGCATGGATTCGACCTTGGGCAATTGGCGGCCCAGCATGCCGGCGATGGTGTCGAGCTGCTCGCGAACGTGCTCGGCGTCGGGTTGAGCGACGATGGTGCGGATCGCCGCGGCGACCATTTCGGCCGATCCCTTGGGGACCTGGGCGAGCACGTTGCGCAGGAAGTGCACCCGGCATCTCTGCCAGGCTGCACCGATCAGGACGGCCTCGATCGCGCCGCGCAGCCCGGCGTGGGCGTCGGAGATAACCAGGTGCACCCCGGCCAGTCCGCGGGTCTGCAGCGACCGCAAAAACGCCGTCCAGAAGGCGCCGTCCTCGGAGTCGCCGACGTCAAAACCGAGCGCTTCGCGGCGTACGTCGGCGGCCACGCCGGTGGCGATCACTACCGCTTGCGAGACGACCCGGTGGTTGACCCGGGCCTTGCTGTAGGTGGCGTCGAGGAACACGTAGGGGAATGGTTGTTCGGACAGCGGCCGTTCGCGAAACGCTCTCACCTCGGTGTCCAGATCGGCGCGGTGCCGCGGGCGCTCTCGTCCGCTCTGTTGCCGATGGGCGGCGCGGTATCGGGGGTGGCCGGCCCGAACTGGATGCTGGTCGGTGACGCCGCGGCGTGCGTGAACCCGCTCAACGGCGAGGGCATCGATTACGGCCTGGAATCCGGACGACTGGCGACCGAGCTGCTGGGCAGCGGCGACGTCTCGCACGCGTGGCCCTATCTACTGCAGCACCATTACGCAAGCGCGTTCTCGATCGCGCGGCGGCTGTCTTGGCTGGGGACCGTGCCGTGGTTGCTGGCCACGGGCGGTCCGATCGCGGTGCGGTCGGCGAGGCTGATGGAGATTGTGATGCGGGTGATGAACAACATGGTCACCGACGACGACGCCGACCTGATGGCCCGGATCTGGCGGTGCACCGGGACGGCGTCGCGCAGAGTGGATCGGCGGCCGCCCTTCAGTCGCAATCGAATTCCAATGGCCCTTGAAGATGGAGTCCGCCGGATGGTCCGTGGGCTCGCCTGAGCAATCTGTGTCGACTGGGGTGGAATCTCGATCGTCCGTGTGAGACACTATTCGAACGTTACGAAAGCTATTTCCGTTCGTTCGAATGCCGGTAGGATGTTGTTATGAACGCTGAAGCCATAGAGACCACGACCCTTCTTCCCGACCATCCTGAAGAACTCGCACCGGTGGTTGGGTTTCTGGCTGCGCACGAGCGACGCCGCGGTGCAGCGGCTCAGCCGAGTTATGCACTCGTGGGCACCAACGAGCACGACCGTATCGAGTTGCCCGAAGCCGTCCACCAGGCCTTAACAAAGGTGGTCACGGCACTTCACGCGGGCAAGGCGGTGACTATCGCACCCCGAACAATGACGCTGACCACCCAGCAGGCGGCCGATCTTCTCGGCGTGAGTCGCCCGACCGTCGTTCGGCTGATTAATAACAATGAGCTACCTGCCGAACGAATCGGCAACCGGCATCGACTCCTGCTCGACGATGTTTTGGCCTATCGCGAACAGCGCCGCAAGCGTCAGTACGACGCATTGGCGGCGACCGCAATTGAAATTGACAGCGATGACGATCCAGAGACGATCCGAAAGCAATTACGCCAAGCGCGCCGCGCTGTGGCGGCGCGCCGCAGGAGCTCAGCCCAGCCGAGCTGACAATATGGGCACCGATGTTCGCCGCTCTCCTGGACACTTCGGTGTTGTGGCCGAGCTTGCTGCGCGACTTCCTACTTTCGTTGGCGATCGAACGGATGTATCGGCCGTCGTGGTCAAGCGCTATCCTGGCCGAACTCGAATACGCCGAATCACACAAGCTAATGGACCGGGGCGAACAACCCGATGTTGCGGCCACGCGGGCGCGTCATCTGATTGACCAGATGACAGCCGCGTTCGACGACGCGCTGGTCGAAAACTGGGAGCCACTCGAAGGCACCTTCGGGTTGCCTATCCGCACGACGAACACGTTGTTGCTGCCGCTGTCGTAGCGGTAGCGCATTTCCGCAGTTCGCAGTCAGTGTGCGATTGGTTTCTGGCCATGCATGACGTGCATAGACGCGCAGGTCGTTCAGTGACACGCACAACGTGTGGTCCCAAACTGGTCCCCAAACAGGCGCTACATCGCTAAACGGCTTCGACTGTCGAACCTATGCACGAGACCTATAGCAGTGTGAAGCACTTTATGACACACTTAGTGCATGGCTGTGAGATTCTCATCCCCTGTGGTGCGGCGCGGCCAGGTGCCGCTGACCCAAGAGGACCTCGAGGCGCTGCAGGAGGTCGTCTCGCAGCCCACCGAACGCGAATTCCTAGCAGGCCACGACTTGTTGCCCGCGGCCGGAGATGTCAGTGAAAGCGTCGTACTGCACGCATTGGTCGAAGTCGGGATCAAGGCCGTTCGGGAGGCGCGTGATGCGGCAGGCTATGCGTTGCTCGCGGCGGATCCCGAATACCAGAAGCACGTCAGCAACACACGCAGCCGGCGAGCGCTGCAACGGCGCCCCCGCCACGCAGACGACGCGTGATCGAGGGACAGTTTTATCGCGGGGTAATCTACTCCGCCTACCTTGAACACGTAGGTGGCGAGAAGTTGTACGTGGTCGTATCAAATACCGCGCGGAACCGGAGCCTCGACACCGCCCTCGCAGTACGGATTACGACCTCACGAAAACCGCACATTTCGTCCATAGTTCCAATCCAGCCGGGAGAGCCTGTCCATGGGAATGTGCTTTGTGACGATATTGAGCTGCTCTATCCCGATGATGTTCGGAGTTCACCCGGAGCATTTTCGCCGGCCATGATGCGTAGGATCAACGATGGACTCCGAGCAGCATTCGATCTCTAGCAACTTCGGCCAGGCGGCAATCACGCCGGTATTGCAGATTGGCGCCTGAATTGGAAGAGCGAATGGTCCCTTGTCGAGAGCCGTTCGCATTCCTCACAGCCCGGGGAATAGCGCGCCACCGGGATCGATCGGCCCGATTGGTCCAATGCGCCGAGTCGGATTGGCGCCAAACCGGTCTGGGTGACGATGTTCGGCCGTGATCGCCGCGGTGTCGTCATCGGCCGCGTATCCGACCGCAGCGTGATCCTGGTTCCCGGCCATAGCGTCTCAGCGAGTGGTGTGAGAATGCCCGTGCCACTGATGATTTCGGGAACAATTCAGCGGTCCGCGTCCGGACGTCGTTCCGCCGTGGCCTGGATGGTCATGACACTCGGTCGTGCCGGTGCCCCAATGCGCGCAGTGGGCGCGATTGTGGCCACTTTCTCGCGGAACATGCCAAACAATTAGGCTTGGCCCGTCTATGACACGTCAGCATCTAGAGCAGCGCGTCACAAAGGTGGCCGAGGTGGTGCTCGCCGAACAGCGGTTCGTCAGCGCGATCGATGTGTTGGTCGGCCTGGGCTGGCTGGCGCCGTCGCACCTCGACAACTGGCGGCAGGGCCGGGTTGAAACGCTGGAGCAGATCGTGCAGGCCAACCTAGTGGTGTGTCTCGTCATTGGTTGACCGCTTGGAGCGCGACGCGTCCGCGGGCGACCTTGGCGAGGATGTCGTCGGCGGTGGCGGTCCATACGAATGG
>Ga0318519_10000012_pt1 | contig 32768 bp, 51 predicted proteins | sample GRESIP178b2f15_FD_203510 | JGI IMG/M metagenome (GOLD analysis project Ga0318519, IMG submission 203510) | Tropical soil microbial communities from Luquillo Experimental Forest, Puerto Rico - GRE.SIPMG.178b2f15 | ecosystem: Environmental > Terrestrial > Soil > Tropical forest > Bulk soil... | reverse complement strand
TCGAGGAGACGTGCGCCAACTGGCGACCGTCGATACGGGCCGTGCACCTGGTCGATGTGTACCGGGCGCTCGGCTACGCCGCAGCACACAAAACCAACTCATAGGAAGGGAGTCTGACCATGTTACGTGTATTGGTGCGGTGATCAAATGTTACGCGGTAGCGAGATGTCCGCTGAGGCGCGAGCGAAGATGCGTGCAGCCAAGTTGGGTAAACCAAGTAATAATAGGGCGTGGATGGCGGCAAATCGCATCAAGTATGGGAAATCTATGCCACCCTCTACGCGTCGGAAGTTGAGAATAGCCAGTTTAGCGAACGGCAGCTGCCCCCCTAGTCGTAAGGGTCGGGTGCCATGGAATTTAGGCGTGTATGGAGATCCAAGGGTCGTACGTAGTTCGAAAGCTGCACGGTTGGCATTTTTGAAGAAATACCCGACGAAAGCTGCCCGTCGCGCATTAGCGCGCAAGGCTTGCAAGGCCAATCGACAGATTTCTCGCGTAGAGACGCGCTTCTTGGATGCTGTAGCGCAGCAATTGAAGCGGGTCGTGTACCGGCAGATGGTGTTTTCTAGTCCAAGAGATCCACGTGCGAGATACCGCGTGGATGGAATAGTGCAACTGCCGAATAGAAAGCTGGTAGCTATCGAAGTTGACGGAAGTGCGTACTGGCATCGGAATACGGCAGTTCATCAGTTACAGCGCGATCGCAGTTTACGCGCACGCGGTGTGGCGGTAATCCGCGTGTCGCCAGCTCAATTGCGAGACTACGCAGCGGCAATACGCCGCGTTGTCCGCTTTGTCCGCCAAAAGGAGGGTTAAACCCATGTTGCGCGTACTTGTGTCTACCAGTACCACGGCATGGGGCTGAACTGGCGTCAATATGCCAGCTCGCCGCGTGATCGTTATGGGCATTCACCGTGGGATGAGCAACCGCGTCAGCCCACTGGATGTGATACAGATGACCGGGCGCGCTGGGCGCACCGGCCTGGACGAGCGGGGGGATGCCTACGTGTTCCTGCCGCGAGACACATTTGAAGACGACAAGCGTGAATACAGCACGGCACCCAACATCTACAGCCACCTGGGCAAGGAAGACGTGCTGGTGTTCCACGTCATCGCCGAGATGGAGACGGGCCGTGCTCGCACGCCGGAGCGGTTGGTGGCGTGGCACGCGCGCACGTTCGCTGCGGCGCAGGGCAAGGCGTTGACACTCGACACCGCCAAGGCGGTGTTCGACCTTCTCGAGCGGTGCCATGCCATCGAGCAGTTCGGCGACTACTGGCGACCCACGGCGCTGGGGCGCATATCGTCGTGGTTGTACTTTGACCCGCGCAACGTGTGGGCGTGGGCAATGGGCTTCCGCCGCATTGACGAACGGGGCTGGTGGGACCAGGATGCGGCGGTGGCTGACGTACTGGGTGGCGTGCCTATTGGGACGCTCGGCTACGTGTCGCTGGACATGCAGGAAGACGTAGCCGATTTCATGGCTGCGCTGCGCTACGTGGACCCCACCCGTGAGACGTATGCGCTGGGTGCGGTGCAGGCGTGGGCCTACTGGCGCGCGTTGCAGCCCGACACCGACGACAACAAGGCCGACAAAGGCGCGGGTGGTGTGCACGTGCGCACGGCCCGTGCGGACGTGGAGCGCGTGGTCAGCGCCTGCAAGCTGATTGACGGCATGTGGGGCCGCTGGAACCGCAAGGCCGAGTGGGATGCGCTGACGCTGCGGGTAAAGTACGGCATCGGCCGGGAACTGGTGCCGCTGGTGGCCCTGCCCGACGTTGGACCCGTCCGGGCGCGGCGGCTGTGGGCGGCAGGGTTTGGCAGTTTGGAGGCGGTAGCGGGCGGCGCTGCGCGCCTGACGGCGCTGGTGCAGGCGGTGGGCAGCCGCCCCGTGGCGCTGCGCATTGTGCAGGCGGCGCAGGCGTTTGCCGCTGGCGGGCCGCATGCGGTACAACCACGCACTACAGACAACACGGTTGGGGACGCGGAGGCGCAGGTGAATGGCGGGAGCAACACAGCAGAGTAGCAATGCGGTGGACTTTGCTACGTGGACAACGCCCCTGGCAGGACTGGTGTGGCGCACGGTGCGCCGCGTTGCGCCGGCCCTGCCCACTTGGCCGCTGGAAGACCTGCGGCAGGAGGCGTTGGTGGCCGTGTGGCGTGTGTACAAGCGGCATGCAGCGCGCAGCACGCCACGGCAGGCGTCGGGCCTGGTGCGGATGGCGCTGCACAACCGTTTTCAAACCATCCGCCGCAACGCTTACCGCCCACACCGCCGTGCATCTGTGGAGTTGCTGGGCTATGCCGACGTGGCCGTGCCCGACCCGGTAGACCCGGTGGCCGAGGTTGAGATGCGCATTATGCTGGAGCAGATCGACCGCATGTTGCAGGGCATCAACGGTGGGCGCGGCGCAGCGGCGCTGCGGGTGCTGCTGCACCCCGGCGTGGAGCTGCTGCAATGGGTGCAGGCGCAGAGCCATTATGGTCGCAGTCTCGTGGAGTTACAGCGCGCCATGATTGCGCACGCCACCGGCTGGCCCCGTGCGGTGGCCGGCGCGGCGCTTACGGAGGCGCTGGTGGCCGTCGTAAAAGAATTAAAAGTCCCAAACGGTTCGTCGTTACCACTTATTAGGATACAGGCATTGGCCCAATGCCACACACTCCAAAGGAGGCAACGCATGGCGGAAACTGACCCATTCCTGGACGCGATGTCTGGGGAAGCAACCGACGCACCGAAGAAGAGCAGACGTCAACAGCGCAAGGAGGCCAAGGCCGCAGCCGAGGCCGCAGCTGCCAAGCCCAAGGCCAAGGGCAAGGGCAAGGCGGTGGCTGCCGCAGCTGCTGCTCCAGCCAAGGGCAAGAAGGCCCGCGCCGCCAAGGCCAACGGCGCAACGGCCCCGTCAACCCGCACCAACGAAGCCGCCCGCGTCACGCGCGGACAGAAGGCTCCCAGGGAAGGCACCGCGCGCCGCGCCATCTACGACGCCGTACCGCCCAAGGGCGTGAGTCTGGGCACGCTGGTGGAAAAGGTGCTGGCCGACAAGAAGACGCAGAGCCCACGCGGTGGGGAAGTGAACTCCGGGCGGATTCGGCGTCGGATCATCAAGATGTCCAACGAAGGTTGCTTGTCCATTGCGGACTAAGCACGCACGGCACTAGGGCCAAATGTCTGCGAGAGAGGGCGGGTTGCCTCCAGGGGTTGCCCGCCCTCCCCTTTTTCAGGGAGTTGTCAATGGAAGCGAACCGACGGTGCTGGGCCTGCGGGCTGTTGATTGACGACGCGCAACGGGGCGTTGGGGTGCACGTGTTCCCAGCGCCGGTGCGAGATGCGTTTCGTCGGAGTCCGGCGATGCAGCGTGGCGTCGTCAACACTTACGTGAACCTGTGTGCCAAGTGCCGCACGGCACTGCCGACGCAACGCTGGAGCCCGTACGAACTACTGCGAGCACTGGAGCGTCAGGTATGGGACGACGCTGCGCCGGCCACTGAGGCCCCGCCGCCGATCAACGAACGCAACGCGCGCCTGCGGCTGCTGTGGATGACGGCGGCGGTGGCGCTGGCCATACGCAAGGGGGACGGTTGACATGGCAGGACCACGCTGGGTATCGCGCGCAACGGAAGACCAGTTTTGGGCCTTTGTGCGGGAGCGGCACGCCATCTACGAGCGGCGCAAGCGGGGCAAGCGCCGCCCCTGGACGCAGGACCCCATACTGCACCTGTACAAGTTCACCAACATCTACCGCGAACTGGACAAGACCACGGTGGCGCTGCGCGCGTTCTTCCGCGACGATGTACGCTGCTACCACCGCGACCCCGCCGCGTTCGTGTTCAACGTGGTGTGGGCGCGCTGGACCAGCTGGCCCGCCAGCTGGGCCACGCTTGGCTACCGCCGCGAGTGGGACCCCGTGGTGGTCAAGGCCAAGCTGCACGCGCGCCGCCTGGCCGGCGAGAAGGTGTTCACCGGGGCGTACATCATCTGCGCCGCGCCCAACCGCGCCAAGATCGACAGCATTGTCGATGCGGCTACGGCGGTATGGAAGGACCGCGAGGCGTTGCATGCCGTGTGCCGCGCCAGCAAGTCGTTGCAGGCCGCAGCGCAGAAGTTGACGGAGTACTACCTGATCGGAAAGTTCATGGCGTACGAAGTGGTGACGGACCTACGGCACACCCCGGTGCTGAGTGACGCCAAGGACATCAACACGTGGGCCAACCCTGGCCCCGGTGCCAAGCGTGGCCTGATGCGTCTGCACGGCCCGCTGGGCACGCCGGGTCGGCTTGCTGCCATGCGGGCGCTGTTGAGTCACTCGCGCCTGCATACCCGGTTGCCGTGGATGGAACTGCGAGACATAGAACATGCGTTGTGCGAGTGGGACAAGTATTGCCGCGTGTTGTACGCCGAGGGCACGCCGCGTACCTACTACGCCAACGGCCCCACCGACGCGGACCTGCTGGCCCTGCAACGGCTGCGGGCCACGGTGGGCGTGAACATCACGGAGCGCACGCCGATGGAACTGGTGCTGCGCCGGCTGAGCCAGGTACAGCTGAAGCGCGTGGCGGCACGGTACCGTGCCGCGCACGGCAAGCCATTGAAGACGGCCGACATGCCGGCTGCGGCACAGCAGCTGACCGTAGACTTGCAGGCGCGGCAGCCGAGAGTCCGCAGTGCGTACCGCGTGGCCAAGGCGGCGGTGCGCGCTTACATGCAGGGGGATTACGATGCGATACACGGTGGTTGACGTGCGTGGCACACACGGCAGCGGCAAGAGCCAGGCGGTGTTTGCCGTACTGCAACGCTACAAGGGCAGACCGCTGATGGAGCGGGACCACCCACGGCGCATCTACGCATACACCGTGTCGAAGTTGAACCTGTACGTGGTGGGGCCGTACACATCGGTGGCCGGTGGGTGCGACCGCATCATGTACCAGGACCAAGTGTGTGAGCGCATACGCGTCCTGGCTCGGCACGGCAACGTGCTGTGTGAGGGCGTGATTATGAGCCACCTGTTCAAGCGGTACTGGGCGCTGGCGCAGGAGCTGGCCCCCACGCACGACTACAAATTCCTGTTTCTCAACACTACGCTGGAGCAGTGCAAGACCAACGTGCTGGCGCGGCGCGCAGCCAGTGGCAATGACAAGCCGTTCAACCCGAAGAACGTGATAGCCCTGCATGAGTCCACCGGCTACACGCGCAACGCGCTGCTTCGGGTGGGCGCACACGTGACTGACGTGCGCTACCCGCACGTGGTGCCTGCCATCATGGCGGCGCTGAAAGGACATTATTGATGGACGACAAGTTTGTTGCCTCTCTCGAACAGGACCGCGATAGGGACGCCACGAACAGCGGGGTGCGGTCGTGACCCTCCTCCAAGCCACACGCCGGCTGCGGGAGCTGGCGGGAACAGATACCGCTCGAATTGATGTTGGCTGTATCATCTGCGCCGATCGGCGATCATTCGCCCCAGATAACGAGAATATCGAGGTCCAGTGGTGGACAACCGGACGACAGAGAAGCGCAAGCTTTCCTTCCCTCGAATCCGCCCTGGCCGACGCCGAGCGCGTGCTGCGGCCGGACGCACGGCCGGTCGAGGATGTGGAGGTGGGGGAATGACGATTACATCGAATGTTCCGCTGAGAAGTGGTCAATCGATGTGCGTCTATTGCCAGGGGTATCACGATGGGCCGTGTCCATATTCGGATGCCCCTAAACCCGACGCCGCCACCCTCCGCGCCGCGCTGGAGGCGGTGGAGTGGAACGGAGTCGATGGCGGAACGGGACGACGGTGCCGCTGTGTGATGTGTGGACGCGAAAAGAGAGACGGCCACGCCCCCGACTGCATCGTCGGGAAGGCGCTGAGGAGGGTGTGAATATGGCGTGTGAAATCTGTCACACCACGCTCGGACCGTTCTATCGCAACGGCCCAAAGGGCGGTGCGCCGCACTGGCGGTGCAGGCAGTGTCTCGATACTCAACCACCATCGGATGTGGAGCAATTGGTGCGCGACGTGGAGGCGCGGCGATGAGTGACGGGAGAACCTATTGGCTAGTCGAAGGTGCGGCCGTCTATTGGACGGGGCGTAGTGCCGACGGCTTCGACCCGGACATCACGGAGGCCCTACGCTTTGCGCGCTACGACGATGCGCAGAGGGTCTTATACTATATCATTCCGCGCCAGTTACAGCAGTTGTGTCGCGTCGCGCAGCACGCTGATGTGACGGTGGAGGAGACGCGGCGATGAGTGACGAACGACGATACGTGGATGAGCTTGAATGCGACCGACGCATCCGAGAGCAGAGCGCCAAGGTAGAAGCGTACTACAAGACCGACCGCGACCGCTGGAAAGCCTTGGCGGGGCGGGCGCTGGACGTAGTGGACTTGCTGTCACCCCATGCCGATATGTACGGCACTGATGAACAGCGCACCGTAGTTGAAGCTATCCTCTCCGACCCCACCGGCCAGCGCGCCCTCGCAGAGTGGCAGGAGATGCGGCGGCAAGTAGCGGAGAAACACAAAGATCGTAAGGGCGTGAGTTGCGACTGGCACACCGACTGCGGCGCGTACGATCGAATCGCAGAATTGAACGAGCAACTCTCCGCCCGCGACCAGCGGATTGCGGAGCTAGAGAAGCTAGTCGGTCGTATGATTCCGTTTGTTGGACAGCCGTTCAGTGAGGAGCTGCGCGCGGCCCTCGCGACGGAGAAGTGAGATGACGACTCCACCGAACGATTCCGCGCAGAGTGTTGCCAGAACGTCTGAGACGATAGCAAGCGCCTTCCCGTCCTTCACGCGCATGGCAACTATCCTAGAGGAACTGAGGAAGGCCCTCGCGGGGGAGGGGAAGGATGGCGACTAAGCTGCTCAATGACTTTCTGCTGTTCTCGCAGATGCAGTTCGACACGCTGGACTTCGATACGTACCTGGCCACGCATTACGAGTTGCAGCGGGGCTTGACTCGAGAAGAAGGCTTGCAGCTGAGTCTGTTGTTCATGGCCCGCTACAACGTGGGCAGCGGCTGGCTGGCCTTTACACGTGCGGTGCCCAGCGGCGTGCGGCTGCCGGTGAGCGGGCAGCGGCGCAACTTCTACCCCGGTGGCATGGTCAACAAACACCTGGCAAGCGTCGGGCAGCTGCGGGCTGCCTACGGTGGTACGCTGTGGGGCTGGCTAACGCACGACATGCAGCTGCGCCGCCCGAGCACTGCTGCGCAGCTGGACAACTGGCACATCCTGCAACGCAACTTGGGCCAGGCGTGGGGCAACGGACGCTGGGCCTGCTACACCAGCGGCGACTTGCTGACCAAGATCAACGGTGTGCCCGCTATACCGGCCGACCTGGGCAACAAGGGCAGCAGCGGCGCGCTGGCTGGCCTGCGCCGCGTGGTGGGCGTGGCGGCTGTGGAGGCTGATGCAGACAAGGCCGGCGCGTGGCTGATGCAGCACAGCGCCGCCAACCTGCGGCCCCGTGTGCCGTACCTGCCAGCGGGCCAGTACGACTACGCCATGCTAGAGTCTAACCTGTGCAACTTCAACAATCTGTGCAAGGGCCGGTACTACTGCGGGCGCGACGTGGACCGCGACCAAGCCCGTGCCCTACGGGCCGCAGCGGCGTGCAGCATGCCGGACGACCACCCGGCGCTGCGCGCCATTTGGACGGCACGGGCCAAGTGGTTTGACCCGCTGCTGCTGGGCGAAGTGCAGGGCTGGCGCGGCATCGACAAGCAACGGCTGAAAATCTACGCCACCACCGGGCGGTTGGTTGACCGCCGCGTACAACTACAGTGAAGGGAGGGTGCGAGTGAACTTCAGTGCCAACACGATTACAGCGTTGTACCCCGAAGTGCTGGAACACCTGTGGGGTATGGGGGACGCGGTGGCCCCGCGTGGACAGCCGACGCGGGAGCTGCTGCACGTGCGCATGACGCTGATGCAACCGCGCTGCCGCATCATCACCATGCCGGGGCGGGACCTGAACCCGTTCTTCCACCTGGCGGAGTGTCTGTGGGTGCTGGGCGGGCGTGCCGACGAGACGTGGATCGGGCAGTACAACAGCCGCCTGAAGCAAGTGCTCGACGACGGGCACCGCAGCTTCCACGCCCCGTATGGCGAACGGCTGCGCCGCTGGGGCACCCACGCCAAGAACGCCACCCGAGTGCCGTGTGCTCGCGACCAGCTGCTGGACTGCTACAGCGTGCTGAAGTACGACCCAGACAGCCGCCAAGCCGTGATGACGCTGTGGAACCCCGAGTGGGACCACCCCGGCGTGGTGACCAAGGACCGTCCGTGCAATGTGGCGGTGACATTCAAGCTGCGAGACGGGCGGCTGTGGATGTCGGTGTTCAACCGGTCGAACGACTTTGTGTTCGGCTACAGCTGCACCAATGTCATCCAGTTCAGCGTGCTGCAAGAAGTGCTGGCCACCTGGCTGGGCGTGCAGCCGGGACAGTACACGCACTACAGTGACAGCCTGCACCTGTACGAGCGTGACCCGTTCAGCAAGGACGACAATCCCCGCACGCCTGCGGCGCTGGCCGGCGTACGTGCGGCTAACGCGGCAACTGGAGACACATGGCGGGTGTTAGAACCGTTCCCACTGTACGAATACGTGTCGCCCAGCCCCATGACCATCACGGACCCGCGCGAGACTGGTGAGACGGTGTTCTGGTTGCTGCGCACCTACGCGCCCAACCCGCCACCGGGCGGTCTCGAGCTACGGGTGTCGGACCCGTTTCTATCCACGGTGGAGCACGCGCTGGCGGCGCACCGCATGTACAAGTGCGGCCACGCGCCGCCCGAAGTGGTGCTGGAAGAGCTCGCGTTGATCCCCGCGTTGGACTGGCGCGTGGAGTGTGCCCGCTGGATGGTGCAGCGGTTGCGCAAGCGCCACGCGCCTGGCGAACAGCAGACAGCCCTGTGGGCGCGGATGGTGGCGTGCCCCGCCGCAACCCTACAGTACGTGATGTATGGCGAAGTTTGAACACCACGCGGTGTGCGATGAGTGCTGGACCGACGTGCTGCACCGCACCGACGACCCGTACCGCATGGCCGACCCCAAGATCGAGCACTGCTGCTGGTGCGGACAGGACACGTTCAGCGGCATCTACATCCGCGAGCGTGACGCTCCGCGCTGCCAGGGGCATACATGACGCATACGTTTCGATGGGCTGGCGAGCGGACGGTCTGGGCGTTGCTGCGCACCGAGCAATGGGACGTAGTGAGCGTCCGCGGATGGCTGGGCAGTTTCCAACGACAGTACCTACTACGACAACGGGAGGATGAGGCGATGACGCAGATGGACCCGCAATGGGTACCACAACAGGCCAACGAGCTACCGGTGTTTGCGGTGGAGTTGGATGCGGTGATGGCGCTACTGGCCGACCCCGCCGTGCGTGCGGCCATGCAGCGCGAGTTGCTGGAGTTGGCTACGGTCAAGGGTGTGGTGTACGCGCGTGGGGGTGGCGTGGACAGCTGCCTGACGCGCGCCTGGGGCGGGCTGCACCATAACCTGATGCGGAAGTTCGACCGCATTGACGCCGTGGGCAAACGCTGGGGCCTGGACGCGCAGCCGTCGGCCGTAGACCTGGCGCTGGCGCATGAGGCGGCGCTGGACGGCGACGCTGAGACGTTGTACGTAACCCTGCGCGACGCAGCGGTGTATCTGGTGCACGCCATGCGGTACGTGCAGGCGCAGATCGACGCTGCCAAGGCGCAGCCGCTGCAACACAAGGTGCTATCGGAATCGTGAATGGCCGACTTCACGGTACAGATCTTCCCTACGCCGTGGGCAGCGCGGTCGTTTCTGCGTTGGCTGGCCGAGCGTGCAGCGTTATGGGTGTTTGACGTGGAGACGTACGACGCCCTGTACGACGGTGGCAAAGTACGCAAGGGGCGCAAGGGAGTGGCCGTGGACCCGTGCCACCCAGACTTCAGGGTGCGCGGGGTGGCCATTGCGTACACGGCGCACCATGCTGCCTGGATCGAGCTGATGCCCTGGGAAGAGAAGAAGGCCGCAGCCCGCAAGCTGCTGTCCCCAGCGTTCGGGTCTCCGGCGCTGAAGGGCGGGTTCAACGCGGGCTTTGACGAAGAGGCGCTGGTGTACCCCACCACGCGGGAGGCGTGGGTGGATAAGATCGTTAACCGTGGCGTGGACGGCATGCTGGCCAACATCGCGCTGGGCGACGTCACGCAGGACAGCAACAAGTTGTCGGCCTGCGTGCAGCGGGTGTTCGGAGCCACGCTAACCTGGGAGGACATAGACAAGACGCAGATGCGCGACCTGCCACTGCGCGACGTGGCGCACGGTGCGGGTGGCGACGCTGTATGGACGTACCGTTTGATAGACAATCTGTACCGCCGCGCTGGGCGCGACGAGTATCTCGACTCATTAGGCACCACCACTATCCGCAAAGGCAGGCGGTGGCCCACGCAACGGCAAGGGACGGACTAACATTCCTGGGGCACCCCTCATGGAACGACAATCAAACAAATCGTTCGCTAAAGTGCAGCATGACACCACGACCGTTAAGACCCCGGTCCGTGGTGTCTTTGAGTCCGGACGCAGGCGCTGTGCTTGGAACGCGGGGGATGGTCTCCCGCCCCCAGGAATAACCAAGGAGGTAGCGATGCGCAAGGTGTGGCAGAAGGCGGTTGGTCAGTTGGTGCGTCTCATGAGTGACACTCGCGTGCCCAAGGCGGAGTACGCAGAGGCGTGCGAGGAAGTCTCGTCGCTGTTCGATGACATGGCGTCGGCAGCGCGCGAAGAGCTACGGCGCGAGGAGGGTGACGAGTGATGTTTCTCGTGGTGGTGGCATGTTTCTTTGTCTTCTTGTGGCTGGTGAGCCGATGAAACCGCGTGGCATAGCAGCCAAGGGCCGCAGGCCCAAGACGGCGCGGCAGGGCCGGCGCAGCCCGTTGCGGCGGTTCATCCGCGGTGTGGCCAAGCACCAGAGCACGCGCCTGGACGACGACATAGAGGCGCAGCTGGCCAAGCGGTGACGCCATGCGAGTGGTGGACTATCTGCGGTACATCTTCGTGCCGGCTAACGCGGCGGTCAGCGCGCTGCGCCGTGCCGGCCTGCCGTGGAACGCCACGCGCGCCACGCAGCTGATCGCCGAGTGGGAGGCGCTGGTCAAGGACCGGGAGAAGTATCTGATCGGCGAGGCGGCGGCGCGTGGCATCACGCTCAGCTTTGGCCCCAAGCACGGGCTGAGCAAGGCCACGCGCCAGGGGCTGACCGAGCTGTTCTATGGGGCCAGCGGGTTGGGTCTGGAGATTAAGCAGTACACCGACAAAGGCGTGCCCAGTCTCGAGGACGAGGCGCTGCTTACCTATGCCAGCATCAACTTCGAGCGGCCCACCGACGTGCCGCAAGTGCGCGCATACCTGGACATACAGAGTTACGCCAAGGGCATGGGCACGTACCTGCGCGGTATGAACGCCCGCCAGCGGTGGGACGGCGCGGTGCATCCCCGTAGCAACTGGGCCAAGGTGCGCACGGCGCGCATCTCGATGAAGGATCCCAATCTGCAGAACATCCCCGAGCGCAGCAACGCGGTGGTGGCGCTGGGCATCAAGAGCTGCTTCATCCCCCGGTGCAGCCCCGCCCCCGCGCCCGAGGCGTGGGACCCGCGCCTGCACGGCAGCGTCTTCCGGTGGGACATCAACGCGGCCGAGGCGGCGATACGCGGCGGCATGTTGACGCACCGGCTGTGCAGCGCGCCCGAGTGGCTGTGGGAGTACATACGGCTGGGCAAGGACCCGCACGGGCGCGTGGCCAGTGAGATCTTTGGCAAGCCCGAGGGCACGTACACCAAGGGCATGGTCGAGCGCGACGGCATGGGCAAGCAAGTGTTCTTCGCCACGCTGTTCGGCGGCGGATGGCCCAGTGTGCAGCACACCATCTGGACTAAGACGCGCATCTGGTTGTCCAAGGAGCGCAGCATTGCCGTCACCGACCGGGTGAAGGCCGGCACCCCCCGGCTGCAAGAGTTGTACGAGCGTGACGCACACCAGCTGGGCCGGCACGGCTACGTGCAGGACGGCTACGGACGCCGCCGATTCATCGGGCTGCCCGACGGTGTGACGTACCGTGGCGTGCGCGACGGCTATGCGCGGTTCGACGTGCCACGACAGTCAGACGCGGACCGCCGCGCCCGCAAGCCGACTCCCTGGCAGCTGTTACAGCGGGCGCGCCACACGGCTGCAAATTCGCCGACACAAAGCACAAACGCTACGGACAACTTTTGGATGCTCGCGCTGTGCACGTTCGGCGAGTATGTGGAGTTGCGCGTGCCGCCCATGTGGGACAGCACGGGCGTGCTGTTCCCGGAGGCAAAACCGTGGCAGATGAACGAGGGGCCTGGGCCTGGGGGCAAGCCGTTCCGCAGTTGGCACACCAACACCGTGCACGACAGCGGCTGGGGCGACTGCGCCCCTGGCTACCTGGAACCCACCATGAAGACCATTATGCGCCGCTGTACGGCCCTGCCGTTCGACTGGCGGTTGCAGGCCGATGTACCATACCGCATTGACTTTGCGTGCGGCCCGGACCACGGCCACTTGCAGGACTACAACAAGGTGGCCGCGCGCTTTGGCCTGGAGCCGTACCCGGTGCGGTAAAGTCCCGGCGCGGCGGTTGTTACTACTAGGTATGGAGGGCACAGCACGTATGGCACAGTCCAAACGCCCGCCCCGCCCACGGGTGCCGGCACCGTCCGTTGCTCCACAACAGCAGCAGCTTGCCCCGCCCGCTGCTGGGAGTGACGTGGCGGTGCCGGTGTTTGTGGTGACGGTGGACGGCACACAATATACCATGGACCTGGAACGAGACATCACCATCAGCAACACCTGGGAAGGAATCAACGACGCCCTGGTGTCCAACGCCAAGCAGTTTGGCCGCTGGGGTGCGCTCGAAGTGCGCGTGACGCAGGCGTGCAAGCGCCGCTATGCGGAGTTGTTTGCGGCCATGCGCGTGGCGCTGATGGGTGAAACGGCACAGGGCACGGCCAAGCCCCCCAGTGCCGAAGTGGTGAAGCAAGCCGTGCTCGAAAGCGAAGAGTACAGCGCCCTGGCGGCGACTGCCCAGTTGCTCGAGACGGGCCGCACCGCCTTGAAGATGCGGATGGACGCTGTGCTGGAGTTGGCGCGCAACATGCGCAGCGAGCTGGAGGCGGGCTTGCTGGACAAACGGCAAGTGGTCGGCAGCGCACGTGCCGAGGCGAAACTCAGGGAACTGTACCCTGGTGGCGCATCAGGGGAATAGACGTACGTTGAAGGGAAGGTGCAGCGTATATGGCCGAGAAAATTAGTTGGATGGAACAACTGATGGCCGACGCGGCGGAGGCCAAGCGGTCAAGTGCCCGTGGGGAGCGCAACCGCTGGGCGTTGGGCGGGCAGAACAGCATTGTGCCGCCTGGCGGTAGCGAGATTGTGCGCATCATGCCGCACTGGACAATCATCGACAAGTTTCTGATGCGCAACGGCAAGCTGGTGGCCAACCCCCAGTACGGCGGCGACAAACCGTTCTGGATGAAGCTGTCTGAGCACTTTTGGGAATCGGACGGCAAGTGGCAGCACGACTGGTGCCCCACCAGCCTGGACCCCAAAGCGCCGTGCTTCCTGTGCGAGGAGTCCAAGCGGCTGAACAAGGCTGCCGACAAGGCCGACCGCGACCTGGCCTGGCGCATGCGGCCGAAGCTGGTGTACTTGACCGTGGCGGCGGCGGGCAAGCTGGGGGCACGCCGCACTACCGACGACGGCAAAGTGGACCTGCGGTTGCTGCCGTTGAGTCAACAGCTGCTGTGGATGATCGGCGATATCGCCAACGACCCGGCCCACCCGGAGTTCAGCCGTGGCGACATCACGGACCCGAGAACCGGGTACGACCTGCGGCTGACCCGGCCCGCTGCCAACGAAAAGGCCCCCCGCTGGAGCATCAAGGAAGCGCCGAACCCGTGCCCGATGTACGCCGAAAACGAGAAGGCCGCGTTCACGGTTGACGGCGGATGGGTCCGTCGCATCCTGCACATGGAAGAGATCGTGGCCAGCGAGTTGCGCACGGCCGAAGAGCAGGAAGCCGCCATGTACGGCGACGGTGATGCCGAGGCCGGCCCCGAGGCTGGCACCACCGACGACCCGTGGGCCGCAGGCAACGGCAGCGTGGCGCAGGCCGGCGCACCCGAGGACGAGCACGTGGCCCCGGCCCCAGTGGACGATCCGTTTCTCGCGTCACCGGACGATACGCCCACTGCGCCAACGGCGGGCGGCGAAGCGCCGATTGAAGACTGGTTTGCCGGCGAGCCGCCCGCAGCGGCCAAGCCGCCGCAGCAAGCCGCCGCAGCTGCGGCCCCAGCAGCGCGCGGCGGGGCTGGTGGGCGGCGTCCAGGGCGGCGGTAGGGGCTGGCTATGGCTAAGGCGACCCGACACGTTACCAGCTTGACGCCTGCGCAGCGTATGGCCGCAGCGGCCACCGCCCGTGCCGTGGTGCAGAAGCATCTCGGTGACGACGTGGTATGCGGCGCGGGGTCTACCGTCCTTGAGCACACGGAGTACTGGTTCAGCACCGGGTCGCTGGCATTGGATCACGCGCTTGCTGGGCAGCTACCGGGCGGCATTCCGGTAGGGCGCACCACCGGGCGCGTGATCCACATAGCCGGCAAGCGCAGCACCGGTAAAAGCTGGCTGGTGGAGCACGTGTTCCGCAGCGTGGTGCAGGCGGGTGGCTTGTGCTTGCTGACGGAAACTGAAGCGGCCCGCGACCCGTACTTTGCCGAAGCCATTGACCTGGACCTGCGGCAGTTTGATGTGCAGCGGGTGCCGAGCATCGGCAAGATGCTCGACGGCTTTATGGACTGGCACACAGCGCAGCGCAAGCAGTATCCGTATGTGCCGATGGTGTGGGCCATCGACTCACTGGACGCCATCGAACCACAGAAAGTGTACGACGCTGGCGGCATGTCCGAGAGCCGCACGTACATGCGCGGCGGCGGCAAGAGCGAAGAGTTCGGCGTCATGTTCCGCCGGCTGGCTGGCCAGGTGTGCGGGCGGTACCCGACGACGATCCTGGCGCTGAATCAGGTGCGCATCAAACCGGGCGTGCTGTTTGGCAACCCGGAGTACACGACGGGTGGCGCGGCACCGGGGTACTACGGCAGCGTGGAGGCGCACTTTCGCGTCGGGCCGCTGGGTACGGCACGCGCGGAGTTCGGCGGCGCGCAGCTGAGTGGCGCAACGCGCAAGGCGCTGGGGCTGCCAGCGCAGATCAAAGGCCGCGCCGTGGGGCGTTGGGTGCGCGTGCGCATTGAGAAGAGCCGGCTGTCCGACTCGCTGCTGTCAGAAGCCGACTTCTATATTGATTTCCGTACGGGCTTCAACAAGTACGCTGGTCTGTTCCAGCGGTTCTACACGCAAGAGTTGTTGCAAGTCGAACAGAACTCCGCGCGTGTGGCGCAGCGCCGCCCCGATGGTACGATACAGGTGTTCGCTAACCGAGCGGTGTGGGCTGCGTGGATCAAGGAAGACCCCACGCACTGCCACACCGCCCCGTACCGCGCCGGTGGCAACGGCGTGGTGACTTCACTCGCAGCGCCGTCCACGGAGACAGACGGCGAGGAGGAAGGTGAATGAATGATTACGGTTACGCGGTTCGATGGGGAGCGCAAGGTATCCGAGCGTGACGTGTGCGCCACGCCGGAAGACGCGCTGCGTAGCGTCACCGAGATGACACGCCGGTGCGTCAACGGGGACCAGGTAATTGTTGAGACCGACGGTGCGCCCATAGAGACGCTGTTCCTCAAATTCCTGGAGCAGCTGCACGTGCAACTCGTATGACGCGGTGGCAAGCGGGCTGGTTGGTTGTGCAAGTGGCGCTGTGCACGGAAACGCTACGGCATGCCGACAAATGGTGGCAGATTTCCATGACCGTTGCGACGTTCGGGCTCTTTACCATCCTCACGTGGCCAGAGTTCCAATGAGCGTGGTGCTGGTAGACGGCAACAGCATCGCCTGGCGTGCGATGCACGCAGGCGCTGGGTTGCAGCACGACGGCGCGTCAACGGGCTGTTCGTTCTTGTTCCTGCGCATGCTGCGCGGCTTGTTGGCCGACCTGGGCAACGTGCAGCGGGTCACGGTGGCGTGGGACGGCGGCATACCCGAGTTCCGGCGCAAGGTGTTTCCGCAGTACAAGGCGCAGCGGCAGACGCACAACACCGAGGCCGAGGCGCGCGAACGGCGTGCCGTGTTCCAGTCTGACGCCAACTTTCTGTCCCTGCATGCGTTGCCGCTGCTGGGGGTGCAACAGGTGCGTGTGCAGGGATGGGAAGCTGACGACGTGCTGGCGTGGCTGTTGCCCGACACGCAGGCGCGGCAGCGGGTGGTGTACAGCGGTGACCGGGACTTGTGGCAGCTGATCGACGCCAGCACGTTCGTGTACGACCCACGGTTGCAGACGCTGCTGGACCTGGACACGCTGCCCCGACACACCCAAGTGGCCACGCCACAGCGGTGGTTGCTGTACCGCATACTGACCGGCGACGCGAGCGATGGCATTCCTGGCGTGGGCGGTGTGGGCAAGAAGCGCGGCTTGCAGCTAGCGCAGCACGCGCGCCCGTGGCCGGAGTCTGGTGAGAAGCTGTTCGGTACAGACTGGACGTTCAAGCGACTGTTTCCGGCGTACCGTAACTACCAGCTGATGTCGCTCGCCTACGCACGCGACGAACTGGCGAAGACGCTGATAGCGTTGCGGGCAACGCCGTCGTGGCGACCAGCGCAACGCCAACTGGACAAGGCACGGGCCGCAGTTGATTCGCGTGGGATGGCCAGCCTGGTGGAAACGTGGCCCGAATGGACTAAGCCATTCGCGCTGTTGGAGGGCTGATGGGAACGAAGAACAATCCTAGCAAGTACGACTGCTATGCCAACGCTGAGCCAGACGAGCCGATGTTCGTGCTGTTGGCACGCGACCCGTTTGCGCCGCTGCTCGTGGAGTTGTGGGCGGAGATGCGGAAGATTGCTCGCAGGGAGCGAGACGACAAAGTGGCGGAAGCGCGACAGTGCGCCAACGCGATGCGTGAATGGCACAGGCGGCGGAAATGATCTGCCCCCAGTGGCACTTCTGGCATGCGGTGGCGGTGTGGCTGGAGGACTTTCATGCGCAGCTGCGCCGTAAGCCGTGCGCTTGTGCCCGTTACCCGCGTGCACCGGAGCAGCGGTTGGGCCGCGGAGGCGTAGACCTGGTCTCCTGGCTCCGGGCAGGCCGCGATGAAGTTGAAGTGCAGACGAACATCACGGCTACGTGTACGGTGTGCCAGAAAGAACACCTGGCGTACCTGTCGCTGCGTGTGCCCAAGTATATGGAGTATTTGCGATGATCGAGACCATGTACTTTCTGTTTGGCTTTGTGCTGGGGATCATCGTCACCGGGTTGTTCTTTATTATGATGGTGATGCCGGATCGGCATGAGTTGGAACGGCTGCTCAAGGAAACCGAAGCACGCACACGCCAAGCCGAGAAGAAGGCCCATGATAGCAACCGCTGACACGCACTGCCACGCCTTTAAGCTGTGCAGCCGTGACGGCGGCGCTGACCGCCGTGCCGACGGGCTGCGGGCCGTGTCCTTTGGGCTGCGGGCGGCGCAGCGCATGCAGGAAGCGTGGCTGCACTTTGGCGACGTAACGCTGATGATGGAAGGCGCAGAGCGATGAAACCCGGTAGCGTCCGGCCTGCGCCTCCGGATTCGCAAGGGCGCCCTCGTGTGTACCATGCATGCATACGCTGTGGCGCTGTCCGCATGATACGATTGCGTCGCTACAGGAATGGCTTGCAGAAACGCTGTGGCTCGTGTAATGGCACTGTGAACGGTAAAGCAACCGGCAAAGCAACTATCAAAGCGGCCATCAAAGCCAACACCACGCACGGAGAGTCTGGTCGGCCAGAATACCGGGCGTGGTTGTACATGCGAAATCGTTGCTACGACGTCCGCAACATCAGCTATCGGAATTATGGCGGGCGCGGCATTCGAGTGTGTGAACGCTGGCGCTACTCGTACCCGGCGTTCCTGGCAGACGTGGGCCGGCGTCCATCGCCGCAGCACAGTATCGACCGTATTGACAATGATGGGAACTACACACCCGGTAACGTTCGTTGGGCAACGCGAATTCAACAAAACAGGAACAAACAGAGGCGACGAGCAGAATGATTATAACGGCCGATACACACGTTAATGCATTCAAACTGTGTTCACGCGATGGCGGAGCAGACCGCCGTGCGGACGGACTGCGGGCCGTATCGTTTGGACTACAGACCGCGCGACGGTTGCAGGGAGCATGGATCCATCTGGGGGACGTGAAACATATAAGGGGCACGTTCGACCAAGTGAGCCTGAGCGGGCTGCTGGCCGAGATGCGCGACATGCGGCGCGTGTTCAAGGTGATGTTGTGCGGTAACGGCTACCACGACGGCCTTGGGGTGCGCGAGCCTGGAGGCAGTGGTCTCGAGCCGTTTCGGCCTTACGCGCTGGTGTTCACCACGCCCACCGTGGTGTCGGACGGGCCGCTGGTGGAGTTGTTTGGTGGTGCGGTGGCCGTGTGGCCGTGGCAGCCGACATACGGAGGGCTGGAGCATTTTCTCACCGAGGCACGTAGGCGGGAGGCGCGCGTGCTGCTGGGGCATGCCTACCTGGCCGGCGCGCTGATTGGCCCGGAAGAACGCCGGCTACCCGGCCACGGCACGGCGCTGGAGGCGTTTGGCCTGTTGGGCAAGGACCGTGCGTTTGACTACGCATTCATGGGCGACATACACAAACGCCAGTTGCTGGGCGGTGGCAAGGACGCCGCGACGATCTGGTATCCGGGCAGCCCGTACCAACAGAACTGGGGCGAGCGCAACGACCTGGAGAAAGGCGTGTTGCGCATCCAGCGCCAGCGCGACGGTACATTCACCGTGGTGCCTCTGGCTACACCCGATGTGCCTACGTACATGCGCTTGGTGGTGCGTACCGCAGCGGACTGGACCAAGCTGAACAGCGGCAGCACGGCGTGGGCGCGTAACCAGTTTGTTCACCTGATGGTCACGCCTGGCCTGTTGACGCAGCGCCAGGTACACGACTGGGAAGCGGCGATGGGTCCGCGCTGGTTGGCGTTCGACCCGTTGCCCAGCGGTGCCAACGGTGCGCCGGCTGCCTCGACGACGGAGCCCGTGGTGCCTGGCATGTCGGTGGAAGATATGCTGCGCGCTTACGTGCAGGCCACGCCGGGGCCAGCCGGCGTGACGCCGACGCAGCTGCTGGCGATTGGCCGCAAGCTGATGGAGGAAGCGGGATGATTCAGCTCGACACGTTGCACATCCAGCACTTCAAGTCGTTCCGCGAGCCGCAGCTGGTGCAGCTGGCCAACCAGGGCCTGGTGCTGATCGAAGGCGAGAACAAGATCAGCCGCGCCGCCGATAGCAACGGTGCAGGTAAGACGAGCATTGTGGATGCGCTGACGTGGGGCCTGTTCGGCGAGACTCTGAGCGGGCTCAAGGGCGCAGCGGTGGCCAACCGCCACACTACCGAGCCGTGCCGCGTGGTGGTGGACTGGACCAACGGCATGGTGCGGGGCCAAGTGGTGCGGCAAGTGCGGCCCAACGCCGTGAGCGTGACGCTGGGCGTGGACACGTGGCGCAACGCCGAGGCCGCTGGCCGCGTGGAGGCGGCGCTGGGCTTCGGGGCGCGCACGTTCTTCCTGGGGGCATGCTTCGGGCAAGGCGGGGCGGCGCGGTTTGCCACGGCCCCGCATCCGGAGCAGCTGCGCACGCTGGACGAGATACACGGCATTGACTTTCGCCGCGTGTGGAAGCACACCACCGAGTGGGGCGCTACGTGGAACACGCGCCTGGCTACGGCCTTGGCTGAGGTACAGCGTGCCGAAGACGCTGTGAACATGGCCGAGGTTGCCTACCGTGACGCACAGGCCCGCGCTGCTGCGGCGGCTGCGGAGCGGGCTGCGCGCGTCAAGGCAGCCCGCGCAGCCCTGGACTCGACGACGGCCACCCACCACACCCAACGGGCGGCTTTGGACGCAGCACGGGCCACCGCTGCGCGCTTGCCAGCGGCCCGCAGTACCGTGGCGGCTGCCGACGAGGCGGTTAGCCTGGCCGCAGCCGGCGAGGGCCGTGCCCGCATGCACCACAGTGACACGTATGCGGCCTTGCAGAAGGTCAACCAAGCCATTGCGCAGCTGAAGCCGGGTGCGCAGTGTCCGGCCTGCCGGCAGCGGGTACCGTCGGCGGCCACGTTGGCCACGTTGTGGGCGGCGGAGCGTACTGCGGCTATGCGCGCCGTGAAGGAGGCTGCGGCTGTAGTGCAGACTGCGCTGACTGCACATGCTGCGGCCATACGGGCGCAGGGCGCAGTGGTGGAAGAACGCAAGCTGGTGACGGCGGGTACGGTGGCGGTGGCCGAGCTACCCCGGTTGCAGGTAGCGGTGGAGCAAGCGGCAGCAGCAGTGGTCAGCGCGCAGACGATGCTCGAGATGGCCGAGACGCCTAGTCCTGGAGAGAATACCGCCGCGCTGCGTGCCGCTGTGGCCAAGGCGCGGTCTACGCGGGCGACTGCACAGCGGGACGTGCAGCAAGCCACCACGGCAGTGGCTGTAGCGGAGTACTGGCGCACGGCCTATGGGGACCGCGGAATACGGGTGCAGCTGTTCCGCGCGGTGTCGCAATTTTTGACGGCACGCACGCGCGAGCACTTGCGGTGGTTGGCTCCTGGCGATGTAGCGGCCACCGTGGCCACCGACTTGGTGCGTGGGCTAGAGAAAGTGGTCCTCTCAACGGAGTGGACCCACGGTGCAGGGGCACCCGATGCAGCTAGTGGGGGGCAGGCGCGTCGGGTGCACCTTGCGCTGTTCGCGGCCCTGCACGACCTGGCGGCTGCCCGTGCGGCCACGTTGTTTCCCATCGCCATCTACGACGAGCCCAGCGATGCGCTTGACGAACGCGGGCGGGAGCTGCTGTGCGAGTGGATTATCACGCAGGCCAAGCGCACGCCCACCACGCTGGTGATTACGCACGACACGGCGCTGGAAGGGCTGTTGCAGCCGTCGGCCATTTGGCGCGTGGTGCTGGACCGCAACGGCAGTCGTGTGGAACTTACGTGAGGCGGTACACGCACCAGCGCGGGAAGTTTCTGTCGCCTGGACGGTTGCGCGGGCTGACGGTGTGGTTTCAGTTACAGCCGACGCGCCGGATACGGAGCGGCGAATTGGGCGGCGACCAGCGTATGGGGCTGAGTAATACGGGGCGTGTCGTTGACGACCGGCAGCTGGTGTCGCATCTGTACTACGTCAGTCCCGGCAGACGGAAGCGGTTGCAGGTAGCGTTCCGCGCGTCGGAGGTTGAGTTGCAGCCAACGTTTGGCTGGCCACGGTCGATTGAGTTAGAGCGGTGGTTGCGTGCCAAGCACGTACCGGAAATCCAATAGGAGGGACGTATGGAAGAAGAGCAGGGAGGCAAGATGACGATGCGGTTACTGGGTGATCGGGTGGCGGTGGAACGTGATGCCAGCGAGACGGTAACGCCCGGTGGGATCCACCTGCCGGAGTCGGCGCAACGCGCCCCGCAGTTTGGCACGGTGGTGATCATTGGTCCTGGCGACGACAAGGGGCTGATGGACGTGGCCGTGGGCGACCGCGTGCTGTTTACGCGGTACGGGGGTACCGAGATCGAGTACGGCGGCAAGAAGCTGCTGTTGCTCCGCCGTGACGATCTGATCGGATACGTGGAGGACTGATGGCGACGTTGTTTGCGATATTGACGATCAAAGGACAGCACAACAACTTTGAGGGCGTTACCGTCACCGAGCACCACGGTACGCTAGAGACGGCCCTTGTTGCCGCCCAAACCCACACGCGCAAGGGCGGCGTGGCGTTGGTGTTGCGCCCCGACGCGGTGGTACTCGACGGCGACCACGTTGTGCTGCGTAGCGACGGCGATGCGTCATGAGACACGGGTCACGCCGACGCAAAGGCCGGCGGCTGCAAGTACACGTGGCCGAAGTGCTGAGCGCACGGTTTGACCTCACGATCGAAGCCGTGCCGCCCACCAAGCCGGGTCGCCGCGCGAACGGCGCGCAGTACGTGGGCGAGGAAGGCCCCACGGCACCTGACGTGCGCGTGCGGCCGAGCGGCGACCCTGGGGCGGACGTGGCGCTGTTGTCCGCCAAGGCGCAAGCCGTGCGGCTGCACGGCCTGCCGCCGTTCTGGATTGAGTGCAAGAACACCGAACGCTGGGCGATGGGCGCGGCTTTTTGGACCGACGGTGCGCTGCCCGAGGCAGACGACGCCCTGCGCCAAGTGACCACGGGCATGCAGGCCCGCAAGCTACAGTACACGCCGCTGATTGTGCTGGGCCGCAACAATCACCCACCGGTGGCTGGCGTGGCGGTGCACAGCCCAGCAGCGGCGCGTACGCTCGCAAAGGCCCTTATGCACGGCAAGTGGCCCCCGGTGGTGTTGCGGTCGGTACCGGTGCCGCCGTGGGCTTGGATGGTGCTGATGCCGTTGACGGCGCTGTTTGATCTGTGCCTGGATTACCCAAAGGAGTGAAGATGGCGGAAGAGGCAAGTTGGAAGTGCCTGCACTGTCAGGCAATCGTGCCGGCTGGGGCTATGTTCTGTTGGTCGTGCCAACGGTCGATAGACAGCTATGCACGCGCCAGTGCGACTACGTCGCCGGCTGGTGGTGCGGGGCTGGAGCCGTTGGAAGCCACGCTGCACCGCTACCTGCTGGTGGCGCAGCCCGGTGTTACGCATCTGTGGCTGCCGCTGGAGCTGGTGGAGCGGGCGTTGCGGCAGCTGCAACTGTTGCGCGCGTCCACGGAACACTTGAAGTCCGTGATAAACGGCGGGGAAAGGTAAGTCCGGGCGCAACGGGCGTTATACTAGGGTAGGGAGGTAACGCCTGCCATGTTGGACCCCAACCCCGCAGCGCCTAAATGTTTCAACCCACATTGTCGGAACAGAGGAGACGAGATGCCGTTTGTTGGTCCGCTGTGTACGCCCTGCGCCACCGCTACGGTGTGTGGCAGCGAGTATGCGGTATGCCCCGAATGCCGGGACTTGATGAGCCTGCACGATGCGCATGGGGGTGACGAGCCCACATGGTACGCATGCCGGCTGTGTAGCTGTGCCACCCGTGCCAAGGGGCACACGTGGCCGCTGGTGCGTTTGGAGGCGTCGTGAGTGTGGCAGGTGGAGTCGCCAGTGGCAAAGTGCGCGTCTCAGACGACCAGGCCGGGGTCAGCATTGGCGTGGCCCTGGGCGAACGCCGCTTGTGGCGCGCCGTGTTTGAAGACGCCGTTGACGTGGTGCACCAGCGTCGTGCCATCAAGTGTCGCGACCTGGAGTGCGAGCGCGCCAAGGAATGGTTTGAGTCCGTGGACATACACGTCGGTAGTTTTGAGTGGCTGTGCCAGCTGTTTAGCTTGGACGCAACGGCCGTGCGCGAGCAGCTACGGCGCAGCCTGGTCACCCCCGCTCTGTAAGTTTCTCACCCTTCCCCGCCTACACAGGAACGACAGTGCGCAGCGCCACCCGCGCTGCGTTAAATCGTTCGCTCGCTGCAATGGCATCCACCACAGCCGCATCGTGGCGAGAACCCGCCGTGCGGGTGCACGGCGGCGGGGATTTTCACCCCAACCCCAACACAGGAGGTAACACATGTCAGCCAAACTGCGCGTCGTACCGGCCAAGCCAGCCCGAGGACGACGCATCGACTGGAAAGACCCGATGCTTGCTTACGCGGTGGCGCTGGTGGCACAGGGGTTCGCGGATAGCTGTGTGACCCGCGAGACCGGCTTGACGCCAGGGATGATCGCGTACCGCTTGCATGGGTTGAACCTGCGCCACCTGCGCCGTGACTACCGGCTGGGCACCAGCCAGTTTGCCAAACTCACGGTGCGTAACCCGCAGCGCGACGGCATAGGGCCGTTCGTGTCGAAAGCCGTAGCCCGCAAGACGGCGGTGGTACCGCCGCAGCGTACCGCAGCGGGTGAGTTGACGGAGCGGCGGCGTACCGCCGCAAGGAGGTAGCAACATGTTTCGATGGGTAGTGTTGGCTGTGGTGCTGCTGCTGCTGCGCGGACTCGCGCAGGCAGCGTCGGTTCCAATGTACAGTCCTCCGGGCGCGATGGGCGCACCGGATTTGACGGGGCTCTCGTCGTCCATCCCAATCATCTTACCAATCGACTCGGGGCATTTTTTCAGCGAGACCTACGCGGCCGAAAGCACTGACGGCAAGATCGTCGTCGTTGGCGTCAACGACGCCGTGGTTGGCCCACTCGGCTCGTTCGTGAGCGTCACCGTGCGGTACTATACCAGTACGGACGGTGGCCAGACCTTCGGCCAGACGTTCGACGAGACCACCGACTTTACCGACCAGTCGTACGTGTCCGGCTACGGCTTCTACTTCGCCTCTGACCCGTCCGTCGTCTACACCAACGGGACGTTCTACGCGGGCGCGGTGGGGCTCTACGGTGGCGGCACGTGTACGCCGCCACCGACCAACTACTTCGGCGTCATGTCATCGACCGACGGCATCCACTGGTCGCATCTGCATCCTGTGGGTGAGCTGCCGGGGAGCGGGAATCTGCACGATCGGCCGATGCTGGCGACGGGGCCGAGCGGCGACATCTGGGCCAGCTGGAACGCATTCAACAACCAGTGCCAGCCAGGCTCGCCGCACATCGCGCAGTCAACCGATGGCGGCGTGACGTGGCATGTGCATACGATCCGCGTCACGTCTGATTACCAGCCCGATCTGAACCCCGTCGTGCGCAACGTCGGCGGCATCGAGACTGCGATCGTGCCGCTGATGTTCGCCGATCACGTCGGTGTTTACTCCTGTCCGGCCAATGTGGCACGCTGTTCGCTGCTTGCCACGCTGCCCGCGCGCCCGACGCCAGACGAGCAGTATCGGCTGCTCGACATGGGCGCAGCCGAGCGCATCAACTCGTTCGTCTCGGCGGCGATCGACGACACCGGAAACAACATCCTGCTCGCGTGGATGGAGATTCCGACGCTCGACGATCGTACCTCTGTGATCGTCGAGGCACGCTCAACCAACGGCGGCGTGACGTGGACGGCACCGAATGTGGCGAGCAGCGCCACCACCGAGCAGTTCTTTCCGTCTGCGCGTTACGACAACGGCACGCCGTCGCTCTGCTTCTATGAAGAGCAGACGTACGGCACGCGCGACTACGACGTACGCTGTGGCGCGTGGACGGGTGATCTCTGGACGTGGCAGGTGGTGAGCCCAGCCGGTACGATCAAAGATGCGCCAGGGCCGAACAGTAACTTCGTCGGCGACTACATCGGCCGCACGTCGCGACAGGTGGCGGCGATCAGCTACCATCCGAACTCCGCCACGGGTCTCGGCTACGAGCCGTTTATCCAGATGCTGCCGTATCCCAACGGTGGCGGCTGCATGATCGCGCAGCCGAGACCGCTATCACTCCTCGATGGGCTGGTGTGGATCGTGCCAGTGGTGCTGCTCTTGCTGCTGCCGCGTGTGCGGCGCAGAGGGGAACGCATGGCGGTGGGCGTTGTGGTGTTGGTAACGGTGGCATCGCTCGCGTATGCACAGAGCCTGCCACCGTGCGGCCAGGAACCGCCTGGGACGTGTTGCCTGGATGTGGATGTGATTACCTGCCCGTTGCCGCCGGCCTGCGTTGGCGACTGCAACGGCGATGGTGAGGTGACGGTGGATGAGTTGATAACGGGTGTGGGTGCGGCGTTGGCTGATGACGCTGGGGCGTGTCCGGCGGTGGCCGCGCCACCGGTGGGCACCTGTACACCGCCACACTGGGAAGGCGGACAGCTGCCTCCGGTGCCGATTGCGTGCCTGCAACGCGGGGTGCGTAACTCACTGTACGGGTGTCCGCAGCAGTAACGGTAACACAAGCCGCCTCGGGCCTGCGCGCGGCAGGCGCATGCGTGCACTGTACCGCATGAGCGCCACGGTGTGGTTAGAATCCCACAGGCGGTTTCAACTTTGACTACTACCTGGCAAGTGACGGCCCCGCACCTGTGTGCGGGCCTGTTGGTGCTCGACGGGCGCGTGCTGCGCACCGCGCCGATAGTAGCGTACATGCGTGGCTGGAGCCTGGCGCTGGTGCGCGCGTACTGCAAACGCAAAGGCTGGACGTTGACGGAGGTACCATGCTGAAACTCACCGGGCTGCTGGGCGGCGTGCTGTTGTGCGTCGCCGTAGACCGCAGCGCAGCGCAAGAAGCTACGATCACCCCAGAAGCTACGATCACCCCAAACTACACGCCCACGGTTGGCCCTACTATTACGCCAAACCATACCGAGACGCCAGCCGAGGCGACTATTACGCCCAACCATACCGAAACGCCAACGCTTACGCCGTTGGCTGGCGTGCCGCCGGAGGAGGCGTTGTGAAGTATCTCGTCAAGACGCGCGGCGACACGCACCGCATCGAGGCGGAGCGCATCTGGATATACGACGGCACGCTCATGCTGATCAACGGGGACGGCTCGCTCTACACATCGACCATTCTGGCGGCCTTCGGCGTGGGGCAGTGGCAGAGCTGCGTGCCCGTCGAGGAGGGCGAGTGATCTCCGTGCTCATGCCGACGCGGGCCGCGCGAAAGATCAGCGCCTCGCGCCGCACCTGATCGTCCGTGTAGTCCGTCCAGGGCACCGACACACACCGGGCGGCCGTCTCATGCTACGAGTGGCGCGGCATGGTGACGGGTAATTTTGCGGACGGGCACTGGATCTTTCTCAACTGCGTGGCCACGTCGTGCGGTGTGTGCGGCACAGAGCCCACGCCGGGGCCAACGCCAGAACGGAGGCGACGATGAAGCGCAAACCACGGTGCGAGGTGAAAAGCCCGCTCTGCCGGCAGACAGCCGTGGGCAAGTTCACGGGCACGCGGAAGTCGGACCCGGTCTTCCGGTGTTGCCTGGCCTGCCTGGCCTTGATGCGAACTAACGGGTTGCGAATCAAGCAGGTTCGGTGATGCGTGTAACCGGGCACTGGAAAAGGAGGCGAGCTATGGTGTGGCAGCTAGAATGGTGGATGGATCATGCGTGGGTGCCGTCGGCAGTGGCATGCGTGCTGTCAGTGGCGTCGATTCTCTTGTGGCGTTGGCAGTGGTTCCGCATGTGGCGTTTGACGATAGCGCTGACGTTCGGGTTGATAGCAGTGTCGATCGGGCTGGTGCGGTTGATGCACCGCGCGTTGACGTTCGACCCGGTGCCGGACGCTCAGGGTATCATCCACCACCCGCTGTATGGCGACTATCCGGCGCATGTGCCGTACCATCCGGGCATGTCAATTCTGCCGGGGCAATCAGCGGACGTGGGTGTGATCCTGGAGTTGCAACCGGATGATCGGCTAGGCGATGAGGACGATGAGCCCTGCGAGGACGACGACCCGCGGAACAGGAGGATACTGCAATGATTGACCCGGAACGCATTATAGCCATCGGTCACGATTGCATGTACGACGAGACCGAGATCAACGCCGAGGGCACCGTGCCGGCGGCAGGCGTGCCGCTACCGGTGATGGTCGAAGCGGTGACGCACAAGCTGGGTTTCCACCCTGCGCGCCTTGAATCGCACCGGGCCGAAGTTGTTGCGGCCCTGCGGCAGCTGCCGCATCAGTTCTTCACGGGCAAGGGGGGCGGCTGGTCGTTCCTCAACGCCTGTTGGCTCGAGAACGGCGAGCAGTGGACCGGCGTGCACCGCACGGTGGAAGTGCTGCTGGCGCTCGGCCAGGGGCTGGGCCTGGTAGAGTTGGTGCCACGGCGCGAACACTGGCACGCATTCCCTGGCGGGATGCCTTACGTGATGATTACCTTGCCACCGGAGGAAGGGCGATGAAGAACGTTCGACACAAGCAGCCGATGCTTTTTTCGGCTTTACTTTGTGTGGGCCACAGGGTAACAAGCGGGCAAGCTGCCCCAGCTACCCCTTGCCAGCTTGTCCAGGGAGAGAGGTAACGCGCTGTAATGACTGTGCGAGACCGTGTGCGTGGGTGGATGGACCGGTGGAGCGCCGCGCAGGCCGATCGCATGCTGTTGCGCTGGGCTCCGCCGATCCGCCGTGACGTGGCAAAACTCCGCTGGGCCTACGAGCACGGCACCGACCGTGGCCGCAACGCCTACCAGGGCCACTTGAATCGCTGGAGCATGGCGATGGGCCGCCCCGCGCCCGACCCGGTAGGGGCGGCGCTGCACGGCGTGGACCCTGCGGCCACGCTGCGTCTAGCACTGCAGTTGGGTGCGGTGCCTACCAACGCCGCTATGGGCTTGGAGGCAGGGCTGCCGCAGCCGGCGCGGCGCAGTTACGAGTTTCCGGCGTTTGCGGGCATCGGCGGGCGGCACCCTGGGCTGCGGCAGCTGCCCAAGCCCACGCCGTGGAACATACGGCGATTCTCTGAGGCACCGCCGCCCCGCCGCGCCGTCAACAAGATCAAGCACGCCATCCTCCGCCTGCCGTGGAGCTGGGAACCCCGCGACGAGGCGCTGCTGGCCACCAGCGCCGGAGGCCGCAAGGGCACGCCGCCCCCGGAGATGCAGGGCCGCATCGACGCGCTGACCCGTGCCATGCGCTACCCCAACGACACCGACACGTGGCGCACCGTGCTGGGCCAGCTGATCGAGGACATACTGGTCGGGGCGTTTGGCACGTTGGAGACGCAGGAGTGGGATAACGAGTTGCAGCCGGTGCGCATGTGGCCGGTAGATGGCATGACGGTGCGCGTGAACATCGACTATGCCGGTGACGACGCGCCGGACCCCATGCAGCGGTATAGGTACTCGCAGACGCTGGCGTATGGCGGCGCTGGTATGACCGCGCCGTTGAGCCTGCGCAAGTTTTTGGACCGGGAGCTGCTGTACATCCGGTATGACCCGCGCACGGCGACACCGTTTGGCCTGGCACCCACAGAAGTTGCTTTCAACATGATCAACGCCTGGCTGGGCGTGATGGACGCCCGCGAGCGGATGGAGAGCAACGAAGTGCCGCCGTTTGGCCTGGACCTGGGCGAGGACATTAGCCGAGAAGACCTGATGGCATTCCGCTTCTACTGGGAGAATGACATCGAGGGCATGGGGAAGATACCCCTGTTGGGTGGACACAAAGCCCCCAGCGTGTTGATGATGCGCCAGCCGGCCCGTGGCGTGGCGCTGAACGCCTGGCCGGACTTGGTGCTGCGGATGATCGCAATCTCGTACCACTTGGCACCGCAGACGTTCGGAATGGAACGCGATGTCAACCGGAACACGAGCGAGGTCATGCAGTCTGAGGAATTTGCCGACGCCGTGGTGCCGGTGATCGGACTACTCGAAGACGCCTTTACGCAGCACTTTGCCTGGAAGCTGTGCGGCTGGGACGACCTGAAGTTCACGTTCAACGTCACCGCCGGCGACCCGCAGCAACAGGCCACGGTGGCCAACCTGTTGTACAACGGCGACATCATTACGTTGAACGAGGCGCGCGAGAAGGCCGGCGAGGACTCGCTGCCCATCGAAGACCCGCGTGGCGAAGTGTTTAAGACGGAATACGTTGCGCAGATACAGGCGCAGTACCACGTGGCGGTGCCGTTTGGCGGTGGCGGCGGAGGCAGCCAGCAGCAGGCGCAGGACCCCAATGCGCCTGGTGCGTATGGACAGCCCACGCAGGACCAGTTGATGCAGCAGCAGCTGGCCGACCCGTATGGCAACCCGTACATGCGCCTGCTGGAGGAGTTGGAAGCGCCCCCGGTGCAGACGGAGATGGCTGCGCCTGTGCCGCAGCCGGTGGTGATGATGCAGCCTACCGGCGTGACGGTTGACCCGGTAACGGGCACGGTGCAGTGGCTTACCAGCGAGGCGCAGCGTGCGTTGGCTGCCGTGGCGGTGGTAGCGGCCAGCCGTGCCACGCCGGACGGGCAGCCGGTGCCGGTGCCGGACGCACAGGTGCTGGAGCAAGTGCGTGGCGCACTGGCCCGCGTGCGTGGCGAACGTGTCGCATGAGTACGCTGCCGGAAGATTGGCTTGACGAGCTACAGACGCAGCTACAGCAGCGCGGGGTGCTGCTGTACCCGTGGCTATCTCGAGACGGTGTACCGCCAGCTGAAGGAAGGCCCGGACCCCCTGCACCCACCGGAACGGATCACACAACGGAGGACGGGGCGTAGTGCTGTTCGACAGGAGGCAACATGCAGCGCATAGCCGATAGCATAAGCAAGACGGTACAGACGCAGCTGCTGGACGTGGAGGCTGCCGGCTGGGACGAGAGTGCGCACCCCCGTGACGCCACGGGCAAGTGGTCCAGCGGTGGTGGCAGCACGGCGGGCAAGCGTGGCGGTGGCGACGATCCCCGCAGCCGTGCGAGCGTCAAAGCTAGCGAAGCGCAGTACCACGCCGACCGAGCCAAGGCCGCTGCCGCCGCCGCGCAGCAGGCCGCACCCGGCAGTGACCACGCCAAGGCGGCGCGTGAGGCAGCCGAGTTGGCGCAGGGCCATGCTGACAATGCCAGGGACTATGCCAACAAGGGTGCGGCCGATGGTGCCACTGATGCGGCCAACGAGGCTCGTAACGAGGCCGCCACCGCTGCCACCCGCGCGCAGGCCGCTACCGGCAACCCGTGGCACTATAACGATCCCAAAGCCGACACGAGCGACCCGCGTGACCAGCCTGGGAAGTTCGTGCGTGGTGACGCGCATGCCGTTGCCGAGAGCTACCGCATGCGCGCGGCTTCGAGCCGCGTCGGCTTGAGATGGCGGATGACCCAGCGCCAGGGCGAGTATCCGTCTGTGCCCGGTGATCGTCAGTACTGGCGCCGCCACGCCGACGGTAGCGACACCGTGGTGCAGCTGCACGTGCGCGGCCCGGTTACGGGCAAAGGCAGTGCGCACCACTACTCCGGCTGGACGCTGTACCATCACGGCGGCGTGGTGAATAGCGGTAGCCAACGGGCCAGCCTGGAGCGGGCGCTGCATCAGCACAAGCAGCAGCTGGGCGTCAAGTGGTAGCAGCCATGCGCACACGTGACCGCAAGCCGTGGGGCTGTGGCATGCAGCCGCCGCCCTGGCCGGCGTTGGACCCTGGCATTGCGCGCGTGGTGCAGATTCTGTGGCAGCGCGGCGTGGAAACCACCGAGAGTTGCGAGGGTGGGCCGGGGCATGCGTTTGCGCAGCCCACGGTGCGGTTCTGTGGCGAGGCGCATGCCGGCTACCATGCGGTGGCCGTGGCGTTGGCCGCAGGACTGTGCGTTGACGAACTGCGGCGCTGCTGGAGTGTTACCGACGGCGAATTGCTGGGGCCATACTGGGAATTGACGTTCGGCACACAGGAGGCGTGAAGATGGCGCATGCACTGGTGCGGCCTGCCAGGCCGGAAGACATGGAGCGGGACCGCATTACGATCATCAAGCAGTTTCCCCCAGAGTACCGCCAGATGGTCGATCACTTGGAAGCGGACTTGCGGAACGTGGGCTTGCTGCTGACGCGATGGGAGACGCACCTGGGCAGCCGCTCGGTGCGCCTGGTGGTGCGGCGTGACGCGCTGGCCAGTGACTACGTGATCCCCAAGCCGACGTTCGACGCTGCGGCAGGCAACCGCCCCGGCGAACGGCGGCTGGTGTTCCGTATTGTCAAGCACTTTGTGGCAGCGTTTGCTATTGCGGAGCGTGCCGCCGCCAACCGCACCAACAACTAGCGGTAACCTGCGAGGGGCCATGCCCGACTTCTCACTCATCTTTGGGGATTACTTAGCGCCGCCGCCGCCGCTACGCCAACCGCCAGACTACGGTACCCCCGCCGCCGCCACGGCTGCCGTGCGTACCGTGGTGGAGTGGTACGTCGAGGTGAAGATCAACCTGGGCGTGCCTGCGCCACCGCTGCCACCGCCCGTGTACTGGCAGAGCGAGCCGATGGCGCACCGCGCCACGGCGCAGACGCTTGCCACGCAGCTACAGCGGCTGGTGTACGCAATCGACGCGGCATTCCGCACGCGGCAGGCGCAGTTGGGCCAGCCGTATGTTGACATGCCTGGCATTCACTTTGGTGTGCTGTACCGCCACGTGGTGGTGGCGGCGGTGGCAGCAGCCGTTGACGACGCACGTACGCCACCGCCAATCACGCCGCCGCCTGCGATGCAGTGATGCTTCACTATGCATACCGCACAACGCAGAAGCCCAAGCCGAAGAAGAGGAGCACACCCATGACCACACCGCCCGATGCAGTCGAACCGACGCCGCCGGCCGAGAGCGAGCAGCGCACCGACGTCGAGTGGTACGTCGAGATCCGGATCGATCTCGGCGTACCGGAGCCACCCACATTGCCGACCTACATCTGGCAGTCGGACCCGACGCTGCATTTGGAGATCGCCAACGCGATGCGCGATCAGGTCGCGCGACTGATTCACGGACTCGACGAGGTGTTTCGCGCGCGCCAGGAACTGATCGGACAGACGTTCGTCGACATGCCGGGGCTCTTCTTCGGGGTCAAGAATCGGCCGACGGCGGTCGGTGGCCAGCCGCCAACGCCATGAATGACTGCCTGCGCGCACTGGAAGGAGTGCTGACGATGGGCAATCTTCGAGACGATCCGTGGGCCGCAATGGCCGACGACGAGGCGCTGCGCCGGATGACTGCGCCGTACATCACCGGTGGTGCGGACAGCGGCGGCGTGCTGAGTGCTGACCCAGCACCGGACGGCAACGTGGACGTGACGCCCGTGGCCACGCACACCAGCCGGTACGGCACCACACACCTGGGCCTGCGGCGCGG
>Ga0318519_10000010_pt1 | contig 34363 bp, 37 predicted proteins | sample GRESIP178b2f15_FD_203510 | JGI IMG/M metagenome (GOLD analysis project Ga0318519, IMG submission 203510) | Tropical soil microbial communities from Luquillo Experimental Forest, Puerto Rico - GRE.SIPMG.178b2f15 | ecosystem: Environmental > Terrestrial > Soil > Tropical forest > Bulk soil... | reverse complement strand
CTCCTTCAAAAGCCGCGAATAGATGTCGTAGGCGCGCTCGCCACGATTGGTCTGCTCGACCACCATCGGGACGAGCTGGTTCTGGTAGATATCGCGCGGATCTCTCATGTCGCCTTCTTTGGACATGCCGATCGCCATCAGTGCAAATATCTTGCGGTTTGAACTCGTCATCAACCTGAAGACGGCAAAGGATATTGGACACGAAGTCCCGAAGGGTCTCCTCTTACGCGCGGTCGAGGTGATCGAATACGGACATCGCGGGCCAAGCTACTCACCGAAGATGAGACGCGGCGGAAGCTACCGGAATTACTGGGACTATAGAGTCCATTGTGGCCCCAGATTTAGCTGTACTACGTGATTTATAGCGTGAAAGCGCTATAGCCGGCCAACTTTTCTATGGATCATTTCGAAACCCGGCGCCGGTACGCCACCACCGGAAGTGGCGGGACGTGGCGAGTTGATTAAAGCCGGAACGGTCGCGCTCCAGAGAATGTGCATTGTAGGCCGACGCTGGTTGGACTGCGCGGCGTCGGGAAGACCGTGCTTCTGAACAAGCTTGCCGACATCGCAGAAAAATCGAATTTTCGGATTGCGATTGTCGACGCTCAAGAAGGCAAAACCCTGCCCGAGTTTTTGCTGCCGCACGAAAGGCGTCACGCCGGGCGCGCTGATCCGCGCGATTTCGTCTTCTCTTCCTTGTGAGTGGCTTCGCAGTGGTATTCCCTGATATTCCAGTTCGGATGTTCGCCGATCCACTGCGCAAGATAAGGCTGTGCGCCCTGCGCACATTCCCGCAGCGAACCATGCCAGACGTATTCGATACGCTGTTCCTCACATTGATCAGGATGCGCCAGCGCACAGACCGTGAATACGATGGCCAGGAGGTCCATTCAGGCGTTTCCGGGCGGCGTAGCAAGCCGCATGGTTTCGTTGTTGCGTGAACGCCTTCGCCATAGGCTGATCAGCAAAAGCGCCGCTTAAGGTTTTGTCGACCGCTCAGCAGCACCAAATACCAGACGCAGCGGAAGTCTAGTGATTCCGTTAGCCGATCCCTTCCTCAGACCAAGTTTGGTCCGGTTCCGGACCGCCATTGTTTCTTTGTTGTTTCTTTGTCGTTTCTTTGTCGCACTATTTTTTAATGCTGCCATCCGAATTGAACTGAGAGAGATAGGCCCAAAGGTCATTCACCTGTTGTTCGTTCTTGACCCCAGGAAAGATCATCTTAGTGCCCGGAATCACGCCCCGCGGGTTCTGAATGTATCTTTTGAAAGCAGCTTCGTTCCAAACAATTCCCGAATTCTTGTTGGCCTCTGAATAGTCGAAACCTGGAACGTTCCCAGAATGACGGCCGTCCAAGCCATTCAGTTCCGGACCGACCTTGGTCTGCGCACCCGCACCGATAGAGTGACAAGGCAAGCACATGTTGAACACCGTTTGGCCCTTCTGGGCATCCTGGGCAAGCGAAGTCCCAGCCGAAATGGTGATAGCTGTAGCCGCCATAACAAAGATAAAGATTCTGTGCATTTTTTTCTTAGATACTTTGGACCATGCGTCGAGCTGCAGGATACAATGGTTATGCAATAGATTTCCCTCCCAGGTATCCTACAGCATGTATTGGGGATCGACCATGAAGAGTGCCTGCTTTACACACACCTCGGAGCGATTTACTTCTAGGCCTGTGTTTTCGACGAGCGGGTCCCACAACGTTTCGAAAATCCATCAGAAAAAAACAACAGGAGAAAGGAACTTGTGCCTTGCCAGACTTCTGGAAATTCGATCCAGCAGGAGATTAATATTTATCGTACAACGCGCAAATGAGTCGCTTGACTGCAATCGTTCTTGGTAGCGCGGCGGGTGGTGGATTTCCGCAATGGAATTGCCGGTGTCCGACCTGTCAGCTTGCATGGGACCGCGACTCAAGAGTCAAACCACGAACTCAGGCGGGGCTCGCAGTTTCGGCTGACAGTCGCGATTGGGTTTTGATAAATGCTTCGCCGGATTTGCGCACCCAGATCCAGGCCACAGCGGTTCTCCATCCGAAAAAGAGTTCCCGGGGTAGCCCGATTACTGCGGTGATCTTGACCGGAGCAGAAGTCGACCAAATTGCTGGTTTGTTGACGTTGCGCGAGCGTAGCAAATTCAACCTGTATGCCACTGCTCAGACGCTTACCGCGATCGGGGATAATCCTATTTTCCGCGTGCTTGCGTCCGATGTAGTAAAACGACATCCGGTCCACCTGGGGCGCCGCTTTACATTGACGAATGGACTGGAGGCCGAATTATTCGCCGTTCCTGGCAAGGTTCCCCTTTACTTGGAGCAAGGCGAATACCAGGACAAGGCCGAGCCGGAAATGGCGGCGCAGAATGACGTCAATTTCGGAGTTGAGATTATAAGCGGGGAAAGTCGGCTGATCTACGTTCCCGGTGCGGCAGCTTTGAACAAATCCTTGCTAGATCGAATGGATGGGACCGATGTTGTGCTGTTTGACGGAACGTTCTTTGACGACAACGAAATGATACGGGGCGGGACCGGCATCAAAACCGGACGCCGCATGGGTCACATACCGCTGAGCGGCGCAGACGGTACCCTGCAGACGCTGGTTCGCCTGGCCAGCCGCCGAATCTTGACGCACATCAATAATACGAATCCGATTCTGGTCGAAGGCTCGCGGGAGCGACACGAGGTTGAAGCGCTTGGCTTCGAGATCGCCGTGGATGGAATGGAGATCGTAATTTGAAATTGATGTCTCCCGGTGAGCTCGAAAGTCAACTGCGCGAGATCGGTGCAACGCGGTATCATCATCTACACCCGTTCCATAAACTCCTTCACGCTGGAAAATGCACTAAGGGACAGGTCCAGGCCTGGGCATTAAATCGCTATTATTATCAATCGATGATACCGGTTAAGGACGCGAGCCTAATTGCTCGCTGCTCGCATCCTGAAACTCGACGGGAATGGCGCAGTCGTTTGGTCGATCACGACGGCGAGGCGAAGGGCGAGGGTGGAATAGCGCGTTGGCTGAAGCTCACCGAAGGCTTGCAGCTTGATCGCGACTATGTCGTTTCCTTGCATGGTCTGCTTCCTGCAACACGATTTGCCGTGGATGCCTATGTAAATTTCGTGCGCGAAAAGACACTTCTCGAAGCGATAGCTTCATCGTTGACCGAATTGTTTTCCCCTCAGATCATCAGTGAGCGTATCGAGGGAATGCTTAGCAACTACAATTTCGTGACTACAGAGACACTAGCATATTTTTCGCGGCGCCCGCCGCAAGCGGAAAGAGATTCTCGATTTGCCCTTGATTACGTGAAAGCGCACGCGCGGACAACCGAAGCTCAACAGAGCGTGGTTCGAGCACTCGAGTTCAAATGCGATGTGCTATGGGCGATGCTCGATGCGCTGTACCATGCTTATGTCGCCCCAAGGCACATTCCGCCCGGAGCTTTTGAGCCGCAGGATTAGGAGCATCGGTGAACGAACCTCCAGTAGCAATTCCGCTCGATGCGCAACCGCGATTGCCACACGGCGTGCGGCTAGTTCATAATGAGGCCCATGGCGGGTGGGTGCTGCTTGCGCCTGAGCGCGTGTTCAAAGCCGACCCCATCGCTGCAGAGATCGTCAAACGCTGTACCGGGCAAGCTACCGTTAGCGCGATTGTGAACGATCTCGCACAGACCTATTCGGCTCCGCGCGACCGCATCCTCGCCGACGTTTCGGCACTGTTGCGACAACTTGCGGAACGAAGGTTGTTAGAACTCTGATTGATGGCTACAACAGACGACCACGATCATCTTTTCCCGACTCAAACCTCCAGTTTGGCGAATGGAGGGGCGGAGCCCCCGCGTCATTGGCCGATCGGCCTACTCGCCGAACTAACGCACCGGTGCCCCCTCGGCTGTCCATACTGCTCCAACCCGTTGACGCTTGACCGTCGTGAGAGTGAACTTGACAGTCCGACTTGGACTCGGGTGTTCGAGGAGGCGGCGGCGCTCGGCGTGCTGCAGGTCCATCTCTCCGGCGGCGAGCCAGGTGTTCGGCGCGACCTTGTCGAGATCACCGCCGCGGCGCGTTCCAGCGGCCTTTATACGAATCTCATCACCTCCGGTGTCGGTGTGACCGCGAGCACGCTCGAAAGGCTCGTCGCGGCCGGTCTCGATCACGTGCAGATTTCCATCCAGGACAGCGAGCCCGATTCGGCTGATAAAATTGCAAATTATGCAGGCGCATTTGCGCGCAAAAAAGCGCTGGCCGGCAGACTTATCGCGCTGAAAATTCCTTTGACGATCAATTGCGTCGTTCATCGCGCTAATATCGATCGCATTACGGCAATGGTCGAGCTTGCCGTATCGCTTGGCGCGAGCCGGGTCGAAATCGCCCATGTGCAGTATTATGGCTGGGCGTTGCGCAACCGCGATTCGCTAATGCCGACAGCGGATCAGGTCCCGCGCGCAATCAAAGCGGTGGAGGGACTGCGCAAGCGCTATCACGGCAAGATCGTCATCGACGCGGTGCTCCCCGATTATTACGCGCGCTTTCCCAAGCCGTGTGTCGGTGGCTGGGGCCGGCGCTCGCTCAATGTGACCCCGGCTGGGAAGGTGCTGCCGTGCCATGCCGCCGAGGTGATCCCCAGTCTCGAATTCTGGCGCGTGCAAGATCATTCGCTTGCCGACATTTGGTCAAACTCACCAGCATTCAAAGCTTTTCGCGGCCTAAGTTGGATGAAAGAGCCTTGCCGCAATTGCGAACGGCGCGACGTCGATTATGGCGGCTGCCGATGCCAGGCCTTTATGCTCACCGGCGATGCGGCCGCTGCCGATCCGGTGTGCCACCTTTCGCCGCACCACGCGGATGTGGTTGCGCTGGCCGCTCGACAGCATGATGTGCCGTATTCCTATCGGTTGAACCCACGCAAAGCCGATAGCAATGCCCCGGTCGGCTGAATGCGCGTCGGGTGAGCGTGGGTCGCAAAAACTAGAAGGCGGCGTTCTGATCATGTGCTTCCGCACAAGGTCCAGGCAGATCGCGGCGACTGTGCTTCTTGCCGTTCTGGCGAATTCCGCCCATAGCGCGGACCGCATCCGCGTTGCCGCGCAGTTCACCGGCACGCTGGGCTGGGAGCTCGAAGTGATACGGGCCCATGAGCTCGACCGCGACGCCAATCTTAACATCGAGACGATCCAGCTCGCCAGCACCGAGGCCGGACAGATCGCGCTGCGGGGTGGCTCGGTCGATCTTATTGTGTCGGACTGGCTATGGGTCTCGCGCGAGCGCACGTTTGGCGATGACCTGGTATTTTATCCATATTCGAGCACGCTCGGCGCGGTGATGGTGCCGGCCTCTTCCTCGATCGCGGACGTCGCCGGTCTCAAGGGCAGAAAGCTCGGGGTCGCCGGCGGTCCGCTCGACAAGAGCTGGCTACTGCTGCAGGCCTTCGCCCGGCAGTCAAGCCTCGATCTGAGGAAGTGGTCCGACGTCGTTTATGGCGCACCCCCGCTTCTGATGGAAAAAGCTTTGCAGGGCGAGATCGACGCGACACTGACATTTTGGAATTTTTGTGCTCGCCTTGAAGGCAAAGGTATGCGGCGCGCGATCGACATGGCCGACGTCATGAAGCACCTTGGCACGAGCGGACCGGCCGCCATGGTCGGCTACGTTTTCCGCGAAGCCTGGGCAGAGCGCAACCACGACATTCTGAATCGATTCTTCCGCTCGACCAATCAGGCAAAGAAGATCTTGGCGGACTCGGCCGACGAATGGCAGCGTCTGGCGCCGCGCATCGGCGTCGGCGATACGGTTGGCCTAGATGTCTACCGCCGGCGCTATGTCGAGGGCATCCCACGCCGCTCGGTTCAGGACGAGGCGGCCGACGCCAAAGCGCTCTATCACATCTTAGCCGATGTCGGCGGCCGCGAGCTGGTCGGCTCGGCGCGGGAACTTGCTCCCGGCACATTCTACATGACGGGCTCGCGCGAATGAAATCGATGCTGCATTTGGGTTCGATCCTGCTGCTGCTCCTGACCTGGATCATCGGCTCGCACGTGATCGGCGCGCGCTTGTTGCCGGAGCCGAGCGCTGTGGCACTGGCTCTGATCGACGAAGCACGCTCGGGCGCGCTCACGTTCAATCTAAGCGCCACTCTGTTGCGCGTCTTTGCCGCATTCGCGATCGCGATGGTGCTCGGAACCGTCATTGGCCTCGTGATGGGCCGCAACGCGATCTTCGACTGGCTCGCGGATCCGTGGCTTGTCGTGCTGCTCAATCTGCCCGCGCTGGTTATTATCGTGCTGGCCTATATTTGGGCCGGATTGACGGACGCGGCCGCGATCACCGCGGTGGCTTTGAACAAATTGCCGGTGACCATTGTCACCATACGCGAGGGGGCGCGGGCGCTCGATCCGACGCTCGATGAGATGGCGACGGTGTTTCGGATGAACATCGGAGCGCGTTTGCTCTATGTCATCTTGCCGCAGCTTGCGCCGTATCTCACCGCCGCCGCACGCACAGGATTGTCGCTGGTCTGGAAAATTGTGTTGATTGTTGAAATGCTCGGCCGGCCCAACGGAGTCGGTTTTGAAATTGGCGCCGCGTTCCAGTTATTCGACGTCACACGCATCTTGGCCTATGCTTTGGCCTTTACTGTGGTGATGCTCGCGATCGAAGCCCTTCTGGTGCAACCGCTTGAACGACATGTCTCCCGCTGGCGCCTCAAGCCGGCTTGAACTCCACATCAAGCAAAAATCCTACCGGGCCGCTGCCGGCGGGCGGCTGCACGTCCTCGGCGAGCTCTCGATCGCGCTGGCCAAAGGCGAGGTCGCCGCTCTGGTCGGGCCATCCGGCTGCGGCAAGACCACGTTGCTGCGCATCATCACCGGCCTTGACCGCGACTTCGAAGGCACCGTGTCCCTCCCGGTCAATTGCAAGCTCGGCGTGGTGTTTCAGGAACCTCGCCTGCTTCCGTGGCGGACTGTCGAGGAAAACATCCGGCTGATCGCACCACAGGCAAGCGCGCAGTCATTGAAAACGCTGTTCGCGACGCTTGGCCTGGCCGAGCACCGCCGGCACTACCCTAGCGAGCTTTCGCTTGGCCAGGCGCGTCGCGTCGCCTTAGCGCGCGCCTTCGCGGTCGAACCCGATCTTTTGATTCTGGACGAACCATTCATCTCGCTTGATGCGGCGCTGGCCGATCGATTACGCGGCGAGCTCATCGAACTGGTTTCTCGCCGACCGGTGACGACACTCGTTGTGACCCACAATATCGAGGAAGCGATCGGGCTTGCCGATCGCGTCTTTCTGCTTTCATTTTCTCCCGCCCATGTGCTTGCCGAGGTGCCTATCGAGCGTCCGCGCAAACCGCGATCGGCGGATGAGATCGCGGCTCTGGCAAATAGAATAAGCAGTTTTGCCGATCGGGCGCATTGAGCGCTCGAGCACCCAACACTTGAGTTCGGCGCTTATGCGGTTTGCGGCTGGGCGGTGCGGCGGATCATGCCCCACTGCGGGTTATAGCCGTGCACCGCCAGGAGAAAGAACACAATTGTCGCGCCGCACACGACGGCTGCCGACAGCGGTTCAAGCTCGCCGTAAAGCGCGAAGCGGATCAATTCCACAGCGTAAGTGAAGGGATTAGCCGTCGCGACAATATAGACCCATTGTGATCCGCTCTGCTGCAGCTTCCATAGCGGATACAGCGCCGAAGAGAAAAAGAACATTGGAAACATCACAAAATTCATCGCGCCGGCAAAGTTCTCGACTTGGCGAATGTAGACCGACAAGAATAACCACACCGCGCCGAGCATCAGTCCGGACACGATCAGTGCCGGCAGCACTTCGAGCCAGGCTAATGGCTCGAACGTGACATCGAACGCGATGCAAATAATGAGAAAAGCGTAGCAGGTGATGACCGAAAGGGCGGCACCGGCGCAAAGCTTGCACGCTAACAGGACCCATCGCGGCAACGGGGCCGTGAGCAAAAGACGCATCATACCCATTTCGCGATCATAGACCATGGACAGCGACGATTGCATGGCATGAAATAAAAGGATGATGCCGAGCAATCCGGGTACAATGTAAACCTGATAGGTAACGTAGATTTTATAAGGGGGGATGATTGATACCCCGAATACGTCGTAAAAACCGACTGCGAATACCGCAAGCCACATCAGTGGACGAACGAGCGCAGAAAGCAGTCGGCCACGCTGCTGCACGAACTTGATTATCTCGCGGACCGTGACGGCGCGCAGCGCGCGAAGAACGTGGATAAATCTCATGAGCAATCTTTGGATCCTGCCATCCCGCCATTTTATGCTCAGGCGGAGGTCAACCTAACTCTGAGGTAAGCAGACGATCAAGCGAACCCGTTCACGTGATCCAAGTGAAGCACTAAGCAAGTGATCTAATTGAGCCAAATGATATTAGCCATTTTATGACACCTAAACCAAGCAGCCCCGCCCTGTTTTTGGACAATGTCGTCAAAACCTTCGGCTCGATCCGTGCCGTAGACGGCGTGAGCTTCAGCGTCGCACCCGGCGAGTTCGTTGCGCTGCTTGGGCCGAACGGCGCCGGCAAGACCACGCTGTTCCAGCTTCTTTCTGGGCTGTTTGTCCCGGATTCAGGCCGGGTGGAAATTATGGGACAAAATATGCGGCGCAATCCGGTGCCAGCCTTGGCGATGCTGGGAATCGTGTTTCAACAGCCGGCTCTCGACCTGGAATTGAGCGTCAGCGAGAATCTATTGTTTCATGCCGGGCTTCAAGGCATGCGACGGAGCGCTGCGAAGGAGCGCATCGCGGTCGAGCTCAAACGGCTGAGGCTTGCCGAGCGGGCAAAAGATAAGGCGGGGCAGTTAAGCGGAGGCAACCGACGGCGGGTCGAGCTCGCCCGTGCATTGTTACATGATCCGCGCGTACTATTGATGGACGAGGCAACCGTCGGGCTCGATCCGGCCAGCCGCAGGGATTTGCTTAAATTGCTGCTGACCATGCGCGCGGAGCGCTCGGTCGCGGTGTTATGGGCGACGCATCTGTGCGATGAGGTCTCAGGTGCCGACAGGGTGATTGTGCTGCATCGCGGCAAGGTCATGGCCGATGCCACGCCGGCACAGCTTATGGCCCGCTCGGGAACAGCCACCATCGAGCAGGCATTCTTGGCAATGACTGGACCGCAATAGACGCTATGGATGCTGCGGCACTGTACTAGCGCAGTAACCGGGCGAGGGCCTGACCCGAAGCGGTGCGGAACTCTGCCGCGCTTACGGTGCCATCGTTATCGGGATCAGCGGCCTTGAACCGCTTTTCGACCGCCGCAAGATATTCGTCCTTGGTCAAGGTCTTGTCGTTGTCCGGATCGGCAGTAGCAAATTCCTTTCGGCTAAGGCGGCCCTGTAATTCCTTGATGTCGAGAGTGCCGTCCTTGTCGGTATCCAACTTCTCGAACAGGGCGCTTGCCGCCTTTTTCGCTTCGGCAAGATCCATTGTGCCGTCATTATCAGTGTCAAACTTTGCGACCAGGGACGGTTTCTTAGCAAAGGCGCTATACGCTCCTCCCAAACTGACGAGACCCGCAATGGCCGGAAGGAGTGCGTTGCGTCGCGAAATCATGGCAAAGCCTCGCGATGAAGAGCTGCTCTTGTGGTCAAGTACGCTCATGACCAAGATTCTGCAAGTCGCCAGCCGCCACATAGCATGGATTTTCAGCGGTGTTCGCAGCTCGTCAGATCCTTTTCAGTGATCGAAAACACCCCGCCCGGCTCGATTTTGATCTTCCGCACGGTACACGTGCGGCCCGTCATGTCTGTAAATTTGGCATCATAAATACCTGATGGCAAACCGCTGATCGCCAGCCGCTCATCGAAATCGATGCGGCCGTCCTTGTCGTTTTTGCACTGGTCAGGCCCCCATTCCGAGGTTCCAGTCGGGGCAAGGTAAAATTCCGAAATTGCGTTCTTCGTCAAATTCCAGAATCGCGCCGGACGTTGTTGTGCAGAGCCTTCGCGAGCGCTTAATCCCATCACAAGCATTAGCACGGCGATATAAGATACTTTTGTCACTGACGCCGCCTCGTAAACTTTCCTGTCAGCCATAACCCTGATGTCGCTTGCAAATGGCATGCAGACTACACTTGCGAAAACCCGCCATTTGCAAATGATCTAGTCTGCATCTGCGGGAACAGCGTTCTGCGAGCACGGCTATGGACCCGCTGACAAAATTTGCACGGCGAGACGGATCAACTCCGGCAAATTTTCCGCGTTGAGCTTCTGCTTGAGTTGAGAGCTTACATTGACCACAGTTTTGTAGCTGACTTTAAGTTCATTCGCGATGCGATTGTAACTCTTACCTTCGGCCAAAAGAGATAGTGCTTGCAATTCCCGTGGAGTGAGATCTGCAAGCGGATTCTGTCGCCCCGGTGTGTTGGCGAATGCCACTTGCATCGCGAGATCATCACTCAAATACCTCGCGCCGGCGCGAACTTTTTTAAATGCCTCAGTAAAGCTTTCAGGAGAGGTGTCTTTGACCACATAGCCGGTGGCGCCGGCCTGCAATGCACGGGCGACAATCACCGGATCACTGTGCATGCTGAAAACGAGGATCGGTACATTGATATCCTCGGCCCGAATGCGCCGAATCAACTCAAGCCCGCCAAGGCCGCCATCCCGCAAACCCAGATCGACAACCACGATTTCCGGACGCCTGCCCCTGAATAGTCGGTACCCCGAGGTGGCATCGCTCGCCTCGATAACTTCGGTGACGCCGATGTCTTCCAGCATGCGCCGACAGCCTTGCAGGACGATTGGGTGGTCATCAATGATCAGGACAGTCGTCATGGCGTTATGGCAACGATCCTGCTGTCACGCCGGTAACCCAAATCGCCCAATGGAATGGTGATGTTGACGCAAGTGCCGCGGCCGATTTCGCTCTGGAGAACATAGCAGCCGCCCAGCCCCTCAACGCGTTCTTGCATGCCGCGAATACCAAGCCCCGAAGGGGCAGCTACTGATATGCCGCGACCGTCATCACGGATTACCAATTTCAATAACCCTGGCGCGTGGTTGTTGTCGATTTCGACCTCGACCACCGTTGCCTGCGCGTGGCGGATCGCATTGGTCAGGCCCTCTTGAATACAGCGGTAAATCGTCAAATCCACAGTGTCACCATAGCTCGAAGCAAGCTCTTCTGCGCAAAGGCGGAACAAGATCTGCGGACTTTGCCGTGCACGCTCGCTCACAAGTTGATCAAGAATCTCCTTGAGCGGCACATGGCCAAGGGCCATTGGGCGGAGGCGCTCGAGCATAGTGCGGTTGATCGCTTGGAGGTGCTCGACCGTTGCAACAATCTCTCGGGCGCGTTCGGACATCTTCTCTGCGGTTTTTTCGGGGAACTCACCGGCAAGTGCGGCAATTGATGATGCGCACACTTTCAGGCCGAAGAGACACGGCCCAACCTCATCGTGAAGCTCAAGCGCTGTGCGCCGCCGCTCGTCGTCCTGTGCGCTGATCAGCCGCCGGTTGAGTGTAAGATTTTCGGCGCGCGCAGTCTCCAGAGCGCGCGCAAGCGTGTTGAACTGGGCGATAATGGCCGCCAACTCGCGCGGATACGGCTCCGGGAGCCGAACGCTGTAGCTCTTGCGCTGCAAGTCTGAGAGACCGTTCGCGAGAACGGTGAGCGGGTCGAGTACGCGGCCGAATAGGATGTACAGAATGCCGATCATCGTAAGGTTGAGCAGCACGGCTATTGATCCAATGGCGATCAAATTTTCCCAGACCTCAGCGATTTCGTCGCTTGGTTCGCCAAGGATCTCGATCTGCCCCACAGGCCGGCCAGCTACGATCACTGGAATGTAATGTGGCTCAACAGGCGGGGCGACGAGCGTCGCAAACCAATGCGGTGCTGGCGCGTGTTCTTGCGCGCCAAATGTTAGCGCCGGTGCCATGGGCACCCCTGTTGCGTCCATAACCGCTATGCGCACATGGCGCATCGAACGAAGTTGGGTGGGGAGCGCCCTTAAGAATTCTTCGGCTGTAAGTTGTTGACTCACAAATTTGGCAGCGTCACCGACCAGGAGCTCAGCAAGGCGAACCGAGGCCTCTATTTCGATGCGGGTTTGCGCACGTGTCCGAAAAATCGTCACGGTGCCGAAGAGCAGCGCGGCAAAGAGATCGACCAAAGCGAATACGGCCAGAAGCTGCAGACGAATCGAACGCCCATACCAAAGTCCATGCAGCATGCGCCGCCGAGGGACGGTGGGGATGAGCGGTCCAGCCGTGGAGGCAACTTGCGCGCTAATAACTGTTCTCCCCCGCACCTAATCGATGGCACGCCTCGATTTACCGGCGCCCACCCAGCCGTGGCATGATGATCAGGACCGATCAGCCCACTGGCGATAACATCCTTTCAGCCAATTAGGCCCTGTTCAATCTCGCTGGGGCCGGCGGCAACGGTCCGCCCTCTAATGGTGCCCTTTGCTATGGGCCCGCCGATCCGTCGTGCATCACCAAAGGCTACTTGCGGTTCGGTGTTGTTAGGCCTTATTATTATTATTCAAGCCCGAAGGAAAAGCCCGGGAGGACGTTATGGCCTGGACGACGCCGGTTTTGATTGAAATGTGCATTGGTCTTGAAATCAACGGTTATCTGCCGGCCGACGGCTACGTGCCGCCCGAGCTCTAATTACTATTTCGGCTTTCTATTTTTTCGCGCACGCTCGCGTCGTGCGGGTGTTAATATTGTCTTTGACGTAAGAGCGTTTGGGACGCTTGTTTCCAGAACCATGCGGCCCCGCCAACAGTTACAGTATTCGGCTTTGCGCTCCGGTAACAAGGCCTCCTTGATCTCTGCAGAAGACGCACAGTGAACGACAGGAGCGAAGGCGTGGTCCGCGCTATCCTTCTCGCTATTTTGTTGTTCCTTGCAGTATCTCCTAGAGCGTCAGCAGAAACGCTCGACGTCAAGATTGGATACCTCGGTACCACCGAGAAGATGTCGACGATTTCACTTCTAGAGATGCCAGCATCGAATGCCGGTCTAGCTGGTGCACAGCTTGCCATTGATGACAACAACACGACTGGCAAGTTCCTGAGTCAGTCCTTTGCACTCGAAGAGATCATGCTGAATGGCAAGGACGATCCCGCAGCTGCCGTGCAGAAGTTTTCCAACAGGGGAATCTCATTGATCGTAATAGACGTAAGCGCGGACAGCCTTCTCAAAGCGGCAAATGCCGGACAGCAGGACGCTGTTTTTTTCAATTCGGGCGCGACCGATGACAGGCTGCGCCAAGCAGACTGCAGAGCGAACATCATTCATGCTGCGCCGTCTCGTGCGATGCTTGCCGATGGACTTGCACAGTACCTCGTGTGGAAGCATTGGACGCGATGGCTGCTCGTCTCTGGCTCTCACGAGCCTGATAAGCTTGCTGCCGACGCGCTGCGGCGTTCGGCAGCACGCTTCGGAGCTCGCATCGTTCAGGAACGCGAATTTAAGGACTCCGGTGGCGCGCGGCGTACCGACAGTGGACTCGTGCAAATCCAAAGCCAAATACCTCTCTTCACGCAATCAGCACCGGATTACGATGTACTGGTTACAGCAGACGAAAGCCAGGTATTCGCCGACTACATGCCGTATCGAAGCAGTCAACCTCGCCCCGTCGCCGGTTCGGCCGGACTGAAACCGACCTCCTGGGACGCTTCGTTCGCTCAGTGGGGTGCGCTCCAGCTTCAAAGCCGATTCACGAAGAAGTTTTCGCGTTTTATGACGGCGCTGGACATGCAAGCGTGGACGGCCGTTCGTATGATTGGCGAAGCCGTTTCGCGTACAAACTCGACCGACCCCAAGACCGTCACCGGCTACATATTAGGGCCGGCTTTCGCGCTCGCTGCATTCAAAGGAGATAAGCTCACTGTACGTGATTGGGACCTCCAACTGCGTCAGCCGATCCTGCTAGCGGATGGACGAACAATCGTGTCGGTATCTCCTCAACCTGGCTTTATGCATCAATATTCGGAACTCGACACCCTGGGCTTCGATCGTCCGGAGACCGAGTGCCATCTCAAATAGCTGCCGAGGAGTTTAAACGAATGCAACTCCATTTTGTGCTCGGGATCGGTCTCGTTACGCTGTTTGTTGGCAATGCTTACGCCTACACTGCGTATGTTTCGAACGAAAAGAGCAATACCGTTTCGAAAATCGACACTAGCACCTGGAAAGTGACTAAGACGATTAGGGTAGGTCAGCGGCCACGCGGCATCGGCTACACTAAGGATCAAAAATACGTTCTGGTTGCATGTGGCGACGACGATGCCATTCAGCTAATCGACACCGGCAGCGATACAGTCGTCGACTCGCTGCCTTCCGGCCCAGATCCTGAGCTTTTTACTGCGGGAAGCGATGGCAAGCTGCTTTACGTCGCTAATGAAAACGATAACACCGTGACGATCATCGACATTGCGCGGCGCACTCAAATTGGAGAGGTGCAGGTCGGAGTAGAGCCGGAAGGCATGGTCATGAGCCCCGACGGTAAAATTCTCATCAATACGTCAGAAACAACCAATATGGCGCATTTCATCGATCCAGTTAAAAGAGAAGTCGTGGCCAGCGTTCTCGTTGATCAACGGCCGCGTTTCGCGGCATTCACGCCCGACGGCTCCGAGCTGTGGGTGTCGTCGGAAGTGGGAGGCACCGTTGCCGTAATCGACCCTGTCAAGTATTCGGTTAAACACAAAATTGAATTCACAATTCCGGGAATGCGAGCTGACCACATCCAACCGGTTGGCATCAATATCACGGAGGATGGAAAGTTGGCTTTCGTGGCACTTGGACCGGCAAATCACATCGCCGTGGTCGACGCAAAGACTTATAAGACCCTAAAATATCTATTGGTTGGTGCACGTGTCTGGCACATGGCGTTCACACCGGACGAGAAGCATCTATTGACGACCAACGGACTATCCAACGATGTTTCTGTCATCGATGTTGCTTCGCTCAAAGTTGTCAACACCGTCCAGGTTGGTGAACTACCCTGGGGCATCGCGATCTCGGATCATTGATCCGCACGCTGAAGACGTCTCGCAGAACCTCATTCCGGAACGACTTGCAATGAACTATGCGGTTTTTCCAATCGTCGTTTGCTCATTTGCAGCCCTGCTATCGCCACTGCGCGCCGATCCGCGATATCCAGATTGGCCGTGCACGCAGCCGAAGGTGCCGGAGCTCTCGGCCGCGGCAATGTGGGACGGTCCATCAATCGAAAATGTTGGCAATACTTGGCAAGCCGACCTCAAAGTCAGGGATCTTGTGGAACTGATCGCTGCACGGCGCACCCCTCTGGAGGCAGCACGAAAGGCAATTACGGAATTCGTAGTCGGCACTCCCGCTGAAAAGGAGCGAAAGGCAAAGCAGGCTTTTGCGGGTCTTTTCGAAACGCTCAACGGGCAACGTCGGGAAGTCATGGATGGGCTTGAAAGAGTGTCACGCAAGGAGGTTAACCTCGCTGCAAAGATCAAGTCCGATGTGGCCCGTTTGCGCGAGCTTCAGGATAAACCCGACGCTGATCAAACCGAGATCAAAGACCTGGCCAGCGAGATCGAATGGAGCACGAGAATTTTCGAAGATCGCCGCAAAACGATTCGTTATGTATGTGAGGTGCCGACTACCATCGAGCAACGCATCTTTGCGCTGGCGCGTACAATCCAGCAAAGCTTGAATTAAAGTATTCTAGCTCTGAGCGAATTCGGTTGTTGCACCGGAAATCTATGACCAGCCGTCAGTCGCGTCCCAGACCCCACGTCGTACTTTCGCGAGTCCGGGTAGCCTCGCCCAAGCCAGCCGCGACAAACTTGCATCCTCATGGTTTTTGCGTCAGGTCATCGGCAGTGATGAGCTGATCATTCGCATTGATTATCGGTATCCCGTAATCCAGCAGGAGTTTGTTAACGGCCGGCTGATTTTCCGCGATTAACCGGTTCAGTTGTCTTTTCCAATTTTGATCCGCCGGGCGAACACCCATAGTGATGCGATAGTCGAGATGTGGTCCACCCTTTTCTTTTAAAAGCAGCGTCACCTTCATTTGAGGCGCGGCATGTGAGGCATAGTATCCGGCCAGCGGCCCCCACAGCACGCCGGCATCAATGGCATCCGAATTGATATCATCCACCATTGCCCGGGCGGAGGAATCGTATCGTGTGTCGACTACCAGCGGGTACGGTTTGGAATTTTGGATGAGACCGTCGGCCACGAGGTAGCTTGCAGGTGGGGTGCCGGCGACCACCCCGATCCGCTTACCCTTCAGGCGATCGTCCCCGAGTGTATCGACGCCTTCGAGGCCGCTAGTGGCTTTGGACACAAGCGCGTAGGCGGTCCGGTAATAGGGGTTCGTGCTCTGCACCAGTTCTCCGCCCTGCGGGAAGCCCATGATCAGATCACACCGATAAGAAGCAAGTGTCATTCGCACGAAACCTGTCGCGCCGGGATAATACGTATAGGCGAGTCTCTGGCCGAGTTTTGCCGCAAAAATTTCGGCAATTTTGTTCTCAAAGCCTTCACTCTTATCATTCGAGAATGGAAGGTTGTTAGGATCAGCGCAAACCCTCAGGACTTTGGGGTCAACCAGTTCGAGACCGCCTTCCAAAACGCGATCAGCCTGTCCAAACGATGGCGTCGCAATGAGGGCCGCACTCACTGCACAATATGCCGCCAGGTGAATTGTAATGTGGCCTCGTGCCGTTGTTGTCCCGGTCTTCACGCTCACTGCGGCCCCATGCAGGAAGTTTCCCAGTTCTTCGCGCCTTCCGGCTTGTCCTCATGCTTGCTGGGTCGTGCGCGCCCGACGGCATCATCGGCGCGAGCTCTCAGATAGACGTAGATGTCGTCGATATAACACATCACATTTCTGTCGACGCCAAAGGAGGGCATTACAAGGTCTTGAGCAGCGTTTACCTCCTTTTTTCCGGCCGCAACCAGGGTCAAATAATCTGTATAGCTTAATGTTTTGACCGAGTTTGTCAGCGCTGGTGCGTAGGAGGAGCCTGCGCCGTCTGGCCCGTGGCACCGCAGGCACTCAGAATTGTAACGTCGGAATCCGGAATATGTGTACCAGTCAACTGTGCCATCCGGTTTGATACTATAAGTCGGAATGCCTTGGGCATCGTAAAACTTGCCATCTTCATTTTTAACAGCGGCAGGATCACCCGGCCCCTCCGCTACGGCCATGCCGCTCCAAAACAGCGCTACCAAAACCAGCGTACTTGCGCCCGCGCAGGATTTCACGTGAGGGTTCATTTCAGATTGAAGGTTAGAAAAAGCCAGGTTTCTCCGGCGCGTTATGGCGCGCCGGAGCGGTAGTGCACTAGCTTCGTTTCGGGTGGCTCAAGGCAGCGCGAACACCGTTAGCTGTCCGCCGAGTGCTGTGTAATTGCTCAGGGCGGCATAGCCGCCCACTGCGCCTAAACCATCATGTGGGTCGGTCAGGCCGGCTGCAAGACCAATCCCGGCCCAACCGCCTACGCCTGATAGCACCGCGACGTATTGCTTGCCGCCGTGCATGTAGGTCATCACGTTGCCAATGATGCCAGACGGCGTCTTGAACTTGTACAGTTCCTTGCCGGTCTTGGCATCAACCGCCTTCAGGTATCCTTCCAGCGTTCCGTAGAACACAACGCCGCCGGCAGTGGCTAGGGCGCCCGACCACACCGAGAACAGCTCTGGATTGGACCACACGATCTTTCCGGTCCTGCCGTCCCAGGCAATAAAGTTGCCCATGTTCGTCTCGCCAGACGGCGGGAACATAGACAATGTCGCCCCAACATAGGGCTGTCCGGCCGTGTAGCTCACACGGAACGGTTCGTAATCCATGCAGACGTGGTTCGTCGGCACGTAGAACAACTGGGTGTCTGGCGAATAGGCCGCTGGCTGCTCGTCCTTCGATCCCAGGGCCGCCGGGCATATGCCTGTCGTGTTGTGATCCTGGCCCCCCGCTTGCGTGGAGTATTGGGCCACGACTGCTGGCCGACCATAGTTCGGCGAGTTTTTGTTCATGTCGACGCCGGTGGTCCAATTGACCCTCGGATCGAACTTTTCTGCAACCAGAAGCTCACCGCTCTCACGGTCTAGCGTGTAGCCAAGACCGTTGCGATCGAAGTGGGTCAATAGCTTGCGCGTGGTGCCATTGATCTGTTGATCGGTGAGGATCATCTCATTGACGCCGTCATAGTCCCATTCGTCGTGGGGCGTCATCTGGTAGACCCACCTGGCAACTCCATTATCCGGGTTGCGCGCCCAGATGGTCATCGACCATTTGTTGTCGCCGGGACGCTGAACTGGGTTCCAGGTCGAAGGGTTGCCTGAACCGTAATAAATGAGGTTGAGTTGGGGATCATAGGAGATCCAACCCCACGTGCAGCCGCCCCCGATCTTCCATTGATCGCCTTCCCAGGTCTTCAGGCTGGAATCCTTCCCCACAGGCTTGCCCACCGATGTAGTCTTTTCAGGATCAACAAGGATCTGATCGTCGGGCCCTCCCGAATAAGCGCGCCATAACAGTTTGCCTGAATTGGCGTCGTAAGCGGCAAGTGAACACTGCACACCGAATTCGCCGCCAGAGGTGCCGACCAGAACCTTATCCTTGACTACCAGCGGCGCAGAAGTGCCAGTCTGGCCTTTTGTCGGATCGCCATTTTTCGCCGACCAGACTTGCTTGCCGGTCTTGGCATCCAGAGCGACCAGCGTGTCATCGGCCTGATGCAGGAAGATCTTGCCGTCGGCGTAGGCAACGCCGCGATTGACCGTGTCGCAGCACATCACCGGTATGACACTCGGATCTTGCTTCGGCTCGTATTTCCAAAGAATCTTGCCATCATTGTTGAGATCGAGAGCGTAGACGATGTTCGGGAACGGCGCATGCACGTACATGACGTCGCCGATGACCAACGGGCCACCTTCGTGGCCGCGCAGCACACCGGTGGAAAACGTCCACGCCGCCTGCAGCTTGCCGACATTCCCTGTATTAATCTGCTTGAGAGACGAGTAGCGCGTGTTGGCGTAATCCTTCGCCGGCATGACCCAGTCATTCTCGTTCTGGGACATCTTGGAAAGATCCGTTTGTGCATACAGCGGACCGGCAGCCACCATCGTGGCCGCGCCTATCACCATACCCATCAGTGAGACACTACGCATCGCGCATCCTCCCTGCGATGTTGCCATCCGGGTGCTGCACTGACGCGAACAAGCCCAAAACCAGCTTGACCTCGCAGCGCAAACCCGTCTCTCGGGAAAAATCTCCGGCAGCCGTCATGACATCAGCCCACGCGAGCAATTTATTTCGCTCGTCATGGGCGTAAGCCTGCGCAGAAACGCGAGCCCTCCCTAAACAGCTGGCGTCCTTGAAGTCGGAGACACGAAATAGTATGCCCGCCGCAATTACCGTGCAATAGCCATTTCCGACAGTACGGCACGCTGCGAGACGTAAAGTTAAATCCAATCTCTTGCGCACGCGGGCAAGATTGAATTGATGATAGGAAGGGGCGATTGCCAACATCAGGGTTGTCATGTACGGCATCGACAGCCACGGTCTTGCCGATCAGATATTGGGGACTGCGGCGCTACTACCGTGGCGATTTTGTAAAGACGCGTACACCGTCCTACCAGAGGCGGCGCTGGGGACCCGCGCCGTTGTTTGCATTAGGGAAGACGATTTTAAATTTAAAACCGGAGGAACGATCTCATGGATGTTCGCGCCGCCGTTGCTTTCGCACCTGGCAAACCGCTCGAAATCACTACCGTTGCCCTCGACGGTCCCCGTGCGGGCGAAGTTCTGATCGAAATCAAGGCGACCGGCGTTTGCCATACCGATGAATTCACTCTGTCGGGCGCCGATCCGGAAGGACTCTTTCCAGCTGTTCTCGGCCACGAAGGCGCGGGTGTCGTTGTCGACACCGGTCCCGGTGTGGCGTCGGTGAAAAAGGGCGACCACGTCATCCCGCTTTACACGCCCGAATGCCGCAATTGTCCGTCGTGCCTGTCGCGGAAGACGAATTTGTGCACTGCCATTCGTGCAACGCAGGGTCAGGGCGTGATGCCTGACGGGACCTCGCGATTTTCGATCCGCGGAGAGAAAGTTCATCACTACATGGGCTGCTCGACTTTTGCGAATTTCACTGTCCTGCCAGAGATCGCGGTGGCGAAAATTCGCGAGGACGCCCCGTTCGAAAAGGTGTGCTATATCGGCTGCGGTGTGACCACGGGCATTGGCGCGGTCATTAATACCGCAAAGGTCGAACCTGGCGCCAAATGCATCGTCTTCGGCCTCGGTGGGATCGGGCTAAACGTCATCCAGGGTCTGCGTCTGGTCGGCGCCGGTATGATTATCGGCGTCGATATGAATCCAGATAAGAAGGCGTGGGGCGAGCGCTTCGGCATGACGCATTTCGTCAACCCAGCCGAACTCGGCGGCGATCTCGTTGCTCACCTCGTCAACATGACGAAAAGCGGCGCCGATCAGATCGGCGGCGCCGATTACACTTTCGAATGCATCGGCAACGTCAAACTGATGCGCGCGGCCCTCGAATCCTGCCATCGCGGCTGGGGACAGAGCGTAATCATCGGCGTCGCCGGAGCTGGGCAGGAAATTTCGACGCGTCCATTTCAATTGGTGACCGGCCGGGTGTGGCGAGGAACCGCGTTCGGCGGCGCCCGCGGCCGCACCGACGTGCCTAAAATCGTCGACTGGTACATGGAAGGGCGAATTGAGATCGATCCCATGATCACGCACACGATGCCGCTGAGCGACATCAATAAGGCTTTCAGCCTGATGCGCGAGGGTGAATCGATCCGCAGCGTTGTCGTTTACTGACTGCCAGGCGTAGGGCCGGGAAGCGGGGATTCCGACTCAGTCAAGAAGTCGCGGCGCGCAAGCAAAACCAATTGAATGGCGCGAGCATATTCGTGCGGAGACGGTCGATACCTAAGACCAGGTGTTCGGGACGGCCGGTTGAGCCGGCGGCATAGTGGACTCGCCTTAGAAGCAACGTACCTCGGCTTCCGCCTGAGCGCGGCGAAGATCATCGAGTGCAGCACGAGCAATTTCGGTTGAACGAAACTCAGCACCGAGGTTTCCCGGCACTTGCGAAATACTCAGCACTGTCTGCGCGGCGACGTAGCGATCATACGACAAAAGCGAAGCAATGACATCGATCGAGCAGGAGCATTTTTGCAGCGAAACTTGCGTCTCCCCGTTTGCCTTCATGCAGGCGAAGACGTAGTCCACGCGCGCGGAAGTCGGGTAATCATTCAGGTCTGCGGCCCTCACGATTAAGCTCGGGACCGTCAAGCTCGTGGCACAGGCGATGAAAAGCGCGACCCTAGTTACGATCGATTTGACGCCACGCATGAGCAATTACCTTTCGCAAGTGTCTTGATCGTTGGCCAATAACATCAAAACCGCAGCCAATGGAATCATCACAGGTCTTTTCCATGGGTCTGAAGGCTTCGTAATGGTTCTGGAAAGCATCCCATTCCTTTGAGCTCAGATCATGATGGATCTAGACCATCCCATGACTGCAGCTGAATCAGTTCATCTGGTGTGGCTTGGCTTTCATATGACGGTATAGCGTCGCCTGCGGTCGCCGCCGCGGCCAGGACTTATTGGTGGACATCCGACGAGCTTCTGGATGTTATTCGAGAGGCGCGCGATGCAGCGTGTCATTGCTCAGTGGGAGCGGCACTCACTGCCCTCGCTTCACTAAATGGCGGACCTAGTGTAGTGAGGAGAACATGCGGTTAACACTAAATTTGTTATGGATTTCATGGCTAATGCTAGCACCATCTACTGCCCTAGCCGCGGAGCTGACACGCCTAGAAGTGCAATCGCTACTTGCTTCTATCCCTGCTGGCCAAGCGGCAAGCTTCGCTGGCATGTCGCTGTCTGGTGCGGATCTTCATGACTTGGATTTCGGCAATGCCGACCTTTCAGGTGCGGACCTCTCGGGCGCTGACCTGCGTGGAGCCAAGTTAGTTCGGAGCAAACTCATCGGCGCCAAACTGCCGGGGGCACGACTGAACCTTGCTTGGATCATCGGCGCGGATTTTTCCCATGCTGACCTCTCCGGTGCGTACCTAGAGACACTTGTCGTCTCCACCGGGCTGCAGACTCGTCCGCACGAGGCAGCTACTTTCGTCGGCGCCAATCTCTCTGGCGCCAAGGTTACCGCACGTTTTAACCTCGATGACATGCGCGGCGCTAATCTTTCTCATCTTCGAGCCTCTGCCGATATGAGAAATCAATCTATGGGACTCATCCGAACCGAGTTTTCACAGGCGAACTTAACCGACGCCAATTTCCAAGGTGCGGCTTTAGCGCGCGTAAACTTCGAGTTTGCGAAACTCTCACGTGCTAATTTCTCGGGGGCGGATCTGAGCGGTGCGAACCTAACGGGTGCAGATTTGACCGATGCGGATCTGACAGGCGCCAACACAACCAACACAGACTTCACTAACGCAGTACTCCGGGGCACGAAGGGTTACCAATAATGCATTGATAGCCGATCGAATCGACTGAGGAGGTGGGGTAAGTTGCCCAAACGGACTTGCTGTTCCTAAATGTCACGACCAAAGAACTACTTCCTCCTATGGCTTGCAAACGCCGCCGTGAACTTTGTAAAGAATCCGACGGAGCCGGAATAAAAGGTAAGACAAAATGACGGTATCGCGGACCCTATCAATTGCGACAATATTGGTAATGGCGATACAGACACAGCCGCCGCGGACCGAAGGACGCTTGCCCCAAAATGGCTCCTACGAAATCGCGGCTCGTCTTGAATTGCCGCATCTCGAACGCTGGGCCGTGGACAAAAAGACGATCATTTGTCTGCCAGGTGTGCTGAGTAATAACCTGCTTCCTATCCCAATTATCAGTGCGAACAACCCATTCGGGAAATGCAGCACTGCAAACGTAACGATGGAAGATTCCAAACTCGAATACGACATTATTTGTCCCGGACGCGGATCCGCGAAGGGCCACGCAATCTACATAGTCTCCATCAACAAATTCTCTGGCCGCGTGGCAATGGTATTAGGTGCTAAAAACATGACAATGACGGAAGTGCAAGAAGCTCGTCGTATTGGATCTTGCAGCCCAGGGGCGCTTAATCTGTCACTGACCCAATGATCCCGCCGCAAGCAAAGGTGGTTGCTTCTTCGCTGCCAGCTTCCTTCCTTTCTGTAATTTGACCGAATGCCAGAGGAGCTACCCGCCGAATTTGTAGTTGAGGCCCGCCCGGATAATGCTCTCGTTGAATTGGACGATCACACCAGGGATGGTGGGTGGTCCCAATGGATTTGGGCGAAGCCCTCCCGGATTTTGAAGCGCGCAATCTGTCGTGCAGGACCCACTACCAAGGTCGACAAACAGATATTCGGCCTTAGCGCTCCAATTAAAACCAAGGGCATATTCCACGCCGGCGCCGATAGCCCAACCGGTTTTGGTTGAGGTCGTTACGGGATTATTGGAGAAGTTCGCCTGGATATTGCCGAAGGCGGCTCCTACAGTGCCGTAGGCGAGGAAACGGTCGAAAGCATAGCCGGCGCGGCCACGCACCGTAGCGAGCCAACTGTTCTTCGTGAGGCACCCTCCGGCGCAGAGGCTAGACGTGCTAGTGGTGGTGAAGGTGCCGAAGCCGCTCGAATTGGCCCAGTCGCCATCGGCCTCGGCGCCGAACACCCACGAGCCAGCTTGGAAATTGGCGCCGACCGTCCCGCCGAAAACAAAACCGAGGGTGCTGAAGTTGTCGCTTGAGGTGCCGGTTACACTATCCGTCCAATCGCTAGCACCGAAAGTGAAGCCGCCGTTGAGACCAAGGTAGACCCCGGTCCAATTAACAGCAGACGGCAAACTGACCGGCGCTGCTTTTGCAATTAATCGCCGCGAAGTGTCAGCCGCGAATACCGGTGTTACGGAAGGCAGTGTCCCCCGCACACCCAGATACGCCGCAAATGGCATGCCCGGAGTGAAGGTCCGCGGGTCGGTCAGATTCAGAAAAGGATAGGAAGCGATGTCGAAGAATGTACCGGCGACGGCATAGTGTTGATTGAACACATTGCGCACCAGCCCGAACACCTCGACGTTCTCAGAGATCTTGTACGAAGAATGCAGATTCACGACCCAATAGGCCGGCAGTTTGGGATTCTGGTTTGATTGGTCGCCGACCAGCCATTGACTGCCGATGACGTTGAGGTCGACCCCGAATTTCCAAGGATCGGTGATCTGATACTCGCCGCCCAGCTTAAAGCGGAAGTTCGGGATACCGGGAATGTGGTCGCCGGGAACCACGAAAATGTTGCCGTTGGCGTCAGCAAACGGATTGAACGGCGATTGTAGTGTCAGCGGAGTTTGGAAGGTGGCATCGACAAAGGTGTAGTTTGCATAGATGTTCCAGCGATCCTGTTTGTAGGTCAGATTGGCTTCGATCCCCTTGCGCACCGTGTCGCCGGCGTTCTGAAAAAATGAGTGCCCTATGATCGGGCTCGAAACGTTGATAATGTCGCTAGTATTGAGCGCGTGGTAGGCGCCCACGCTCCAATTCAATTGTCCTTTGGCGAGGTCGAATTGCCCACGTAAGCCGGCCTCATAGGTGTACGTCACCACTTGTTGCAGAGGGGGGTCTCCGACAAGGGTGCTGTCGATCAGACAGGGCCGGTTTGGATCGGAACAGGCCAATTCCAACGGGGTGGGCGCACGATTCGCTATCGCATAATCGCCGTAGAGTGTGAGATTGGGCGTGAGCTTATAGGTCGCGCCGACCATGGGATTAAAGTGAGTGTAGGTGTTGTTACTATTGAGCGCGGAGTCATTGCCGAGTTCGTCGATCAAGTTGATTTGGGCGAAGTTGTAACGGGCCCCTGCGGTAACCGACAGACGCGGGGTGAGATCGAGGGTGTCGGTCGCATAGAGACCGGTATAGAGCGTGTGGGCCCCCAATCCGACCGGTGCGACGTCGCCGGAGGGCTGGTCGATGAAAAGCCCGAAGCCTTGGACTGTTGGAAACTGGCCGGCGTTGTCCGTTCCCAATTCGCTCGTGGTCGCGAACTGCACCAGTCCGCGGTCGACGCTTAGCCCGATCACAAAGTTGTTTTCGAGACCAAATACTTTCTCCGAAGACGCCGCCTGGACCGAGCCGCCAAAACTGTTGGTTGCTGTCCAGGTGCGGTCGATTTCGCTCAAGATATTCGGAAAACCAAGCGCACCAGAGTTCGGGACCCTCTGTCCCCTGGTCGTGGTGAGGTTGGAAACCGTGCCGTCGAGGTTGGGAAAGCACAGCAATGTGGGATCGGGACACACCGTCGTATCATTCGATGCGTTGGTGTTGTTGCCGTCGACGTGCGCTTGATGATAATCGCGATAATAGGCCACTGCCTGATAGGTCCACGTGTCGCTCGGTCTCCAGGTCGCGCTTGCCGTCAGGAACGCGAGCTGATTATGCGTGGTTTGCGGATTAGTGTAGATGCTCGACCAGTTCTGATCGAGCATCTGCACTGGCGTCGCGGCGGTGCCGTTGAAGAAATTGTCAGCACCAGTGAATGTGAGGTGAAATTCGGTCTGGTCCCCGCGAGCACCGAGGTCGGCGTAGACGCGGCGTAATGACGACGGGGAGTCATTGCGCCAGCCGGCATCGTTGATCGCGTCAGCCGTGAAATAGCCGGACAGGTTGCCGACTTCGCCGCCGGCTTGAACGGACGCAACAGCACGCCCGTATGAGCCGCCGCTCACTTCGCCCTCAACACCATGATAGGTGTATCCGTTCTTCATCTGAAACGCGAGCGCGCCGCCAGTCGCGTTGAGGCCGTAAACCGGATTGCTGGGAACGAGCGTTAGCTGATTGATGGCATTCTGCGGGATGAAGTCCCAATTGACGATGTCGCCAAAGACCTCGTTGATACGAACTCCATTCTGGTAAACGGCGAGTCCTTGCGGCGTGCCAATCACCGGCGAAGCAATAAAGCCGCGATAATTGAAATCGAGCTGAAATTCGTTGCCAGTCTGGCTGCTCAGCGCAACGCCGGGCAGCGCTCGGACCATGGATTGCAACAGGTCGGGTGTCACTGTGTACGAGAAATCGGGAGCGCCGGCTGTCTGGACGTTGGACGGGATCTTATCCTGGTCGACTACGCCAGGTATGGGTGTCGTGGTGGTCGTCTCCGCCGGTACCGCAGGAGCCGCGGTCGCGCGAGCCGGGGCCGCACCGCCCGACACTCTGGCGGGCGCCCTTCGCGGTGGCGGCGCCACCGGTGTAGTCGCGATGACCTGAATTTGGGGTAGTTTAACACCCCTCGGATCTACTGCCGAACCAGTCTGCTGGGCCGTAGCAACCCAAGGCAGCATCGGGGCAAAAAAAGCGATGATCTTTAGGGCACTATGAAGCTGTGACTGAAAGGTCGGTTCGCATGTACGACCGTGAAGACTTATAACTGCACGCATTGCGCGCCGCCTCCGAGCGGCCGATTGTGCCATCTGCATTCACAGCGGTGTCAGGGAAGAATTGCCAATCGAGTCGGGAACATCTGGCAAACCCAAGGTCAGTTCCCTTGAGTCAACATGAGAAGCGCGCGACCAAAAGAATTCACATTCGACCAAGCCGCACCGAGTTGGGGCATGCCAAGGGCAATTCCAAAACGGATATGCGCTTTTTTGAGTCGTTTCGCCGATTCCAGGCACGTGACAGTGGAATGCAGTGCACCGCCGCGATGCCTCGTTCCAACCAGGGCACGTCCGCCAGAGACGGCAACGATCTGGCGATGAAACAGGCTTACGTGTATGCTGGCGTCCATCAAGGCAAAGAATAGCTGACAACCGGAACTCAAATACCGACACAGGCAAGCCTGTAATGTGGAGGATGTCCTATGCCACAGCTCTCGATTCATCCAGCGGTAGATAATGGGGTAATGCCGGTTTCACCAAACTTTTCGGGCGGCACGCTTCACTGCAAATGTGCGAGCAATCCGGTCGAGGTAACTATCACCACGCAATCTGCCTATAACCACGTGTGCGGATGCACCAAGTGTTGGAAACCCAAGGGTGCATTGTTCTCACAAGTCGCCGTGGTCCCGCGCGATAAGCTCCGCGTCACTAAAGGTGCAGACAAGCTGAAGATCGTCGATCCTAATGCTGCCATCCAACGGTACGCTTGCAAAGATTGTGGCGTGCACATGTACGGTCGCATCGAGAATACCAAACATCCGTTTTATGGGTTTGATTTTGTCCACACCGAGCTTTCAAACGAGCAGGGATGGTCACCCCCTGAATTCGCGGCGTTCGTATCCTCAATCATCGAATCTGGTGCTCCTCCAAACGAGATGCCAGCCGTGCGGGCCCGCTTAAAGGGATTGGGATTGGAGCCGTATGACTGCCTTTCACCGGCACTGATGGATGCAATTGCAACCCATGTCGCGAAAGCATCTGGGGTGCTGAAGGCCTGATAAGTCCTGTTGGCTTCCTAGGCGCGGCGAATAGTGACAGCAGAATAAGCCCGAATGATTCGCTTATAACTTATGGGCGTGTTCGGGGCGACCCGGCTGCTGCGCCTTTGGAGAAGCGGCGGCCAATTAGATCATTCCGTTATCGCAACCGTAGCGGCTCGTGCATCGGAAGTCGGGCAGGATGGTAAAGCAGCGAAGCAGCAGCGGCTAAGACACCGCTTCAGTTGTCCAGCATGCCTTCTGCCATTAGCCCGTTAACTTCCAAACTAAAACAGTCAGCACAACGGACATCCACTGTACCGACGCTGACGTACATCCCGGCCAAGGCGCGGCAAACTCTTAGGGCGCCTAGTGACGCAATTTGTAGCAGTGCCCGCCCCCGCCAGTTCTTACGTGTGCGCGACACGCTTTGTGCGACGAAAATGAGCAGTCAGGGTGTCCTGTGGCTGTCGCCCCTCTTAACTCTGCACAATACTTTGCGGCATATGCAGCGCCTTGAGGACAAAAGACGAACCCAATCGAGAGAAGCATCATTGTAGCGATAAGCCGGCCTGTCGCTTTTAAACTCAACATCTTAACCTCCCTTCAAAATCTTCCCGAAAACTTCCGCGCAGTAATACAAGGTTTCTGGTCGCGTTTGGTTCGTTGTCGCTTGCGGAGATGCCATCATAATATCTTCCCTGTCGTGCAGATGGCTGGCGGCGACTCACAGATGTACGCAAACCCACGCCGAAATCTTTTCGTAGCCGGTTTTCCCGCCGTCACCGTGATTCGTAGCGGCTTTGCGGAAAATTTATGCGGTCAAGCCGCCACGGTCGCGAGGCGGCCTTCAACGCGTCAGTTGCCATTTATTGCTGAAGGGTCGCAATCCAAATTGCTATAAGATTGACAGGAACCGGTAGCGGACCACCCGGCCGACGCGCTGAGCACGCCGCGAAGTAATCAAATCCGGTGGCCGTGACATTCTTGGCCTCCACACCGCATCCACGATACGTCCCTCCCACGTTTTGGTCTTTTATGGAAAGCACGACTTTCGGAGTGGATGGAAACGGTGGATCGAAGGTTACATGGGGTGCTTGGGGACTAACTTCGCCAACTTCGACCATCGAAGGGTTAAATTGCTGCGCCGATGCCATCGCCGGAACTACGAGGCCGATAATTACCAAATACATTCTCGGTCGCATTGTCGCCCCGCGCAGGATGCTTAAACAACACATCATTGAACACCAGAACCGACCGAGCAAGGGGCCACTTGTGACCGGCTCTGATGAAATCTGACGATGAAGCCCAGTTCTCGTAGACGCGGGTTCGCGGGTCGAGGACCGTCAAGTTACCGCGCAACCCGTGGTGCCATCCCTAATACCCTGTGAGGCTATCCTCTCCGCTCGAAATAAGGGGTGGATAGGGAGGGACCCATGCGATCTTTGCTGTTGTGCCTTCAGGTTACGCTCGCTGGCCTGTTATTGGCGTCAGCACCGGGCGTTGCGCAGCAACCGTCTCCTACGCAGCCGAGCGCGGCCGGGCCCCAGGCTTTGCCGTCGCCAACGAGCAGTTCGGTGCTTGCCGATCGGCCCACCACGGCAGAAGCGCAAAAGCTTGCTCCGGTCGCGCCGCCACCCATTGCGACCGCCGCTGACAAGTTGCCGGTGGATCAGCTAAAGGTTCCGCGTGGTTTCAAGCTCGAAGTCTACGCCAGTGGAATGGTGAACGCGCGCTCGCTCGCGCGCGGCGACAAAGGAACGATATTCGTCAGTACACGACTGCTCGATCGTATCTACGCGATAACGGACAGGGATGGAAAACGTGAGGTGAAGCCACTCTTCTCTGGGACGCTATTCCGACCAAATGGCATCGCCTTCAAGAACGGCACGCTCTATATCGCCGAGCTCAACAAAATCTCAAAGGTCGAGCACATCGAGGATAATCTTGACAATCCGCCCAAACCGGTCGTGATCTATAGCGACCTACCGAGCGACGAGCCGCATGGCTGGAAGTATTTGACCATCGGCCCGGATAACAAACTCTATTTCCAGGTCGGCGCACCGTGCAATATTTGCATGCCACCGCCGACGCATGCGCAGATTCGCCGTATCAATATGGACGGCAGCGGCGCCGAGGTTATCGCTCGGGGAATTCGACAGATCGTTGGCATGGACTTCCATCCAACTTCAAAAGTGCTCTACTTTAGCGAGAACCAACGCGACTGGATGTCTGAGGACACACCAGAGGACAAGCTCAATCGGCTGCTTCATCCAGGGAAGGACTTCTTCGGTTTCCCCTATTGCCACCAGGGCAATTTGGCAGACCCACAGTTAGGGTGGGGTCATAACTGTCTGAAGGAGGTAACCCAGCCGATCGCGTTGCTGGGCGCACACACTGCACCGCTCGGCACGCGCTTCTATACTGGGCATATGTTCCCGAACCAATATCATGACGCTCTGTTCGTGGCTCGGCATGGTTCCTGGAACAAAACCGAAAAGATCGGCGGCGACATCATTGCCGTGCATCTCAAGCCGGATGGGACAGTGAAGTCGTGGGAGCCGTTCCTGACCGGGTTCCTGGTCGACAACAAATATATCGGCCGCCCTGTCGATATGCTGCAGATGCCCGATGGCTCGATGCTGATCTCTGATGACTGGAACGGCGCGGTATATCGCTTGAGTTATGGCGGACCGAAAATATCGTCCCAGTAATCACCTAAATTCTCAAACGACCTTCAATTTGTTGATCAGATGCGCGTGACCGTCATCTGCGCCGTTGCGGTACACCTGGCGATCACTTTGCCTGCCGCTTATGCTCAAGCCGGCTCAGTGGTCGCGCAGCGACTGCCAGCCTGTCTGTCCTGCCATGGCGAGGATGGCCAATCGCAAACCCCGGATGTCCCATCTCTCGGCGGCTCTTTATGTTTCGCGAGCGACTGCGAGTTGCTCCGCCTATGAACGAAAATACGAAAGGATGGAGCGATGAAGATCTGCAAAGTATGTCCATCGCGCTGTCCAAGCTGCCGCCGCCGAGGCCGCTCGCCGAGAAGGGCGATCCGCAACGCCTCGCGCGCGGCAGCGCGCTCGCCGAGCAAAACCACTGCAATATCTGCCATCGATCCGATTTTACCGGACAGGAAAACGTGCCGCGACTCGCAGACCAGCGCGAGGATTATCTCCTCAAGACACTCAGGGAGTACAAGACGGGGGCGCGGCATGCCTACGATGCAACCATGGCCGAAGTCCTCCAGCCGGTCGATGATAAAGACGTGAAAATACTCGCTTACTTTATCGCGCACGCACGAGGGGCCCAACATTAGCGGCTTGTGCGGACAAAAATCACACTAGCGCCTGCCCGCGAATTGCGGCAGCGCAAGAGTCTCACGTCGCGGACTTGTTGCGATTTCGGCTTTATTAAATAAATTACTGCGACTGAACGAAACGGCCTGACAGTTTACCGCGAAGGCTACAATGAGACGACGGATAGTTATCAGCTTGTTCCTAACGGTGGCTTTAGGCCTCGCGGGCTGGATCGCGGTTGATGCGCGCTTCCCTTTGTTTTCTGAGACTCAGATGTTGCCCACAAATGCATTGTCCACTTTGCGCACCCTATATGCCGTCAACCAAGCCTCAGCTATGCGGGGATCTATCTCGGTCTACGACATTGATCGCGGACACCGATTCGTTAAGACAATCTCCACAGTCTCAAATGTGGCGGACGTCAGAGGCGTAGCGGTCAGTACCGCGACAGGCAAACTCTACGTGTCTTACAGGACTCATTCGGGCGTCGGGATGATTTACTGTCTCAGCGTCGACCAGGATCGAGTCTTGTGGAATAGAGCGATCAAACCCGATGTCGACAGGCTGTCAATCCACCCAAATGGACGTCTTTTGTACGTGCCGACGTGGGAGGGCGGTTCGGCCGATTATATCAACGTTTTAGATGCGGACAGCGGTGACGTGGTTCGCGAGGTAAATTTTTCTAACCGGTCGCACGATACTCAGTTCCCGCTGTCTGGACCCCTTTTTCAAGAGACCAAAGCTACCGATGGAAGCGGCAACTATCTGTATATGATCGATCCGAGTAGTTACGCAGTCTCGCGCATCGGGCCCTATTTAGGAATCCTTGGACCGTATGCAGTCGACAGCGTGAGCCGGCATGTGGTGAACAACGTGACCGGCCTCTGGGGCATGCAAGTAGCCGATATCAAGGCTGGCGAAATCGTTTCTGCAAGTATTCCAGAGCACCCGCCAAAAGAACCTGGGCTGTTGCACGGGATCGGCTGGACACCTGATGAGAGCGAGGTCTGGGAAAACAGCAGCTATAGCGATCCACACGTATACATCTGGGATATGTTGGATCCGATGGTCCCGAAATTAAAGGCGAAACTGAGTCTGAGAGGCAAACATGGAGGGCACTGGCTGACATTCGATCTAAAAGGGCACTACGCTTATATTGCACCCGAGAAAAATAGCGACGACGCAACTGAGATATTTGACGCACAAACACATAAGTCGGTTGGATCAATCGGTTCGTCGGAAGATATGGTCGAGATAGACTTTACGGCCGGGTTGATCACCGGGGCGAACGATCAATACGCAATTGGACGTGCTGCGCGATAACAGCGTCAGGAGAATGCTCTAATGCATGGGTCTCAAATTGGCACAAAGCAGACATCCAGTTCGCTCCTACGAATGTCGGTACGGAGCCAATATCGCTGACCTGTTTCGGCGCGCCGCTGACTATGTCGACAAGGATTCTCAAGGGCCGATCGTGCTGAACAATGTCCGCTTTTGGGTGAATAGCGGACATGACGCGGACCTAATGCGATGTCCGCTTTTGACCCGATTCGGAACTCGTGCACTCAAACTTGCTGTGGTGCACAATGGTTAGGTCGCCTGGTTATCTGCTCACTAAAAAAAGCCCGAGATAGCCGCGCAATCTTCCAGGATTTCAACCCTTGACCCCACCCATAGTAAGACCAGCGATCATGCGACGGCGGAATGCATAATAGATCGCGACCGGTGGCAGCGCATACACGATCGCCGTCGCCATCATGTAATTCCACGGCGCCTCGTCGCTGTTGAGGAACTGCGCCAACGCCACCGGCACCGTCATATTCTTCTTCGAGGACAGCAGCAGGAACTGATAGAGGTACTCATTCCATGCCAGCAGCAACGCGTAGGTGCCGACCGCGACCAAGGCGGGCGCCATCAACGGCAGGTAGATGTGCAGATAAACTTGGATAGGTGAAGCACCGTCGATCCGTGCCGCCTCATCGAGCTCGATTGGAATGCTGACGCCGTATTGCTGGAAGATGAAAATCGCATAAGGGGTTGCGAAGGTAACTTCTGCAGCAATAACCGACCAGAGGTCGTTCGTAAGGCCGTATTTCTGCATGATCCGGTAGAACGGGATGGCGAGAAACGATGATGGAATGACGTAGGTCAAGAGCGCAGCATTGCTTACGATCCAGCCGTGCCGCAAACGCATTCGCCCGATCGAGAAGCTGACCAGCGACCCAATGAGCAATGTCAGGAAAACAGTGGCCGCACCGACATACAAACTGTTGCCGAATTGGTGCCAGAAATATTCAAGGTACCAATAGCCCTGCGTCGCTACGATCCAGAAACTGTCGAGCGACGGCTTGGCGGGCCAGATGTCATTGGTGAACACGTCGCCGCGGGATTCGAGCGCCACCGCTACCATGTTGTAGATCGGGACGAGCGTCCAGATCGTGATTACAACGCCAAACCCGACTGCCGCCGCTTCGGTCAGGTTTCGGCGTAGTCGGTAATGCGGCTCTCGACGAACCGATCGCCCGTTTATGACATCGGTATTCACAACTGTACCTCTGTGGTGCGCAGTTTCCGCATCAAGATAATGATCAGGGGGATCATCAGCGGCAAAGCCGACATCACCGCCGCCACTCCGAGTTCCGGCCGAGCAACTTCGAAAGCGTTGCGGATGCCAAGGGTCGCCAATACGTGCGTAGATAACGCTGGTCCGCCGCCGGAGACGAAAAAGACTGTGTTGAAATCACCGAGCGTGAAGATCGTCGAGAGGAGCGTGCAGACTAGATATAAATTGGCCAGCAATGGAAAGGTGACATATACGAACCGTTGCACGCTGGTGGCGCCGTCTACTTCGGCCGCGTCGTAAAGCTCCTGCGGTATCGCCATCCGTCCCGCGAGTAAAATTACTGTCCAAAACGGCAGCCATTTCCAAATATGGGATACAATGACCGCGCCAAGCGCCAGCCAGCGTGACGTCTCGATCCAGCCAGGGCCGTCGATACCAAAGACATTCCACAGAAAATTATTGAGTAGGCCCCACTGGCCGTTCAGCATCCAGTGGATCGAGATAAAGGTGGGCAGCGCGGGTACGGCCCACGGCAGGACAAAGATTAGCAGCAGGCCCTTGATCCACCAGCCGCGCCGCATGAAGAAACCCGACATCAACAGTGCGAGAAACAACTTCAGATTCACGCCAATGCCGACATAAAGCAGGGTGTTCACCACCGTGCGCTGGTAAATGGGATCATTGAACAGTTCTGCGTAGAGACTCGGTGCATGGCCGAGCCACAGCCCGTAAACGACGGGATAGGCCACGAAAGCTAGGAAGACGCCGCAATAGGGCACGACAAACGCGACTGCCCAAGCGTACTCCGAACCGCGCAGGCTGCCCAGCCACGCGCGTCGGTGCGGCCGGGAAAACCGCAATCTGGGAGCAGGAAGCGCCTGTGCAGCTTGCGTATAGGCGCCGTCCATGATCGGCCTCTCAGGTCTGCGCGATCGGGTATTTGGCGAATATCTGTTCGATCCGCTTTAGCGCCTTCTCGGCCGCGGTTTGCGGCGTCATTCCCTCTCTCATGATGTCAGCTTCGGCTAGGCCCCAAATCTGGGTCGCCTCGACCTCAGCATAACCGGGGT